>Ga0209611_10002099_pt1 | contig 34928 bp, 30 predicted proteins | sample S1TSphgellanicum_3_FD_187693 | JGI IMG/M metagenome (GOLD analysis project Ga0209611, IMG submission 187693) | Host-associated microbial communities from peat moss isolated from Minnesota, USA - S1T2_Fc - Sphagnum magellanicum MG (SPAdes) (version 2) | ecosystem: Host-associated > Plants > Peat...
ATAGAAACACGTTCGGCAGAATCTTCCTAGATCTAAATTCCTCGAAATTGCGAGGATTTCCCGAGGATCAAGGATCAAGTAACACCGACATCGTACACATGGTGACAAGAACGCATCCCCAACCAGAACTACAATAAAGCCGATGACAGATGTTACAAAAAAAGAAGAGGTCGAGAAAATGAGGCCAAATCGCACTTCTACAATTAGAACATCAGAGACATCGAGCTACCAAATGCACCATATCTGCAAGACAGCAGCAATGCCACGAAGCTCAAGCGAGAACGTCAGCGGAGCCAGATTTCTACCATAAACACACGCTAGAGGAGAGAGGCAGCGGACCTCGCGAGCAGCCTCGATATCGGCTTCAACGACAGTGTAGAGCCTCAGGAATTGATCATTTCCGGACATAGAGTCCGCCCCGGCCCACTGCTTGTCGAGATCATACTTCTCATACTTCTTGCACAGCACATCCACCCGCGTGAGAATGTCGATCACACTCATGACGACGAATTTTGTTCTTCCGATCCTTCTTCTTCTGCTCTCGTCTCCCTCCTCCTACGATCTTCCGACTCTCCGACCCGCCGTCTCGTCTGCGTTGTACCCTCGTGCTCCGCTACAACGCACACGTACATACGGGAGCGAAGGAAGTATGCCGCCTCGGACGGAGTTCGTTTCGTTGAAGGCCGCATGCCGCCTGGTAATGTAATCCCATAACTGTTGTAATAGGAGCTCCAAATGATTTTTAAAAAATCTAAATTCTTTAAATAAAAATAAATTACTGTTAGAGTGATTTAGTTTTTTACAAGTCCAACTCAATTCCAAATTCATATATTCATTCATAAATGTGTTTCTAATTACCAAGATAGATGTTATTTTTAAAATTAGAAGCACTCTAGGCTCATATTAAACACAGATCTTTCCACACCATTTGATGCAATTTAAGTTTGTGAAAGATGGAGAAATAACATTTGATTGTTATATAAATGATAAATTATAACCTACTAACTAGCCTACTTGGGAATATGAAGAAAATTTTCAATGATTTTCTTTTTCCATATGTTATAAGTTTATAGGTCTAAATGTTAGCAAAAGTTGTTACTCTCAAGTTTCAACCACACCTAACATTTAGACAAGTATATAAGACTGCACTTTTGAGTAGGACAATGATGAGAATATGGTCAATCATTGGGGGTGATCTCATGGTTCTAGCCAATAGTGTATTTCCTAGGTAGGCTAGATTGTTTTCTTGTTTGTTCCAATAATTTAGGCCAAGCCTCACCCACCATGCTTATTTTTTCCTTCAAAAAAGAAAGATTACAAAAAAAACAAACTACCATCATATCATACAAGTTGGATTGCTAGCACACAATTTCCTAATTTAATTTGTTAGTAGAGAAATCATCCAGTTAACTTATTGATGGAATATAACATCCAAGAAGAGATGCTGTTTCTTTTAGGAAGGTGTGGCTTTCATCATGAAAGCACTAATGAACAATTCCTGTACCAAGTTTGAAACTGTTCATACAGTTTTCATATCCCATGTTGTTAATGGGGGGGAAAAAAACTAATTAACACTCTATACTTTCCAAAATAATGTATAACTTATAAAAATTTTACAATCTGGTATTGGTTTGGAAATTCCAATGATAATATTTTATATTGAAAGAGAGATAATATTTCATCCAATGCATGTAACAGATATCTGCTGGTATGAAAGACATGTTTCTTGCTTCACAAAAATATACAATCTTTTGGATGTAGATAAACAAGAGTTCAAATCTCTCTGCCTCATTGAAGGTCAAACCATTTACAATCAGAATGTGGTGGTTCTTCAGGACACCATTATTCGTATACCGCACAATTTAAGAGATTTATACACAACAGTTTTGGGATAGAGAAAACAGCAAATCATGCATGGCAAGAAGATTCTTACAAATTTTGACATGGTGGTTTGAAGATTCAAATTGGATCTATTGTTTTACAACACTGCATTTTGCACTCTCCGTCTGAACCTGTCAAGTATGCAACAGCCTGATATATAAGTATGTTTTTGAGAAACAGCTTCTTATTGCACAGGGAACTTAAACAAAGCATAATTGGTCACAGTAATAACATCAATCAAGTAGAAGGTGTTGGATTTTTACCCATGCTGCGTTTTCTTTTCAATGAATATGGATGTCTCCCAAGCGTTCAAGATCCCAGCACCAAGGGAAAGGTCTGAAGTTGAAGTTGGATTCTCACTTTTGAGCATCATGTTTAACTTTCATAAGCACCTTCAGCACATCTGGCATAGATGGTCTCTTTGTGGGAATCTCATGGGTACACAACATGGCCACATCCAATACTTGCAGCAATTGCTCATCAATACCCAAAGTACACAGAAGTGTGATATCAAACATTTGCACAGTCAATTCAGGCTTCAATAGTGCCTTGCGCACCCACTTTGACATGTTCATGCGCTCAGTGACCAAAATACTGTTTGGTTTCTTTCGAGTCAACAGTTCCAAGAGGACAATGCCATAGCTGTACACATCGCCATGTGTTGTTGTTCCTTGACTGTAAGCATATTCTTATTGATTGTATGTATGCACCCCAAAATTCATAAATTGGATTCAGAACAATGTGAACTGAGACTTATGAAAAGATTCTGATGCATAACAATGCTACCCAATAAGCTGTCCAAAAGTAGCATCATTGCAGAAACAAAAACTCTACAGAAAAGGATAGATATATGCTCACCAGGTGCACAATAGGCAATTGTTCCAGGGATTTTACTAGTGGCAAAACGTGGAATATGAAGGTCAGTAATATGTGCCTTGGAATCTGCATCAATAAGAATATGTGAAGGTTTCAAATCAACCACAACCTTGTGTGCCGCACAATCAAGGTGTAAGTACACAAGACCCTTTGCCACACTAACAGCAGTGTCAACCCGATCCAGCCAACTCATGCTCTGCTCATACAGTTTGTTCTCCAATGTGCCTCCAGGCATGAAGTCAAGAACCAAGGCCATACAACTTGGAGTTGCACAGCAGTTCAATACCCGCACCATGCTACCATGTTGAGTGATTCGCTTCAAGATTTGGTACTCTGCAACAAAGGCATGTTGGGTATCACTACTGTATTTCTCCTCACTTAATCTTTTGATTGCCACTATGGCACCACCAGGCAACATGCTTCTATATACAATGCTCGAGCTCCCAACACCAATAATATTGGCTTTCACAAATCCATTTGTCATTTTAGTGAGCTCTGCCACTGTGTATCCGACATTAACATTGGAGCCAGAGAGAAGGGTGGAATCTTCGCCACCTCTCAGATCCTCGAGAATGTCTTGAGACCCTCTGTATGCACATCTCACTCCCAAAAACATGCCCAGCAATACTCCAGCACCCCCTAAAGACGATATCACAATGATGGCAGTTTTTGACAGCATCTTGGGTGCAGAGGTGGAGGTGGAGTTGGAGCCAGACATGTTTGAAATATCCGCACAATCTCTCTTTATGATGGCCCCACACAAACCATCATTCCCTGCATAAGCAGATGCTGGAAACCGAAGAAAAACAGATGTGTCTGGAATCAGCCCAGTTAGATGGTTGTTGGAGACATTAAGGTACCTGAGTTTTGGCAGGGTGTCCAAGAAAGTAGGTAGGGAACCAGAAAGCTTGTTGTTGGATAAGTCTATGTCCAGCAGGGCCTGAAGCCCCGCCACATTAGGTACGGTTCCCGTAAATTGGTTGTTCTGCAGGTCCAAAATCTTCAATTGGACCAGGCTCGTCAAATCTGGAATGCTACCAGTGAACATGTTGTTGTCAAGCCACAAAACTGAAAGTTCTCTCCAAGCAAGGATCTGCAGTGGGAAGGAACCTGATAACATGTTAAGATTCACTGCAAATGTAGACATTCGTGTGTTCTGGGCAAGCTCTGAAGGAACATCACCTGTGAGAAGGTTGCCACTCAAACTCAAGGTTTGGAGCATTTGGCATGCACCAAGGGAAGGAGGGATCGACCCTGAGAATTTGTTAAACCTGAGGTCTAAAGTTATCAAGTATGTCAATAACCCCAAGCTTGGGGCCAGAACCCCTTCCAACTGCTTGTTGACAATAAATATAGCTGTCACACGATTTGCTGCATTACATCTGATTCCTTGCCAACTGCATGCACTTGGTCTGCTGCCGTCCCATGAACCCAATGCATTTTGTGGGTCATTGGTTGAGAGTTGTGCTAGTTGCAGGAGCACTTGCATGTCCCCAAGAGCATCACCCACCAACCGACGTCTATCTGTATTCCCCGCAGCAATCACAGTTGAATTTATTGCAATTCCCACCACCAACACAACCAAGGTCAGGATCATGCCTCACCCCCAAGGCATGTTAACAGTTGACTCTCATCTTGTTGAGTAGTCTTCACCAAAGTAAACTGCACATAGATTGATATCTCAAAGAAACCTGGCGCCAATCATATCATGGAAGGGGCACATTTTGATGCAGACAAACAAGGAACATGACCTAATCCTTCCTCCAGAATGAAAACACCTTGTGCGACTGGTGCTCAAATTGAAAGTGCTTACATACTGAAAGCAAAATACACAAAATAGAAGATGGCTAAGATTCACTACAAACATCTGTGAAACAATGTTTGTTGGATGATTCCTAACCTGAAGAAATCTGACATCTGTTTTGCACAATTTAGTTGACAACAATGAAGCATTTCTACATAAGTGTACAATCTCAAATATTGGTACATGCCCATCTACTGACAGAACAAGAACAATTAGTCTACAGATTCTCCTGCATCCACCTGTTAACAAGACCAATACAGCACAGATGATACAAATGCATTAGACCTGGAAAGGAAAAGGGCAAAAAAACATCCTCTAGTAACAAAGATACTGAGAATCTTCCAAAGTTCCCATGGCATCACAAAAGATAATGTTTTCTGAATCATGAAGAAAAATAAGTACAGACTTGGGTTCAAATGCCCATGATTCACCACCAACCTAGACTTCTTGAACCATGTAAAACCAAGTCATGTGGCAGTTATATAGACAAGCCAAGTTATCACATCTCACAATCATTAGGCAACCAGATCCAAATCCAAAGCAATCACTTGAACTGAAAGACTACCACCCACAGTGAAAGAAATCTCTACCCAAGTTTTAAGTTTGAGGGCTTCAACCCTAAATGACTAACCGTTTCAGGAAAACTGCAGTTTTGACAGACCTTTATCCACTCTAGCCAATCTATCTTTGTAGTGGTTGATCAAACTGCCCAAATTGGATTTAAGGAACTGCATCTGTACCTACATTTTTAGGATTTCAGATAGTCACTACTGAGCTATTTCCACTTCCCCACAATCAGGAATCAGGCCAATGCCTCAAGCCCCCCTCAATATTTCCTGAAGGCATTGGTAAGGGATAACTACGTATACACAAAGGACTCTTTATAAAACACTCAACCTTCTAACACAGGGCTAGTTACAACAGAACTACAATGCAGGAAGCTTGAGTCAGAACCCTCTTAGAGTTGGCTATTCAAGGACTTAAGTGCCCTTGATCAATGCAGCTTTTATTCTTTATGCAATTTTTTAGACTCCAGCTGAAACTGGTCTACATAATTTGAAGAGCTGGAAACAAGTCAGGGACCTTCTGTGGTCATAATGACTAGACTCACATGTCTTCTGTTCAATCTAAAAGGAAGAGGCAAATGTCAGTGGTTTCAATCTGTGAAGTACAAAAGATTCTGTGCTAGAACTTTCATGCCTACCTCAAAAGTTGCATGTGACTAGGTGAGCAATCCAACAAACTGTGTCATATGGATGCTGATCTGTGAAGGACTTCCTCCCAAAGTACAATGAACCCATCCTTGCAAATTCACAAGCTTGGAAGAAAGTGGTGATGGAGGAAAAAAGCCACAGCAAACCTCAGGTTAAGGGCATCTTGTCAGGTTTCCCAGTGGAACAATCAAGTAAGATGCATCTCTTAAAACATGTAATTCTTCCACAACAAGGGAGAAGACCATCATGATTTTTTTTAGCAGAATGCTCACATCATATAAACTTGTGTGCGCTTGGCTGCCACTTGTCTTCAAGAGTTGAAATACATTATGACACAATTTCAACATTACCACTGCTGAAGCATCTGGCACAATGGTATGCTTTCTCTACAGTTTGACACAACAGATCTGGAAGCAATAAGTGAGAATCAGAGGCTCTTTCAATTCCATGACCACACTTGCTTTTACAAGCTGGGGGTGTATGTTCACCGTAAAAAAATTCCTGGCAACAGCTAGTCTGGTTACTTATTCCTCACTAATCTCCTCCATTCCTGCTCACCCACTGCACCGAACAGAAAAAAGGGGAATGTTGCACCTCACTGACCGGTGATTTTTGACTTCACATCATCAATCACCTTCAACAACTCCTCCCTGCAGGGTGAACTTTCTCAGTACTGAATTCCATACAGTGACAAAGTGCCATAAGTAACAGGACAGCACCAGCAGTATCAAATTCTTGGGCTAATACATCCCCAAACATCTTGACATACAAAAATGAACAAACAATATTGCACTTCAGATGAATATTGAGAACTTTTCAACAGTTGAATAAAAGTGCCCAATACACTGACCTGTCAGGCTTGAAGAGCAAATAACGATAAACAAACCACTGTCACATACACAAGGACTTTGATTAGAAAAACAGAGAAATCTCATTGTCCCAGCTCTAGGAAATGAAAGTGCAATACAGTACTCTCCTCTAGCTGCTAACAGTACACAACTACAGCTCAGAATGAAATGGTAAATTGGGCAATGAGGTGAGGTTCTTACTCCCGAAAACAGGATGCCAACAAATTCAAACACAGCTGGAATTAAGGGCAGTTTATCAATAGCCTGCACAATGCATTACAAACCACAACGTAAGATGTAGAGCAATTCACAGGTCTGAGTTCTGAACTAAGAGCAATTCCACTGGTGCTCAGTATGTGACCCTTCAAATTAAAATTGGGTGAAGAAAAGTCAAAAACATGCTGGTTTGGCTCAACAAAATGGTTTTGGCCCAGCTTTTTCGCACAGTTTGCTGAGGCTGGTAATAGGCATAGCAAAGCCTAACATCTGCCAGAGAAGAGTGCAATAAACATGATCTAACTGCTGCTCCCTGTTTTTGATTGGTCAATCATATGATTGGTCTAGGTAGTTTGCTATTTGTAGTCTCGGACCTAGTTGCAGTCCCAGTTTTGATTTTATGGGTGGGGTTGGAAAAAAGTAAATAACTAAACTTGGGTGTGAGAAATGTTTTTGCAGAGATACATACTGACCACTGCTGGAGATGCTCTAACAACATATATCCAAGAAATTGCAGAGAAATCTCCACAACAACAATTTGAGGAAACATGACAATGAGCAAAGTCATAACCTTATGAGAGTTTCTCACTCACAAGGCATCAAACCATCACCTTAATCCATGCAAGAATAGCAGATTGAATATTTCAAAGTGCATGACACTTACATTGATGAGGCCACTGGAGGCAAACAGAAGAATTAGGGCAGCAAAACCCAACCCACCAACTGCAAGCTTATCATCCACTTTGTCCCACTGCATCACATTAAAACAGCACTTGCACCTCTTAATCTGTGAGAAGAACATACTTGTGGTTTCCATCACAGACATTCAGAACCAAGCATTTTATCATGAAATCGCTGAGCATTTTAAGCCCTCCAAAGCCATCATGATTTGCTCAAACGATAGATATCAGCCAGAAAATCCCCTTCAGTACAGAACTTAAAAGCAGCTCCTAGATTGAGGTATTGTGAGGGAAGACATTGACGTCAACAAAAATTCCTTGCCAATCCGGGGATGGAAAAAAGAAAAAGAAAAAACTCACAGCCTCTTGCACACCCTTCAGAGCACTGTTAAGAGTCTCTTGCAATTCTTCGGTGGATTCCGTTGCTTCGGCGGCTTCAGAAATCTTCGTTTTCGTCTCCGTTTCTGAAACTTTGGAAACGACAGCCAAACCCCTCCTTCGTTCTACACATCTTAAAATTCCAGGTTCAGTACTTGAAACTTCCGATCCGCTCCCAAAAAAAAGAAAAAAAAGAAAACTTGCACACACAGAACAGGAAAGAGAACCACAAAGACATATCCACAGCCAATTCTCTCTTTCAATCTGTCTGTCTAAGGTCAAGTCTCACTTCCAATTTGCCTGTCTGAAAATCGGACCCTTTCCGTTAGCGATGCAAAATTCAATAGACGTGATAAAGGACATACCTGCTCGGAAGTTGGACGATCCCGAGAAGAGAGGAACAGGGACTAGCCGTGAGCAGAAAGCCGACTTCCAAGGCAAACATTTGTGCGAAGCTGCACGAGAAAACAAAGTCATAGACGAAACAGCATCACTGCTCGTCATCCCTTGCTCCTTCTGCGCCCTTGCCGCCGCAATCACATCATGCGCAACACTCCCCACCGAAGCCGCTGCTGGCATCACAACGACGGAAGCCATCGATCCCCCAAAGCACAACACACACGAGCACGAGAGAGAGAGATAGAGAGAGAGGAACAAAACACAAAACCCTCGCCCCAGCAGAAAACCTCCACACAAGGTCGATCGAGCGATTCTGGCTGGTCAGAATCGGTTTGGTCCATTTTACTATATAATACCACCTGGAATTCTGGAGAAAATATGTACCTATATAGCAATTTTGTAATTTTCTAGGGCATCAGCCCGAAAGATTATGCGAACTGGAAGATCTACCCAAACGGGCAGAATGGGAATGCCTGGGATGTTCCATGCCGTTATCTAACAGAACTTTTTTCCTTCAAATCTGCCGATGTTTTGATTTTCAGAATCACCAGAATACAGAACCTGCTATCTAGAGCATCAACCCGAGATATTACCCAAACTGGCAGAATGGCCATGCCTGGAATGTCGCATGCCATTACATAACAGGATTTTTTTCTTCAAATCTGCTCGTGTTTTCATTTGCAGAATCACCAGAATTGCAGAATCTACTATCTAGCTCATCAGCATGAGACCCGAGATATTACCCAAACAGGCAGATCGACCCAAACCGGCAGAATGGCCATGCCCTGGATGTTCCATACCATTATCTAACAGACTTTTTCTACTTCAAATCTGCCTGTTTTGGTTGCAGTCACCAGAATTGCAGAATCTGCAGGGGATTCTGCAGTCCATGGGTGTCCAAAAGAAACTAGAAAAGAATCCGTAACAGAATGCTCTATAACATAGACATCACTCTGAACCCTAAACCCTAAACCCTAAAGGAAATCTTTCAGAGTTCCTTTTGGAGCTGCGAACCAATATATCTGCTCATTCTGCAGCATGTAATTTGTCTCTTTCCACTCACGCTGTTGTAGTCCTGTCAGTACAACAGCAGGTTCCCTCTTTCATAAAGGCCTTTTGGAGGATAGTTACAGAATCTGGAGCATGAGGAAAACAAACGTTAGGACTCAATATTATCATAAATACCATAATTTTGAATTCTCCATTTTTGAACTTGTTGAAAAAGCAAATAAAATAAAATAAAATTCTTGATTCGGATCTTTATTCAATTTAGGGAGATTTGAGCATTTGTCTATTGTCATTTGATGGGAACAAAATAAATAAATAAAAAGATATATTTGCTTAATCATCATCATTTATTTAATTGAACCACATTGGGAAAATCAAGCCAAAAAGGATATAAACTCATATTAAGGATGTCCTCACATGTACTGCATATTCCAGCAAACTAAACAAAAAATCTGATACTTAAATGTAAGTAAATACAACACTGAAATTTTGAAAAAACACTCAAAAACAAGAATGTAGAACTTACATCTAATCATTCAAATGAACTTGAAATTTTCAAAGATAGTTTTCAAGTGATTTTACTAGCATCTACTGATTGATATATTAACCTGACTTCTGCACAAGGGTGCGCAAAGACCGTAAACAAACTAAAATGACAAAGAAAAACAAATAAGTATTTAGTGTAGAAACTATGAAAATGACCTGCAATACTGAATGAAGTGTGGACTTGCAAGCTGCAGCATCATGACAAACATGCAGATAAGAGAACAATCTCATTTTCCAGATCCAAAACAATGTAGGACAAATGGGAATTTACCGTCTTCTCAAGAAAACTAGTAGAAGATATACCCATCTTTGTGTAGCCCAAACTTGCGCACATCATGTGCCTCACATGATCCTATCACTTTCTCCCATGATTCAATTGTGCTGTTGCATAAACACAAACAGGGTGGTGCCTCAGATAAATGATGCATACACTATGAGATTTGCAGTGAAGTCTCCATAACAACATTTTGAAGGTAAGACAACAAGTGTGGTCATAACCTTATGAAAGTTGCTCACAATGTGTGCCAAGTTTTTGACATGTTCAAACACCTCTTTTGCAAGTGAACTCTAGCTCAGGTTGATGAAACTGCTGAGGAAATGCCAGAATTGTCAAGACTTTGCCTTTTTCCATTGTGAATCAGTTGGTCTGCTTGTGTATTCAAGGAACTTGAGAATCTGGCACATCGTTGAGAACCCTTATCAACATATGATCACCTGCAACAGCTATGGTTTCTTTCGATGGTGAACTTTCTTCCTTGAGTCTCTCTGAAATGATAAGTGCTGATCTGATTCTGCTAACACAATCAATAACATTGTCATCAATATGAGATCTTCATTATGTCAGTGTGACATTAGCCTATTTGACTGGCATTGTACTGGCTTCTTCTTGTGATGAGAGTACACAGCTGGGAAGGAAACCCAGGTTGAAAGCATTAGAGACTCATCAGACTATTTCTATCAACCCTTGGGAAGAAGTAAAATGATACATAGGAAACTCTTTTGAACAAGAAACAAGAGAGCAGCTGTGCCAAAAGACAAATGAGTCACCTAGGAGCTTGCTGTTGCAATACTGTGGAGGCCTCTTGCCATGAGTCAAAGAAGGCTGTGGGCAACCTGCAAGCAATCCACTAATGGGAATGAATGCGAAACCAATAATTAAAAAAAATCTATATATACATGTAGCAAAGACATGCTCTGAGATTCAGACAGCTCCATGTGTGCAGAATTGCTAGATCACCCATGAGAAAAATCTTGAAGCTTCAGATGCCAGAGGGAGAGATTGGGAGCTTACTTGCTGTAGAATATAACACTTGGCATCCGAGTTCCCACCATTAGCAAAGGCTCCCCAGCTTTCTGTCCAAACCCAAAACTGACACTTCTGTGAGATTGCAGAGAAAAACAACACAATGACACGTTATTCGAGATAACACATCTTGACAGTTGTCAGCATTACCTGCACTTGTGAAGCCAAAGATGCCAACTCTCTCAGAGGGGCTTGACGGACAGTGTCAGCAGCCTGATAGACAGGGGTTATGAATATAATCAAGAAGGCCAGCATTGATGCTGTATGAAGAACCCACAGTGGGAGCAATCTTCTTTGTTGAGAGCTCTGCTTTTCTTTTGTTGAAGGATGTGTTTGTGGTTGTGATCCAAGGAACACTCTGAATTCTGCAGTTGACATTGCCAGCCCTCCAGCTACTACAAAAATGACCACCGCAACCTGATGCAGCTGTTTCTCACACAAGAGGTTCCCGATTTGGGCAGCCTAAAAGAGCAAACCATCCCACAACAGGCTTGATGACCAGAAGAGAAACAACTCCTCAAATGTGCAGATTCTTGCAAAAATGTAAGCATCAAAGCCATGAACTTTCAGACTTTCTCCACGGAGTAAAAGATATTACACTCTCTCAAGACAATATTTGGGAGCACTGACAGGAACTTTGGAGAGAATATGACAGTTGACGAAGAACTACCATGAGATCACCAGATGATTGGAGAAGCACCGGAATGAACCATGAAAGAACAGCCAGACTCAGATACAGGAAAGTGGGTGTCAGAGCTGTGAACACTCCCACCCTCCGCTCTCCAACTTTCTTTGACAAATGGACTGCTGCCAACATGGCCACTGCTGGTGCCACTGGCAAATAGTATGATGGCAGCTTCAAATTCCAACAAGTGCACAAGTTAGAGTGCACACACATACACAATAGTATCAGATGACAGCGCGGAAGATACAGATGGAGTGGTGCACACCTGAGTGGATGACAATGCAAAAATTCCAAAGCCAGCAGCAAACCATGTTGCAGCGAAAAGAGGTAGTGTTTGCCATCTCTCAGCCTTCCTCCATGTTGGATTCCAGGGATTAGCTTGCACAAGTGCTGGTGGCAAAGAGAGAGACCATGGTAGGTACATGACAACCACCACAGCCATTCCATACCACCAAGGCCTTCCCCAGTGATGATTTACACCTCTCACAAACCGCTGCAGCAAAATGATATCTCTCAGTACACAAAATACAGACCACCTGATACTACTGCAACAAGGTTCCTGGACAAACACTTTGACAGAGCTTGTTGCTCCTTTTGGTCAAATGGGTACATCAGCTTTTGCTTTCAAACTGCAGGAGCCTAGCCAGCTTTATGACCTTCTTCTTGTTTCCTTTTGCTTGACCATTGAAGAAGAATTTGCATAGAGAATTTGGAAATTGACATGTTTGACCTTGTGGAGCAAGATTGACAGGATCTCACCTCAAGGTTGTGGTATCCAAAGAAAGTGGATAAGTAGAGCAGTCCGTGCTTTGAAACCATGAATCCGTACCAGGGTAGGTTGATAAGTAGAATTGCAAGGGTACCTTCAAGATACGGCAGCTCTGCCCTGCTGAACAAGAATCCCATCAAGACACTCCTAACAAATTCCAAGCCAGAAAGAGAAAAAAATCAATCTTTGAGCTAAGTAGCAGGCAACAATGACACCCCTAACCTGCACACATATCTCACAAAGTTTTGCTGGAAGAGTAGTGTGCAGTATCTTTGTCTTGAAATTCCTGAAGATGAGGGTGGAGACCAAGAGTTCTTACCATAGCATGCTTGACAACTCCCCTCTGCATAAAAGAAAGAGGGCACAAACACACACCTGTATCCACACCCAACAAACCAACCATAATGTCCTGTAACACAAGGAGAGAGCAAGAGAGAGATGGAGAGAGAAACATGAAAAGGAACATCCTATTGAAATGAGAGTTGTATGCTTTGCTTTACATGGACATCGAGCAATGTCCAACATCTATGACTTGGGACAGACTTCCTTTCCGTCATTATACCTAGTGGGCTACTTACAGGGAAAACAATTCCAATGGGTCCTTTGGAAAGGCAGGCAAGCCCCATGAAAACTGCTGACATTGGGTAGCCCCATTTGACATGTCTGGCGTACCCCCAAAAGAAAGTCAGAAGTGTGGCTCCAATAGTGCTCGTCAAAAGCATATCTGATAATGCTGTGCTCCCCCATGCTACAACCTTCAGTCCACCATATTGTTAATGAAACACATACAAAATTGGCAATGCAACTTCAAACACAAACAAAATAGATAGTGTCTGCTTCATCTCTAACTAACAGGAACCTTAGTGTATCGTGTGCAACATACCTCAAGGTTAAGAGCAAAGGCTCCGGCAGTGATGATTGCTGGTATATAGAAGGACTTGGAATTGCCAGTTTGTGTCTCCTGACTTTGGCTTTGCAAGTCAGTAGGAAAATTCAAGCCAAAGTGTTTGACAGTAAGAAGAAGACTTAGAAGAAGTCCTAAGGCACACAAAGCTGAAGGCAGCCTGAAGACCCAAACACTCAATCCGAATAATTTTGCCTGTAGAAAACAAGTCATATGCCCAGACATCCTCTCCTTAATATCTGAAATGCAAAAGGCACCAAAAATCAGCTACTGTGTCTGGCTTGTTGTACACACACGACAACACACTCTACTGAAATTACCCATCCCTAACTACTTTTTTTTTGTTCATCAAGAGCATGGGGTTAATGGAAAAAGCAACTCCAATTGAAGAGCAAGACAAAATTCTCCTCCTCCTTGACATTATTTTATTTGTAAGTGGCACATCCAGAGAACCAAGAAATTGATGAAATTGTTCATCAGCCCAATTTCCCCCATGTGCAACAAAGACAAGAGTTTATTGCAATAAACCTCATGAGCCTCATCATGATGAGCTCTTGAACAAGCTGTTTGGGAAAGTGTGCTGGAAGAAACTGCTTACCGACAGTGCCATGAGCCAGTAGACAAGAATGGGCTTGTCAAACCGCGGCTGTGCATTGAACTGTGGTGTAATGTAATCACCTGTCAATAACCTGCACATCATCATCACTCCCATTCACCACCACCCATTCGTCATGACACAAAATCCCCAAACCCTAATCATCTTCTCTGATGAAACTGGAATTGATCAGAAAGAGTACAGATCTCACAGATCTCATGTAAGTCTCTGATGAACTGCAATTATTCTTCAAAGACACGCATGAGATATGCAGTCTTAGTGTTCAATTTCCTTCAATTCATCAGAAATTTTCATGAGATATGTAGTGCCTGTGATGAATTTTCCAAATTCATCAGAGACTTAAATCAGATCTGTAGTCTTTTTGATTGATCAATTTCTTTTTCAATTCATCAGAGAGACTTAGATCAGATCTGTAGTTGCCAATGGATTCCAACTTTCCACAGTGACAGGAATGGTGGGAGACAGAAAGGGAATAGCAAGTTAGAGAAACACACACACATACATTTGGCGTGCAGCTTCAACAAAGAGAGGCTCAGTGTCATCCATAAGTCCTGCAGCTCCCAAGTTGCGAAACCAGGCAGCAGTTGCCAACAGACCCACAAAACCAATTTCCAAAATCCTTCTCTTCTGCTTCCAACAACTCAGGCTGCTTAAAACCTCACCCACATCTCCAGGAAAGCTCGGACAGGACTCAGTTACTGGACCTCCTTGAGTTTCTTCATGATCTCCTCCACTCTTGCACTTACTTCTCATTGCACCCATTTTCTTTCTTCCCCGAGAAGCTCTTCTTTGCCACAAATCAGGAGCTGCTGCAGCTCCTCTAAACTTGCTCCAGACATTAAGTCTCACAGTTTCCAACTCCAAGAATCTGGCAAAGAACTGTTTAGTGGGAAATCTTCTTGTTGCACTAATTGGGCTAGAACTGTTACTACTCCAACTGCTGCAACGCATGTCCACAACCTCATTCATGATGACGATGGCCGCATTATTGTGGCTGCTTCTATTTGTTGACAAGAAATGTGCAGATGGCAAGCCTAAGATCTGCATATTTGAGGAAAGAAAATTCTGACCAAAAGTAAGATAGCTTGAGAAGAAGAAAAATCCTCTTCTTTCTGTGTCCTAATGATTGGGAGGTTTCCTTCAGTTTTTTCAATTGTTCTCTGCTGCTTCTTTCTTTCTGAGCTGAGCTTTTACTGGGTTGATATGATCTTCTCAGAAAAATGAACAACAGCAGACTAGATAGGGAAGAAACATAAAAAGCCTCAAAGACCAGGAGAGGGCACAAGACAAGGATTAGGGTTTAGGGTTTTCAACTGCAAGAACATCTGGAATGTCCTTGCGAGAAATTGAGGCAGCGGATTTTTGATGCTGCTGTTATGATCTTCTCAGAAAATTGAGGAACAGCAAATAAGATAGGAACAAACAGAAAACCCTACAAAAACCAAGAGAAGGCACAAGACAAAATAAAAAAAGACAAGGTTTTGGGGTTTTCAAGTGCAAGAAAATCTGCAATCTCCTTGTGAGAAATTATGGCACCGGATGTTTGCTGCTGCTGTTGTTATGATCTTCTCACAAAAATGAAGGACAGCAAACTAGATAGGGAAGAACAAAAAAACCTTCAAAAACCAGGTGAAGGGAAAAGACAAGACAAGACAAGACAAGGTCTAGGGTTTAGGGGTTTTCAATTGCAAGGAAATCTGCAATCTCTTTTGAGAGAAATTGTGGCACCGGATGTTTTGCTGCTGCTGTTGCTGCTATGTATGTTTTCAGTAGAGAAGAGACTGGAGCCATCACCAGACTGATCTTGACTGCTGAGAGAGGCATGGTGGAGTTTTCAGCTAACTAGTAGCTCACAATAAAGCAACATCATCTGAACATCATCAAACTGCAAACTGAAGGAAGCAGAAATTCCATGCCATCTTTGTTTCTTTTTTTTTTGTAATTCCAATTTTTTTACACTCAGAAAACACCATAGGAAACATATGGCAAGGAATTGAAGAAGCAGAAGTCAAATGTATACATCTTGTTGGCATCCAAATGGTAACACTAATATAGCACAAACACAGCAATCCTGGTATCCAAATTGCACCCAATTTGAGCACTAGAGAAAACATAAAATATAGTATGCTATTTGTACCCAATTTGAACACTAAAATAGCACATCGAACAGAGCAATCCTGGCACAATCCGATTTGTAACAAATTTTAACACTAGAAAAAAACATAAAAGATGGGTTAATCTTGGCGTCCAATTTGTACCCAATATAAACACTAAAATCACATTAAACATAGCAATCGTGGTATCCAATTTGTATCCAATTTGAACACGAGAAAACACATAAAAACATCGCCGTCTTGACGTCCAATTTCTAGGGTTTGATCCAATATTCGTCATGCAATATTCAATTGACACCCACAAGTGGCATCTCATACAACCATGCCATATCGCCAAGTATGCGATCTGGACCATGAACGTTACTTCCCTTATTATTTAACTAACAGAGCTCAAAATTGATCAGAACTTTTGGTAATAATTGAACCTAATTGTGGAGAAAAAAGGACTTGACCTCGTGGAATTCCTCATACGTGTGTCATAAAATTGGCTTGTTATTGTGCCCTATCTAGACTTACATCTCCTAATTTGCCATTTGAAATCATGGGCTACAATACAAGGGAGCCAAATTGATGAGAACTGTAGCACTTATGAAAGGAAGAAAACTACATTTATCATGTCAACACACCATGTGGGAAACCAAATGAAATTATAATACTCAAAAAAAACATTTGCACTCATCTGTCCCATGACATTTGACTAGACATTTGAAGTTTGAAATTTCACAATCTTTAGTTTTGGCTAACTTGATTGAAAAACAATGTCAATTAACAAAGGTTAAACATGACGTTATGAATGCCAATTACCACACAATCACATTGTATGATAATCAGGATATCCATAATTGCCTACAGAAATTAGATTGAAGATTACCAGTAACTTGCAAGGTTATTGAAGTTGTCCTGTTATTCCTTCCACCGATGTGCAGTAGTTATTGCAGAAATCTATAATTACTTAAGGAAATGGGCTGTGGCAATCTAAATTGCCTTGTGTTTGCAACCAAAATTTGAGAATGAGATTTGTGCAAGTGATGTTCTAATATTATTAACCTTTGAATAGTGATGCAACATAGTCACACAAACTCTCTATGATGTCCATAGCACATCACACATTCAAGTGATTGCACACTTCCTCAAGCTCAAAAAGGGGGAGTATATATAATACACATCTATCCTAACACTAACATGACGTCCAACATAAGTTTGGCACATCACATCAGTTTTGACAATGGGATCCAAGGATGGCACATTTCACCTATATTCACTCATGTTATTTGGATGAATTTGAATTATGAGTTCAATATGCCCAAAACACTTTTTTTCTAACCAAGCAAGCATTTCACAAAAGATTCACAAAATATTGGTATTTTCAGCAACAGAAGGTGGACTAATCCATGATGATACAACTTGGCCTTTTTCACAAGGGCAAAGCTTGGCACATACGAATGAGCAAATTGAAGGAAACTCAACACTCAAGAAGCAAGCTGCATATTGACACTGAAAGTGATTACCATACATGCGCACCTGGATATAACTCAACAAGTGAATGAATAGAGAGCATTGCCCACAGAATATGCAAAGCATCAACATGGCTACTCTACCCATTGCCGTCTGGAATTGAAGAAAAAGAAGCACCCATAACAGAGCAAAGTATTGTACATGTTTGTGTGTGGCACTTCCGTACATGTAAGCCAATTCACCTCCCGACCTCATTCATGGCCCAAGAGAGAAAAATCCCTTCTTTCAAAAGGCACATGTGGTTAGAAGAAGAGAGTTGATACCACAACCACAGCACCTAATGGCAATCTAAGCACAGTCCAAGAGATATCAATCCCTTGTTTTGAAAGGCACGTGTGGTCAGAAGAAGAAAATTTGATACCAAATCATAGCACCCAATTTGCAATCTAAGCAAGGCCCAAAAATTAATGATTTCAAAAGCCCACAATACAGTTAAAAGGGGCTACTGAAGGAGAGGTCTTGTTTCATTTGACCACTGGTGCTGTGCAGACAAAAGCCTTGCCTCTGCCTCAAGCACCTCATGATGTGGAGACATAGAAGAAGTAGCAGCAACATCATCATCATCATCATGAAGTCTACTAGGTTGATCTGTGTCCACAAATTGCAGTCATTTCTTTGCCTTTGCATACTCAAGTGCCAGATATACAAGGATACCTATAATTGAGACTGTGATACTGAAGACAACAGTTTTCCAGGAGGCTAAATACATCACCAGGAGTAGCAAAATTGTGGGTGGTAGAAGCATGAGGATAACACCAAAGGTGCCAACTGGAATCTGGAAAGGATGCTCCAACTCAGGTTGTTTGATGCATAACCAAACAAATGCCACAAACTCAACAAGCATGCCAAAGCAATAGAGATAGGTGAGAAACTCCACAATCTCCCGGAAGCTCATCCAGGATAAGAGGACAATTCCTGATGCTGAACATATGATTCCCACCAACAGTGTCCCATACATGGTGCAGATTGCAAATACCTTAGGAAGCAAGCCCATCTCTGCCATACCCAGAAGCTGGAACAAATTGCTCGTCATCTCAGCTTGAAATAAACCCATGTTGGAAAGTGCAGCAGCTGCTTCAATCCACCACTTGAGTCATATGCCTCCAATCGCCATTCCAACATCCGCAGAGCACCCATCTTCCCATTTCTGTCTGTCAAGCTCCAATGCTCCTGTACCTGCTGCCAATGGTATGATGTATGATAGTATCACCAATACTACAGCCCATAGCAATGCCTTGTGAAAGGTTTGGCTTGGATTCTCCACTTCCCCAGCCAAAGTGCTCACAGAATCCCAGTAATTTAGATTCCAGAAGAGTATATTCAGGTACATTCGCCAGTCCAAATGGCTCATGTCCACTACCAGCCATCTCTTGACCTTGATCTTTGGAACTGCTAGAATGGCCATCACAAAAAAGGGGAGGAGTGAGAAGATTGTGAGCGTCACAGCTGTGAATCCCACAATGGTTAGCCCTCTGCAGTTGCGAAATGTGAGGGAGATGGTGAGGAGAAGGAGAGCTAGGAGTTGGATGGGTCCACCTCCAAAGACTGGAATGGCATATTTCAGATAATCAAGGAAGAGGACAGGATACAAGGCATTGTCTGCTACTCCACTGATCCATTTCCACCATCCTTCTTGAAAGCCCCAGAAAGGTCCAAACGCTGCTGAAATCCACAACATATATCCACCGTTTTCAGGAAAAGTTGTTGCCAATTCTGCTGTCACTAGTGCCTCAGGAATGCTCCAAATGAAAGGGAAGACGAGGAAGCCAAGAAGAGCTAACAATGGTCCTGCTGCTTTGACCGAATCTTCTACCCCAAATGGTCCTCCTGATAGCTCATAAAATGTGAGTGCAACCAAAGGAAGGATTCCAAGCTTGGATCGATAATTCCTCCTTGCTGCTTGCTGTTGCAGCAGGTTCATTTCTTGTTCCCTCCTAGTACTACTACTACGACTATTTCCCTCACATCCAGCAGCAGGAGGGGGATTATCCTCCATTGAAACTTCCACTTCTTCACTGACTGGGTAGGTTCCTTCCTGCTAGTGTGTGAACTCCTTCTACCAACCACTTGCATCGCCCACAACTCTCAGGTTCGAGCTATTGAACCTGGCCTGTTCTTGGCCATGATGTTTGACCGTTTTGTGTTGCAAAACAAGGCAGTATTCTTCTTCTTAAGACATGATTCCTTCATGAATCTCGATCCACTGCAAGCACCACCAAGACTTTACTGCCCCCGAATCTTTGGTTGGAGATGATGATGATGATGAAGCAACAAAAAGAGAGATTTTTTTTTGACGAGGAAAACTCTCACAAAACTCCCAATTCTCCTCTCCACCCAATGGGTGGTCATACAGCATACATACCCGACAATGTGAACAGTTTTTTCCTTGGCTCCAATGCAGCCTGAGAATGACAGGAGAAACCCAGTTGCACACATTTTGGTGGGTGTGGGAGGCAGGATCAACAGCAGCAGTATGGTTGGACGATGTGGGAGATGGAATTAGCAACAAGAGTTGGAAAAAGGTAGCAACTCTTGGTCGTGTCCGAGATTGCCACTTCCATTGTGCATGCCAGGCAAGTCTACTCCAATGCAAATTCCAACAACAAACCATCTCCTCAGCAGGCAAGAGCAAGAGCATCAGATGTAGGAGATGCAATTAGCAGCAGCAGCAGCCAGATGTGGGCGATGAAATTAACAGCAGCACAGTAGCAGCAGTCGGAGCCCTAAGTAAAGGACAGTGGTAGGGACGAGTTAAGGGTTTTAGCCTTTGTGTGATGAAGAAGGGGATCGCAGCGGCCCTGCCCTTTGTTGGTTCTGCCCTTCAGGGTACTTAGAGACATTGGGATGCACCCAGAAACCGGCCAAAGTTTGGTATCCCTACATTCTAGGGTCGTATGGGAAACATTTCCAGCATAACTGAAGGATCCACTTGAGCTTCACCGTGCTAACCAGTGACCACCATGTGTTTCCAATTTGGTACGTTGAATATTTATCATCCTTATGGATGTCCTTTAAAGGGCACAGCAGTATGGCGAGTCGAGGAGCGGCTTGTTTGTTGCTAGAATCAATTTGCAGCAGGGATTACGGTATAAGGAAGTTTTTTGTCCTTCTTGTTGTTGTATGAAGGATTTTTTCGTTGGTTTTTTTCCTCTTCTTCTTCCTCAAGCGTGAGGGAATGAATTAGGAACCGACGACAACAACAAAAAAATGAGTATGCGGAAGAAGGTGACGTCTGGGCTGCTGCTTGGACTTATGAGCTTGGCAGGTGTCAGCATCTACGATGATTACTTAATTTATCAACAATGTAGCAAGTATGTAAAACATTTCCATGTCCTTTCTCATGCCTCAAATTTCTTCTTCACAGTTGGGTGTTTTGTTGGTGATGGTAGGATGTTTTTGTTGATGATATTTGGGTTTTGGTTGTTGGTAGTAGGGGGATGAATTTGCCAATTCTCTTTTTTGTTGTGGATTTATTTGAAGAAGAATGTGATGCTATGAAAGAATGGGTTTGTTGTGGAAGAAGAAGAAGAACCAGATGGCAGGTCCATACTGTCTGTTCACAGGAATGAAACCCTAATTAGGGTTTATTAGATCATTCTCCATGTGAAAAATGTTTCCTCGCAATCCTACCCAGAAGGCTCTGGCCTCCTACCAGATGCATGCTGTCATTATTCATGATGAATCCTTGATTTCAAAAGCTCAATTGTATTGAGAGAGAATCAAGTAAAAGCAATCATGTATCATCAACAGGATATTGACAGCATTAGATTTTGTTTAGTGCACTCATCTCCACTGTTATTATGATTATGGGACAAATGGATTGAAAAAAGAGAGTTGAACAAAGTCTTTCAATCTGGCCTCCAAGCTCCCGGAGTCTTTTGCCGCTTCAAATTAAGGATTGAAATGAGGACTGTGTGCAATTTATGATGTCTGGCTTGTCCTAAAACGTGTGTCTGTGTGCAGAAAGGCTATGGATCAGGCTGCAAACAATCCCCAACTATTAGCAGTTTTGGGAGAGCATATTGAGAAGGGACCTTGGTATGAGGCTACTATGGGTTTGGACCGTGAAGGGCACTCAGCTTCTTGCACTTTCTCTGTGATTGGTAGCTTGGGTACAGCAAACCTTCATCTTCGGGCTGTTAAATTTGAAGGCACAGTCCTTTCTCTCTCTGTCTCCACTCTTCTGTGGTGGTTTCATCACTGCAGAAGTTGTTCGATGGAAGGTTTTTCTCTTTGCATGAAACTGCTGATTCAACAATGTGCAATGAAGTGTCATCTCCACATTGCTCCCATGTGTTGTTTTGTTATCTTGTTTGTAAGTTTCTGTGATGCAAAGCTTTCCCGTTGATGCAATGATATGTACATAGTGTCTGCTAGAATGTTGCAAAGAGTGTGATCATGAGAGCTCCACTGTGTAACTCATCTGGCAAAGAGCATCAGAGCTCCATAACTTCTGCACTTTAGGGTTCTACTATCATGCTGGCACTGAGTTTAAATTGTTTCTGTTACATGGGTGGACCAGAGAAGAGAAACTGGCTCTCCCCGTATGCACCGGGCATCACAGGTGGAAGGTGGGAGGTGTTGACATTGGAGGCTTTAGTGCCAAGTGTCATTACCCATGGTCGAAAACGACTTAACTTGATGCAGCCTACAACTGACACATCAGATGTGGGAGACCAAAGGGTTGGGACAGAGCTTGATGCACTTCTCAACTCTGATGCACATCGTGAAGTTTGAAATGTTGACTCCATTATTCTCTTTGTCTACAAATTCTGCTGTCTTGTAAGGTCAGGTCTCACTCTGGGCCCTGTTTAGCTGCAGGCTTGTGCCTCCATCATTTTGTTTTCATATTGACATTTTGTGTGCACCATTAGATGGCCTATGATCTTGAGAGAAGCTGCATTTCTTCTCTTGAGCTTACCCACCTCCCAACCATTGTGTTGAAGTTGTGGCCAGATTTAGGGTTTAGGGTTCCCACCAAACCAAACCAAACCAAGCCATGCTGGTAAAGTGAGAAAAGCACAACCCTTTTCCATGTTTCCTCTTGTGGATCATGGATCCTTTTTTGATGAGTAGTTGGGAGCTACTGTTTGTGGTAATCTCGTACATGATCATTGGGTTGGATGCTGTTGCAAAGATGTTGCAAAGATGTTGCAAAGAATTCAGATCAGGCAGTATGAACTTGAGAATGGGCACTGTGACATTCTGGAGGAATCATTTAGGGTTTAGATACCCATTGAGCAGACATTGCTCTCTTCTTTGTGAAGTCATTTTGTTTACTGAAGTACAGAATTTGTCATCTGCCGCAGTGAGCCAGCGTAGCCTGACTCCCTTGGGCTCTGGGTTGACTCGTGTCTCTCTCATTTTGCTGTTGCAGCTAATGAGAGAAGTATTGTCTGATCCAAGGGAGGTGAAAAAAACAACAGAGAAATTTGGTTACAAGGTTCAGTCCACATGACACATTTTGCTTCAAAATTAGTTGTCACAATGATCATGTCCTAAAACAGTTTCTAATCTTATGAGAAGAGATTCATTATGGGGGAGGAGGGAGATGATGCAGATCAGCACTGTGGAATGGAGGTTCAAGGTGCTCTTAGTTCACAAGTGGTTAATTTGCTGGTGCTTTTCTTTGTCAATGCAACCCTTGTATGTGTCCAATGCATAGGATGAGTCATTGATGAAGACTGCAATTGTATATTCAAGCAAATCTAGTTTTGGCTCCATAGCTGACATGGTACAAGCTTGCATGATCCAAGTAGTCAACAGTTGTGTGCTTAATCTAGGATTTGTTCAGGAGTTAGGGATTATCCGACCCATTGACTTATGGTGGCTTTCCATTGAGTAGCTGCACCTTCAGCTTTGCAAGTATGACTTACCAGTTTTGACTCCAGATGCTCTAGATTTGCAATTGAGATTTGCAAGACCTGCATTATGGAACTGTACCTGCACCTCCTGCTTGGGAATTTAATGTTAATGGAAAGCAACTGGACCTTCCAAAGCTGAAGGTGCAGCTACTCAATGGACAGCTGCCCTTAGACCCTCCATGTACATCGCTTGCCTCTCCATTCCTTTGGCATCACTAGATGCTTGTGGCTTGTACTACAGTGCCTGCTAAAATGAAATGGGCACAAGCTTGTTGCAGTTTGAACAAGGGATATATATTCTATTATCATCCATGCACCTCTTGATCAGTGCTAGCCAAGATTATGACTGACATTCCATATTGCTTCTAGAAATCATACAACAGAAACTCAGTTTCAGGTTGTGGTTGAATTGTTTGCCCTTGGTTTTGAGCAGATCAATATTATGTAGTACTTGAGTCAGTTGTTGTGGTGGTTTGTACAAAGAGGTCTAGCTCAGACTAATTGTGTGCTGTCATTGATGAACTTGTACAAGGTTCTGAAAGGCTGTTGAATGTGAAGCTGCTTGAGACTTTGATTGTCAGCAGCAGTAGATAATCAGCCCTGTGATGTTAGCATGTAAAGAGACTGAGGCAGTTTCAGCTGATGATTCCATTGGGAGAATATGCAGTCTGAAGTTCCCTGAATATATCACTTGTACTATAGCATGCTGGGTTTGGGAAGTCGAACAAATCTCTCACTGACAACCAGGAACTCTATCACCAGCACATCAAAGAAGTGGAGGAGAGGTACTTTCCAGACTTTTTATCACCTATCTATTCTTGAAAGAATTACCAGACCAGATCTACAGTAGAATAGTCTGCTGAAATTTTGGTGTTTGAGTAGAGCGAAAGCAAACAAAGGAGTGAGATGCATGAATTTGCCAGTTTGGAAGATCAAGTAAAGTCCCTCATACCCTAATACCCACTTTGAGCCTTTCCATGTGGGATATATTGTAATTATAACTTGTATGTGCAGTGATGAAAGTGCATTCACCTACTCTCACCTCCTTTTGGACACAAGGTTACCATCAAGCATGCAAGCAAGCCTTGAACCCCAAAGCCATTGAGGACAAGTGGATGTTGTTTTACCAGTTGGCTTCATGGTTCTTCATGCGCATGCAGACTGATGAAGTGAACTTTTGACCCACTTGCAGAAACACACTATGGATGTTTGATAAGGGGATTACAGGGAGAAGCAAGCCAATCAGAAATCTCTTGGTTGTAAGTTCTTGAAATGGCAATTGTGCAAACTGTTTCAGTTTCAACATTTGAAATGGCAAACTGTTGATTTTCTCATTGTCAGTGGTGATTTATGATGGGGGCCCAAGGAAGAGTTCTCTGAGACTGTTCTACTTACCACATTCCATGTAATGATGGATGTAGAATGGACTGACCCCATCCAAAACCTTTCAAGTTATCAGCACATATTTCGATCCCATTAGCTCATCTCTCTTAGTTTATGCTCGAGCATAAAAATTTTGTTTCAAAGCTTTGTGACTGGGTACTGATTTTGTTGCAAGGGACTTTGACAGTAGTTTTCCCCTTCTAGTTACCTACTTTTGAAAAAACCTTATTTTCCACTACAAGGTGATGGAGACAAAAAAATAGAGAAGGATTTGCATTTTGTCGCAAGGAACTTCAACAGTTTTCCCCTGCTTCAAATTCTCTACTTAGATAAAAACCTTATTTCAACCCCCCTATAATGTGATGGATGCAATAAGGTAGAGAGGGGATTTTGCATTTTGTTGCAAGGGGCTTCAATAGTTTTCCCTTGCCTTCAAATTCCATACTGTGAAAAAAATCACCAAAAAGAAAAACATACGGATTTTGAGGAAATATTATGTTACTTTTGAGGTTTTCAAAATTACACAAATCTCATTCAATTTCATCATTAATTATATGTCCCTATCTCCTGTCTGTAATTTAAATTAAAATAATAGGAAGATGTCATTGTCTGGCACCATAATTTATGTTACCATAATTTAACATAATCTTGCTTTTTCAAAAACGTAATCCTCCCTTTTCGAAAACCTAATCATCGTTTCTTCAGAAGGGTGAAGCAAAAATTTCCTTTATGTAAGAGAATGGGCGTCCCTGACCGTTGTGTCAAATCAGGTAAGCCTGCAGGTGAGCCCGGTGACTGACACAATGGTCAGGGGCGCACTCATTCTCAAGTACGTAGCACCACCACCATCATCATCATCGCATGCACGTAATAATCCGTCAACTATAGCCTAGTGATAGTCATACTTTGATCAGGACGGTCCTATCGAGTCTTGAATAAAATACAATATCTGGCACGTAATTTCTGTCACTGCAATTGTTTGAGCAGGCTTAGGAAATTGAAAAATATTGCTGTTTTTTCGAAGAAGCTTGTGTGTGGGGAGGTTGTTGCTGTTGGCGAGTAAGTAGGTCGAGACGATGCGGAAGTGTTGAAGAAGCCGATGCTGAATATGTAAATTATCGCCTGCCAAACTTTATTACGCATGTGCAGGATGCTGGGCTGTCTTACTTGCAGGACTACTGTGTGCTACAAGTCCCGTTCCTAGGGTTTGCAATTACAGCTTCACGAGTCTTTTACCGTATTGCCTTGAAAGTTTTGTTTCACAATGAAAGTGACACCCAGAAACACAACAATGGCCAAGCCCAGCGCTCAGGTAGAAGAGTAAGAGGTAAGGAGAGAGAGAGAGAGAGAGTGTGTGTGTGTGTGTGTGTGTGTGTGTTTGTAAGAGATCCAGGTTCTGATTCTTGACGAGTTAGTTTCGTGGGCTGGTCGAAGTTCTCGACCCAGCCCTGCACTGAACAGCTGTTTGCCGTCCGGAATGTTTTGTGCATCGAGTCTAGAGAGGGCGGGGAATATGAATGGGTCACTGTCGATGGAAGAAGCAAAGTGAAAACTGTAAAGCGGTTCGCTCGATCGCCACCATATCTTCAACCAACTCAGAAAGGCATGTAAGCTACTCGTCTGTACTTATGCAGTACTGCTTTCCGAAATTGTCTAGGAGATGCATACACCACAGCAATTGTCCACCTGCTGTACCATATTGAACGTCAGCTGTTGCTTAGGCCCTAGGTAGGGTTGCATGATGAAGCAGAGAGTAAGTTCCGAGCTGATATGAGACCTCCAAGAGGAGGGAGGAGATATTTGGTATAGAGATCAGGAGGCGCAGGCGCCTAGAGGCCGCAGCAGATGCAAACACTATGAAGGTGTTTTTAGTTCTTGTTCCACCACCACCACCAGCTTGTTGAGAGTTGAGACCGGTAATCCGCATGATCTCATCGGAGGAGTGAGGCCGCCTCCCGGTTACATTCGATTTATATCGACTAGGTGCAGGATAGAGTCCTCGAGGCATGTCCAGTACAGTAACCGTCGACCGACTATGCTATTTTCTATCATACACCCGGTCCCATGACAAGATTTGTTTACTCTCTCGCTAAAGCTCATCGATCTTATCGTTTTCTGTACTGAAAACTGCTGCAACTAAGAAACTCGAATGCTCCCCCTGTCCTTCCCCGCCTATCCTTCCCCTATTCAAGTAGTTTTTTCCTGCCAGAGAAAACGTCTCTGTAAGGTCGACGACCCCAGTTTCTTAAGCTCATACACTCAGCAGACACAAAACATACAGGGTTTGAACACGACCTATAAAGCCCACCACCTGAGTTTTCGTCCTGAGCTGCTGCTGCTGCTGAAGAAAACCGATCAAATTTAGTTATTTTTATACTGAGTAGGACTTTGTATGATTTCTTTCGGGTTGTGTCCGATGTGATTATTCTTGGGGTCAGAATATATTTATTACTTGGTACACTTGAACCGGTTTCCTCTCTTTTCTGCCTCGCCCCAGCGGGCGGGTACTGATGCTGTTAGAGAACCCAGTCACATATTCTCTTATCTTTCGCTCCAAAAGACTAAGGTTTCAGGACATGATACTCTGCCTATCCAAACAGCGTAGATTCAGCCTCGATGGAATTCGGTCAACCTTCATACTGACTGATCAGTTAAAACTGATCAGCAGCACATTCACTCTCACGTTCGTGCTTGCATTGCACGGGGTCAATGCACGCACGCACTCATGACAAGCAGTTCCCGACTTGACTAATAGTACCGGTTTGTAAGCAGCAGCTAGCTCTACTAGTTTGCAGCTTTCTCGATTGTACTTTCTATATACTATTGCAATCCTTGGGTCCAGTCTTGAAATAGTCCCAAGACTCAGGCAGACGGACAGGAGGTTAAAATGGTTCATCAAATTTCATTGTATCATGAGCTCTGAAGCTGGTGCAAGCTTACAAAAATTGGATCAGCTGTGATGTTATTCATCTTCTTTCACGTGTATTTATAAAGCTTCTTGTCTAACAACCAGCTGGATCAGCAGCCGGTGGATGATGTTCTGTGCACGATCAGATTTTTGGTTGTTGAACAGCCTTCAACCTTCAACCTCCTCTCGAAATCAAGACAAACCTTGGAGGAGCACTGGAAGCTTGCCTGGTGCATCTAAGATGAATATTCAAACTAAGCTCAGCAAACTTGGCATTCCCTTATAAAGCAGACTAGCTAGAACCAGCAGCTGGTGGCACTTTCGATCTGCAAGCTGTACAGGTAAATAAGCTGCAGCTGTATGTCAGACTTACAAAAGCATATTACTCCTGTGATCTAGTATGCTATTATATACAGGAAGTTGATGACTTCCTTTTTGGAGGATTGAACAGAAACTCACAGTTAAAACCCAGTTAAAATGCAAGACTTAATGGTGAATTACTGACGTTGTCTAGCTAGATGCGAGATCCAGTACCGAACTAATAGACCCTGCAGCTTGTGGTGTGGATTAAGAACTTGTATTCATTAACTGAATTACAAAACTATGATCTTAATTAGTATTCAACACGAAACTGGGAAGATCTTGGAAGGTATTATTGGAAGGCTCAAGTACCTGCTTATAACTTGCTGAGCAGCTGCCAGCCTGCTGCAACATACATGAGCTGCAAAGTATTTGTAGAAATTTGTTCAGTCTTCAATGTCCGCTAGCTGGTTGGTATTAGAGGAAACATATCAAGTGCTCGTCCTGTCTTTTAGATGTGGTCTAAGTTGATTAGTGAGATTCTGGTTTGATCCCACACTTATACTAAGATTGATGCAATTCTGAAATGCATGGAATTTTGATTCAGGGTTGTTGCTGGTGGCTGCCTGTGCCAGTAAGCCAGTTTGGAGATCAAGTCTCCTTGGGTGAGTACTGAGGCACTGTACTCCCCATGTCCCCTGACTCCTTTTCACCTTGTACCGCTCGAGCTTGAGATCTCTGTAGGAGCCAATTGGGTTTGGTTCAATTCCTTGCTATGATATCTGGTTGTAGACTCCTTGGAGCCACTCATGGAAACTGCTCTACTCAGCAGGCCAGTCTATATAACTGTACCATTTATAAGTGGCTTTCGTATCTTCTGCAAGCTTTATTCCTAGGCAGGTCTTCGTATATATATACAGCTATATGTCTAATATCGTTTTGCTTCAGCTATCAACCATCAATAAATGCAAAGCATGGAGGGAAGCAACTGGCTCAGTTCAGGTATGTAACGAGGATGTCTACTTGCTGCTATGACTTCGTTTCCATGTGTATACAAATACATATGTTTCAGAACTGGTCATGAATCGTGGTCAAGGATTGCTTGCAGCAGCACGATTAAATCGATCAAAGTATAAGCTGCTGCTGCAGTCTAGTTAATGTGGACTTGTAGCGGATTGCCTGCCAAGTACTTGCATATAAGTTGCAGATGTCAGGGTTTCATTTCTTGCTGGACGAACCTGATTAGTTGAGCTGATTTTATCTAGCAATAATAATTGTGATATTATAGGTTCTCTCAGAGACGTCCCCGCTGTCATTTGGCAATCCCAGTTCCGCCGGAAACTGAAAAACAGATCTGAGATGATAGTGACGTTGATCGATGGCTCCCCCAGCTTAAATGCACTACTTGCCCTATTCTTAAACCCTAGGGATCTAACAACTGCTAAAGGATCAACGCTAGACTTTGTAACTTTTTCTAACTGAGGTTTGTGCACTAGCTAGCTAGATGAATTAGAAGTAGAGTTGAACAGCGAGTTGTTGTCAACTGAACTTCGTTACCGTTGTGTAGGGCTGCTGAAGCATAATATTCTACTAAGTAATTGGTCCAATAGTGATCTGTGAGTTTTGGACCTATGGGGAGTGATGGACCGCAGTCTGGCAGCAGGGGCTGTTATATTCTTTCGCAGTCGGCTTTTGCGTTCAGAAAGGTTTTACTACTTACTGAATTCGGAGATCAAGTGTCGGTCCTTAATAAGGGGAGCTAATGACAATCTCTTCCAGATTAAATTAACTGCGAATGTTTATAATCTCATTGGCGTGGCTATCACGGGTACGGTGTTATCAATGAATTAAGACGGTGTTATTAATTCGGTTACGTACACCGCGCTGACACTACTACTTATACTACCACTACCTATTCTCCTCGATTTCTAGCTAATTAATTACTTTTCTACAGACTAATATTCCAGAGTCTGGAGTTCATGATTCTCTCTCATCACAGCATGTCCTGGTGAGAGTTGATTGGGGTTCTGAAGCAAGCTGTCAGCAAGGGGGTGAGGGGGGGCGGGGGATAGACAACAATGTCCGCCACCCAACAGAAACAGAAAAGAAAAAAAATTTAAATGTGGTGCAACACGTCCGGGGCCACTAATGGTAAAGAGGGAAAAACACGACTAGCAGTGAGTATATAGCACGTTTAGCATTACTATTTGTAATTTTGGAGGTAAACAACTTAAAGCTGTGTTTGTCGTTTTTCCGTTGTTTGTCGTTCTTGGTAACAGCTAGACACTATTGTCCCTGTCTGAACAATCTGGAATATAGACCCTATTGTCCGTCTGTGAACAAACTGGTAACCAGACCCGATTGTCCTTGCGTGCACATCTGGACTAGACCCTATTGCCCTTTGTGTGAACAATCTGGGAACAATCCGTGAACAATCTGCCCTGTATGTGAACACTCTGGGAGCTAGACTCTATTGGCCCTCTGTGAACAATCTGGGAACTCGACCCAATTGTCCCAGCTGTGTCCAGGTGGAGGCGTCCTGAGTCCTCACAGTTGCAAACTGCTGATTATGTCGAATCTCTCCATACTAGGCTACTGCTTTCTCTCTGGCTGATCTGTCTCACTACTGCTGATATTATCAGAATCTATACTTATGTATTGTACAAAAGTCTTGTATTTCTCCCAGGGAGCACACTGTTGCAGTACCGTCATTGATAATCGTAATTTTCGTACCCTACATGCAAAAATCCTTAATCTTTGCAGTTCCCACTAGATCTGACGCATCTATCTCATGTATTGAAGAGCACGTGCTTTGAATTTTGTGGGTTCTTCCCTTGGTGCGCTGTATAGGTATCAGCCTTTTTTTTTCATTTCTGGGTTGTTGTGAATGTGGCAAAAAATTATATCAACAGAAAGCACATATGGGGAAGATAAAAAAGTGTTCCCAAACTTTATCTGGCAAATGCATTTTTATAAAAAGACCCTTGGAGGATTACATAAAAGGCCACAGAGTCCATGGTGGCAATGAGGCATATTTTTTTGGCTATATATCATTTGGCTACTAAAGCTTCAAATCCATCAATATCTAGCTATGTGCACTAGATGTTGGCAAAAAAATCTAGATATAAACCTAAGCTAAGAAATGTTATCCAGCAACAAGCATGTGAGAAGAGGGGCATGAAATCACAAATAAAATTTAAGCATATCAGCCTTGGCCATTTGCTGATTCAACATTAGACCACATTTCATAGTGTCTTCATAAGGAAAGTTGTGAAGTGTGAAAAAACTTCTATGCATACATAGAAACAACTAACTAGAGATGGTTGTTCAATATATTCCACATTTTGTTCTTTAAGAATGCAACAAAACTGAAACATCATTCATCTTCAACAAAACTAAGCACATGAACCATGGCAATCTCTGCCACTTTTAAGTATTCAGGATAAGCATTAGACAACAATTGTGATGCATGGATCACTCGCCACATGTGTGTGAGAGGATTGATGATGGTAAGGCTAACCTTGTTAGATGCAAGAGCCACAATTTAAGCCATGGCTTGAGCAGCATTAAATTTCATGGTCAACTTAAACAAGCCTTATTGAGCATCCAAATCCCAACATGAGAGGATGGCAAGAAAGGGGCAGATTTGTTGTCCTTGGGTTGTCCACATGGACGCAAGCTATAATAAAAAAAATTCAGCACTTCAAGATGTCAAGGAAATATCACATCTGCATCTACTTGTAACTAGTATTAGGGATAAACAATCCCCATAGCATCCATGACTATTTGTTCAAGAAATCATGCATCCAACTTTGCTATCAAACCTTCCACAACCTCTGCCATCCAACATAAAACAAAACATGACAAAGGCAAAAAGATTTTTAAAAAACCATTTAAGTACATGGTTCTAAAAGTCTAACATTTAGGCAAATACATAAGAAAACTAAACCATAGTCCATGGTTATGGAAATTTTACAAAAGGCAAAAAGAAATTATAAGACCATGCCAATTCAAGTGGTTCTACAAATTGTACAAAAGTAAAAAAATAAAAAGACCAAACCACAATTCATGGTTATGGAAATCTAACAAAAGCAAAACTTAGATAATATAAAAGGTCCATAGACTGAGTTCATGGTTCTAGAAATCTAACAAAGGCAAAAAGATAAAAAGACTAAGCTAGTTCATGTTTATGGAAATTTGACAAAGGAACAAAATTAATATGTGACCATGTGATTTCATGGTTCTGGAATTTCACAAAAGCAATTCAAGAAAAAAAGACCATATGAATTTTGCATTCTAGAATTTAGCAAAGGCAAAAAGATAATAAGACATGTAACTTCACGGTTATGGAATCTAATAGAAGCAAAATATAAGAAGATTCATCTAAGTTTGAAGTTCCATCTTTGATAAAGGCAAAACATATGAAGATTGATTTAAGTTCAAAGTTCCTAAATCTAACAAAGGCTAAATATAAAAAGATTCATCTAAGTTCATAGTTCCAAAGTTTGATAAAGGCAAAACATATAAAGATCATGTAGGTTCATGGTTACAAAATCTAATAGAGGCAAAATATAAGAAAATTGATCTAAGTTCAAAATTCCATCTAATCTAACAAAAGCAAAACATATGAAAATTAATCTAAGTTCAAAGTTCCTAAATCTAACAAAGGCCAAATATAAGAAAATTTATCTAAATTCAAAGTTCCAGAATCTAACAAAGGCCATATATAAGGAGATTTATCTAAGTTTAGAGTTTTAGAATTTAACAGAGGCAAAAAATACATGAAGAAACCTTAAGTTCATGGTTATAAATTTTGATAAAGACAAGAGATAAGAACATCATAATTAAGTTCATGGTTTTGGAATCTAACAAAGGCAAAAAGATATAAATACCATTTGAGTTCATCCCTTTGGAATTTGACAAAAGAAAAAAAAGGTGAAGACCATTTAAATTCAATGTTTTGGAATTTGACAAAAGCAAAAAGTTAAAAAGACCTTCATAGTTCATGGTTTTGGGATGTGACAAAAGCAAAAAAATAAAAAGACCATCAAACTTCATTAAAAATACCCAAATGAAACCAAATCTACAAAATCTATATCAACAAAAATAAGAAGGGTTGAAGGATTTACGTTTACATTCAACTTTCACAAGTTATACCACTATGGCAAATGCAAATTGTGTCACTGGTAGCATAACATTTGTATCAAGGCATAGTACACCCCCATGAACCCATATCTTTTCACCATTTATAACAAATGCAAGATGTTCAATGCATTATGTGTTATAATTAGTCACCCATTTTGTATGGATTTGTTGGTGGTCACCTTGTAACAGTCCATGGAAGGACCAAAACTCATTTCCCTAAAATGACAAAATGGCATCACAATACAAACTATATAGTTGACCTTTGCATACCTTGATTGTAGCTATGAAATTGGATATGAAAATATCCCTTTGTTGTGCAAATTTGAACAAGGATTACATGCTCTCCATAAGCGGCAAAATTTATGCCACCCAAGCAACATATGAACATCAAAAAGAAAACCCAGATTGTCTACACGTACACCACACAATACTAAATTGCCAATATACATCATTTTTGGGATTTGCAAAAAAAAAAATTAAAAAAAAAAAGATAGACCATGTCATCATGATAATCACCTAGACCAACAACATAAAAATAAAGAAACTAGAATGTTACATAGATATAAAATGGCAGTTTAGGGAGATAGAAATACCTTTGCCACATGGACTATAGAATAATCAACTTGCATCACCGCAAGCAAAGGGGGGTATTTTACCATGATCCTCTTCAATGGATCAAGCATGGACATCCATCTTGTTGTGATATTCTTGAGGATTTTGTTCCCCTTTGTCTCTAGGGTTTGAGAAAATGTCTAGAATTCCAAATGTCTTTTTGGTGAATGGCTAAAATAGCCATACATGTTCAACATAAAGCCCTCAATCTTAGCAAAGAGGGTCAAATCTCCTAGGGTTTACACTATCAAAGTAGTGCAATGTGCAACATGATGCACACCCATGGAAAAGGGGGCCTAGGAATCTTTGATTTGTTTTGTCACTTTAGTTTTGCCTCCCTAAAACATGTTCATTCCATTTGCCCCAAAACACAAGAGCTTTTTGGATAGCTCCTCCTTGCTTAATCCATCAACAATTCAATCAACACATTTTAAAATAGGGACTTTGGTCTAGCCATCAACCACGTAGGCATGGACACATATCCAAGAACCATTATCTATGGTTATCACCTCATCACAATAGCAACCCAAGAATTGGGCAGATTGTATGGTTTGGATAGTGGTTTTTTGGACTTGTTGGTACATAAATTCAACAAATGTCTAGTAGCAACATTGGGCCAATGCATGTTTGGATTATTGGGGACCTTCAAGTTGGCAAACAAGTCATACATCATCTCATATTCTAGAGTAGGGCGGCCATGAAAAGGAATTTGAAACAAGGACTTGAATTGAACTATCTTCCAATTCCCTTTTCCTAAAGGGGTTTGTTGATTTATTACAGGATAGAATTTGGATCCCATTGGGCCCATAATCGCATTTTTCTCGACACAATCCTTGGCAATGTATCCCCTTGTGAGCTCTACCGACATGGCCATGGCTAGTAGTCTCAATATTTAAAAATTGGGTTAGGAATATGTGAGTGTGGTGAAGTTATTAGGGGGGTTTAACAACTTTGTGTTAG
>Ga0209611_10002100_pt1 | contig 34900 bp, 21 predicted proteins | sample S1TSphgellanicum_3_FD_187693 | JGI IMG/M metagenome (GOLD analysis project Ga0209611, IMG submission 187693) | Host-associated microbial communities from peat moss isolated from Minnesota, USA - S1T2_Fc - Sphagnum magellanicum MG (SPAdes) (version 2) | ecosystem: Host-associated > Plants > Peat...
TTTTCTATTGTCAATGTTGCTATTGTTCAATGTTGACCTTTGAATGTGAAAAGAAATAAGTGAAAAAAGGAAAAAGAAAGGGGGGGGGGGATGGTTCCATGTGACAAAAGCAAGGGTTCCTTCCTTGATGGTTTGTTTTTCTCCTTTCCTTCACACAACAAACTCAAAGGTCTTTGCCCTATTTGCATGACGCCAAAAGATGGCAAATATGATTGCACCCATGACTGGGTTTATAGTCGTAAATGCCATTCATGACTACATGACTATGTAGTGAATATGGACACATCGCTTATCCACTAGTTGTATTTTTGTCCTAGTCATAAATGCCATCAAATATATTATATAATAATTTCAATTTAATCTAGCCATTTGGTAGGTAGGTAGGCATGCATAAGTAGGTAGGCAAGTAGGAATGGGTAGGTAGGTAGGTAAACCTAAGTAGGTGGGTAGTACGATCCTTTTTATTTTTTTGTGACAAGCCTTTTTTATTGGCTCATTACAAGTAATATTTGCACTTTGAATACACTTAGTGCATATATTGTGTAGACTAATATTTTTTCACCTACTTATATAGTTTCGAAAGTTGAACTTGTTAATAAAAGATATGGGATAAAATTTACAACATTATCTCACATCATCCTTTGTCACATACAAAAATACCCTACTTTGACCATTATTATCTTTTCCATACTTTGTCCAAATGAAAATAAATAAATTTCATTCTTAGAAATTTTTCCAGAATCTTTCCCACTTCTTCAAGTTGTTGTAAAACATGATCTACAATTGGAAACATCATTTGTGAATGCGAATAAGACAAATTATCTCTCTATGTGCAACCTCATCAATTGTCCTTGTTTTTGGTATGCATTGTTTTTTAGCTCCAATTTTGCCTTCCTCTTTCTCTTTCATGTATGTTCTTTGCAAGATCTCAAGCAAATAGTGTTGCTTTGTTATGTGTTCTAAAATCGATAGTTACAAAGGATTTCTTCATTACTATTGCCCACATTTATATAGTAGTAACCATTTTGATGATGATATTGTGCTTGTTTTCATTACCAAGCAGTAAAAATCTAAATTTTGATGTGGGTTTTTTGTTATGTTTTCACAGGTACGTCTTTCACAAATTTACACAGCTATTAAAAACAATTAACAAAAATATCAAATAAGTTGACTAAAAATGCATTTGAATCTTCACTATTTCATACATTTGAACAACAATGGTATCTTGAATATATATATATATATATTTTTCACAAAATGATTTTAGAAAAACATATTCAAAATCAACATGGTCTATATAAAATATTTTCCCACCTTTTAAAAATATAATGAATCAATAAAAATTGTATAAATGTGGTGTTATATTATTTTTAATTATATAAATATTTAAAAATAAAATATGTTATCTATGAAACATATAATATTATTTTCAACATTTTAAAATTTTATAAAATTATTTAAATTATTTAAATGTCATAATTTTTAGTTTATACACTTTTTTTTAATTTCATAAATTTTTAATCAAATTTTATAGTGAATAGTAAATTTTAATCTTTTTTTCAAAAAAATTTCAATTCATTAAATGTGATTATATATATTCCTAGTTATATGACCAAATATTTTGATAAATTATTAAAAATCAAATCTTATATTTTTTGTTACCCATCACATGGAAACATGATAAATAATGCCATTTTGGCGCATGTGAATTTCTGTTGAAATACAATGGATATCATAAATAGGAATATATTTTATTATTTAATGTCAAAAATTCAAAAAAAATTTCATTTAAATAAACCTTTGAGCAAGAGTCTCAACCTAAATTTTTTATTTATATTATAGGCATTAATGTTTTACTTAATTTTATGGTTTCAAGAACTTTGGCAATTTGTTTTCCATTTTTTGACAATTTTTTCAAAACAAAACAAATTCCCCCCAAATTTGTTTTAGCCACTATTTATAAATTCACATTAAATTGTTTGTGACTTTAAAGCAAAAGTTCTAGAAATTATAAGGTATTAATTATTTATTTGTGCACTAATTATATGTTTGATCATTTACAAGTTTATAATATGCTTCGTAGGTATGTATGTCTACCTTCTAGTTCTTTTCCTTTTTAATTCATAAGTTTTAAATGTTTCAAATTGTATTATGGTGTTCATGAAAAAGATTTTTTGTCACGTAGTCCTATCCATGAAAACTTCTAGTCATGTAGTCATATTCATGGTTATAAGAATACAACTAGGTACAAAAACATGGCATATATGACTAGAAATAATCATTAATTATATTTGTCTTAGTCATAAATGTCAAGTTTTGAACCCAATGTAGTGTGAATCAAAGGTTCAGAAATCAAAAACTTGTTGGGTAAACTTTTTCAAACCAAGAATGCCCCCCCCCCCCCCATCTTCATTTCCTACCCAACTACAACACAAATAAACGAAGAAAAAACAAATCCATGCCATGCATCATTGAAAACAAAATTTGGTCCACAATACTTGTTCCGACAAATCTTGTGCAAGCAATTGAACTTTTAGGGTTGCATAAAATTCAAGAAGTGATTTTTGGTGATTCAAAATATAAAACTCACCTGCAACAAACAAAAATCCAATCTTAAAACACAAAGCAAAACCCAACAAAAACCATGCAACAAAAACTTACATAACACAAAAATCTACAACAAAACTTATGTGTTTTAGTATTTCAATTCACCAAGAATGATTTGAAATCACACAATGTGGGATTATATCCCATCAACAAAAATATTTCAAAACCCATTCACACCTAAATTGGTTCAAGATAAAACCCAAATAATTAAATTAATTTAGTTTATCCCTAATTAATTAGGGCTTAATCAAAAAGTTAAATTGACACACGTGACATCTTCAAAAACAATGATTTGTACCTCCTTTCAAAGTAACTTCACTTGAATCTTGTTATGTGTTATTATTATTATTTTTGAATTTTGTTGTGTTTTCATTATATTATTTGTTTTCCTACTAAGATTTTAATTTTTAATCCCTTGCCTTGCAAGGTTGTAACTAGGAAAAAACACATAAAATAATCAATTATTATTCCTTGTCACAAAAAATGACAAATCATAATAAATAAGCTTTGATGTATTGAAAGTTTTTTTTAAATGAAATGATTAATATGAAAATAAAATTTTATTATGTTATATAATAAAATTTTATATTTTTAATATAAATTAAATATTTTAAAAGATTTTAAAAATTTGCATAGATGTATTGGTTTTACAAAATGGGTTGAAAATAGATGAAATGTTGATTTTTTTCTATTTTCAAGTTATGGAAAATAATAAAATATGTTGTATTTTCAAATTGTGCATATTATAGTCATAATATATCAAACTTGTCATGTAAAAATAACTTTGAACACCATATTGAATACTCAATTGCAAATGTACTTGTTACTTACTTGTATTTTTTTTTAATTACAACTAATAGATTAGTGGAATGAATGTTTAACATAATATGGGCATGTATTCAATTTATATATTTTCAAGCTAAAGATATAAAATTGTTAAAATGACTAATGAACAATAATAATTATGACATTATGATATTGCATATGATATTAAAAGGATTTGGTATTTTATCCAACTACTTATTAAACAGATTATAATATTATTTAAAATATGATGTGAAAAATTAATGTCCATCATTTTATAACATGTATAATTTTGCCACATGGTGTAAATATGTAATTAAATTAACATAATCATAGTCATAATTTAATTTTATATTGTGAACTATATCAAAAATATAAATAATAATATACATCATACATCATAAAATATAATTTGATGTGTACACTCACAAAAAAATTCATTTGTCATTTTGCAATAGCAATAGTCATGTATGTTATTACATAAAAACACATGTGTATATGAAGTTCAAGTGGAATCATTTTTTAAGGATTTTATAAAAATGTTGTATTTTAGTTCATTATTTCTACAAATTGCATGCATACATGTATAAAGGTTCAATCAATGATAATTGAATTTATTTTTAAAAATTAAATCATGTGGTATTTATGAGTATGTTTATAATTAAATAATGATATGAATATGCATAAAATTTAAAATATACATGTTTTATATTTATGTGATGACATAATATATCACACGTTGAAGTATTGGTTAGATGATTAAGGAGTTGGTTTGTGGCCATGGAGATGAAAGTTCAATTCCCTCTAATGACATTTTAAACTTGGTCCAAAATAACTACAATATGATTACATGGTGTCGTAAATGATTGTAACATGACTATATGTCTTAAATGATTATAAAATGACTACATATTTTTATTTTTATTGTAAATCCATATGGACACTACACATAGTTGTTTTGGACACAACTTGACACATGTCATGTTGAGTTGTTTAAACAAGTTGTTTGGCACAATTTAGGGACCATAGTTGTTTAATCCAAAATTACTATAAATCTAGTTGTAAACATAATTATTTAAAAAAAAATCCTACTAGTGTATATGACATTTGAATGAATGAAATTTGTTGCCAATGAAAGAATAAACATGTCTATATTTAATCGTGGCTAGTATTAACAAAACTATTAAATCAATATCTTGTCAAGTTGTCTATAAAGTGGCATATCTTGAAACAAAATAAACATTAAATTAAAGTAAAAATGGGGTAATAGAAGTTGCTATAGTCTTTTGAGTTGACTAACTAATTTTGATTAGATGATATGGTAACATGGGATTGGTCAAAAAGTCTTGAAACAATGTTGGATTGACAATTATGCTTAGATTGTGTTATGACCACACTTTACACTATGTCATTTTTTTTCCAAGCACAAAGAACATTGGTTATAAATTTTTAAACATGTTGAAAGTAATTTATATTTATTGGATCATCGTTAAATTGATATATAAGTTAAAAAGGGTGTGATACGAATACAACACACATCTTTGCCATTATTTTAGTTTATAAAAATTGTACAAACATGTTTAAAAACATCAGTTATGATTAAAGTGACTTTAATAACTTCTTTTTGCCCAATAATTCATCTTTAAATAATTAACCTTTGGCTTGGTTATTTTGCATGTTTGAAATTTGGTCACTCAAGCTGTTTTTTAATTTACAATTGAAATGTTGATGATAATGAATGTTTGCCTCACATAAATGAATTCAAGACTTATTTTAGATAATATATTTCAATTTTATCCTTTTAATTTTGTTTCATTTCTTCAATTTGAAGATTTTTTTGATTAATCTTGTGTTTTTTTCCTTGGTGTGTAGGTACCAACAAACATTTTCCAAAAATTAAAAGTTCAATGTTGATCATTGTGTAATAGAATTTTTTGCCCAATAGTTAATTATTATATTTTTTTGTTGTTGACATTTTCATCAACCATTAATTTGTGATTCATTTTTGCAACCATGTTGATTTCAACTCCAAAATCAAAGTTGAATACTATGAAAAATATTGTTTGGTTTATAAAAACTCATGCAAGGAAAAACAGTTTGTGGTTTCTAAACAAATGTATAATTGAAAACATTCCAAAATTCAAAGGTAAGAACAATATTAACAATAATGGTCTTGTAATCATAAAATTGACAATTTATGCATTACTTTTGGTGGAGTATGGTATGGAATTTTTTGTGTGTAATGATCCAAAAAATCATTCCATGTAATGATTATATATATATATAAAATTGTTCAAAACTTACATTCACCATGTATGTCATTTTTTGTTTTTTAACCTTTTAATCAAATTTAAATAATAATGTTAGAATTTGAACAATGCAAAGGTTGATGAGCTGATTTTAAAAAAATATTTTAATATATTATGCAACATTTGTTTAAATTTGAAACAAATTTAATGAGTATTGAATACCAATTGTTTTTAAAAACAATACAAACAATTTTTTTCATTATTAAAAGACTTTTAAATTGAATTTGAAATTATTGAATAATGACATTTTTATGATGATTTTTACAAGTACACCTTTACATAAAATAGAATGCAATGTCTTTTTTGGGGGAAAAAAAAAACTTTCATATTGATTTGTAAATCATGATTCTAAGAATATTTGGTTCATAAATACTCAAATGATTGACATGAATGGATCCTTATATTGAGTTTACACCCTTTGGTCAAAATATCTTTAATAATTATTTAGAGTAGGAATAATATGAAAAATAAACCAATTTTTCAATTGTGATGCATTCAAAATTGTTGCAAATTGATTAAGAAAATCAAATAACATTCTGAAACTATATACAAGTTTTCTTGTTTTGCAAAATGTCATGGACAAGTTCAATAGAAGACTTACAATAGGCCAGCATGTGAAAAAACATCAACTCAAGAACCTCATTTATTATAATGTAACTTTGTTGATTTAAAATCCTTTGTGCCCATCATTATCTCCCCAAAATTCAACTTTGTTTCAACTTGGTTTTTGAGCTATAGTGCTTGTAATAATTGTTTTTTATTTGAATTGTAGAAATTTTTTATTGTTTCAATGTTCAATTAAATGCTTGGATTTGATTTTGTTCAATTGCTTTGATTCATTTTACTTGCTTTGTAATTCTATTACATTCAAAGACATTTTCTTTGAAAAGTTTATATATTATAACGTGAAGTTTAATTGAAATGCCTTTTAAATGTTTTTTTAGTTGGAAATATGTTTATGAATATCCTTTAACTTTTAAGGTTGTAAGAAAAAACACAATCTAACACGCTTTGCAAGGACAAAATTTCAAAACATAGTTTCTCCTTAAAAACATAAAATCCTTCTTGGTTTGCGGTGTGAATTTTATTTTCTATGGATTCCTTTTAATATGGATTAAAGTTTTTATGGATTCCTCTGAATTTCCAGTAGTCCACTTTATGAATTTGTAGGAAACCAATAGTCATGAACTCTAGTTGTTTATTCAATGCATAGGCAACAAAATGGTTCATTGGGAAAAACTATAAACTTGAAACAAACCCAAAACAATATAATATTTGGGGGGTGGGGGTCTATAGTACAACCTCACATTTAGAACTACCATATACATGAACGATTTTGGCATAAATTAAATTAAATTTCATTTTGCCAAATCTTTGAAATTTTATTTATACTTGTGTTTAAAAAATTATAATTATTATAAAATTAAAAATCTACAAGTTTTCAACTGTTTTGAGCTATAGAACTCAAAGTTCAAAAACTTAAGATTGAAACAGTCTAGACACAAGATTGTCCCATAAACATAACAAGCACATGTTTATTATTTTTTCTAACCATTACTTACCAAAAATTTCAGAATTCAAAACCAAGTGCTGAAATTAAAATTTTAAATTTAATTAATTTGTTGCCAAATCCGATCAAGGATTATGGTATCCATTTTGCAAGATGGGAATGTCATAATTATGATAAGGAGAAAGAAAATCTTTGAATTGTGCCCATTTATATATCATGACCCCGAAAATATGGCAATTAGTTTCACACATGTGCCATAACCTAGATCTTAGGAAAATGTAACAAATACATTCAAAAACCTTGAACTAATCAATTTTCATCTCCATCTTGGTCAAATGACCTAGAATAAATTGTAAGAAGAGGCTGATGATTATAACCCAAATAAAAAATGTTGTGTCTATCTTAAAACAAATAGTCAATAAAATCAAAATCAAAACAAATTTAGTTCTTTGAAATAAGGCCAAATTTTGGACTCATTCATTGTTCAATATGAAATGAATATCTACAAGGTTGACTTCTTTGGATCCTTGTGCTCTTTAGTTTGTTACATGATTGCCTTGCATAGGCTTGCATGCCCTTTGAGATTGCATTCATATGCTTTTGGCATTTTCTTTATCTTATCATGTATTAATTGCATTATTGCTAGTTCCAAGTTCCAATGTGTGTGATAATGTTATTTCATAAATTTCCCATGTTGTTTCCACATTGTAAGCGATTCCTTGGTTCAAACTTCAAATGTTCACATTTATGTGAAAGCAATGAATTTGATTGATTGATTGGACTTGAATGTTGTTTAGGAATAGTGTATGGATTGCATGGGGTGGGGGCCGAATGGCTTGCATGTAGTGTAGCATGTGGGAGTTGTCAACATTATACGAATTGCGGGACTTGCAAATGGAGTTGTAATTGAACATGAATTGTTAAGCTTGTATGCATATTCATACATGTGTGTGTTCAACAAATGACAATATTTTGAAATAAAAATGTGTGTACCGTTTTGCAATGATGTTGTGATCCTAAACTTGCCTTGTAACCCACTTGAAAAAATGACAAGGAAATATGGGATCGATCATTGGCAGATGAGAAGCAAGGGGTGAACGGGAAAGTAAATGTCATTTTTGAAGATTGTGGTGATTGTGATGAAGGTTGTACATTGCAAAGGACCTTGGGGGTTTTGCATTGCAGTAGTGTTGTGATTTCATCTACAAGTGGAAAGTTAAGAAGTTGTGTTGAACAACCCATTCTTGTTACAATAATGTGGGATCATGACCGTGAGGTGAAGCCTGTCCTCTGATGAGAAATGTGATGAGTGACTGAAGGAAGAGTTAGTTTCATGTGCATATCAAAGTGTTTGTAAACACAGAAAGGATTTGAGGAAATTTGCATTAATTTTGTCAGTAGTCCATTAATTGCTATAATAGGATTTGTGCCTGCAGATTCTGCTATGATGAAACTTGCCAAAGTTATACTGTCGTGAAAGAGTTTGTTTGTGAGAAAGAATTGAAATGTTGAGTTGAAAAGTTTCTTTTACTGCTATGACAGAGAATGGATCATAATATGTTGGAGGTCAAACTACAGCAAAATTGCGATTCTATTACAAAGTGTGGCATGAAATTTATTGGTTTGTTAGGCTGCAAAATCTATGAGGAAAATGGTCATTGTGTTAATTTGTTGTTGAGAATTCTAGGCCAAGAAAAAGGAACCATGAACTGGAATAAGCAAGGGAACTGATCCAAATGAGCATTACCAGAGAAAATTTGAATCATCTGTGCAAGTAGCATTGAACTCCAAATCTTCAATTAGCTACAGCCACCAAAGAAACTGATCCAAATGAGCATACCAGACAAAATCTGATTAATCTGTGCGAGTAGTATTGAGCTCCAAATATGTCATTAGCAACAGCCGCAAAAGAAATTTTGGTTGTTCCATGTTGTTTATGTGTAATGTGCAGAAGTACTTTGAATGTGAACTTCATAAGTTCAAAGTAGACCCACATTCATTTGGCCACAATGTTCTTTGCTAGTAAACAAGCCCAAGAAAACTTGTGCATAATTATGTCAAACACAAGTTCGAAAAACATGGCGAAGTTGGAGAAGAGCACAACATTCATTTAACAAGGGCTGTGTCACATTGTGGCCTTGCCATTTGCATTAAAAAGTATCTTAAGGCAAAAGAAGAATGATGGAAAACTCAAAATATTTCACCATACAAAAAATATAATCTTCAAAAAATCCTCTAAAAGGAACCCAAATCCTTCAAGATATTATAACTCTATAACTAATCTCAAGTTTCAACACAAAGCCAAAATATCATTTTTCAAAAATCTTCAAAAAAAAAAATAGACCTATTATTACCTAGGGGGGGGCCAAAATCCCTTAAGCTAGTAGATATACTCTATAATGAATATAAACACAATATCCTTGCCTTGGTAGGCAAGGCCATAAAGGAGAAATCTTTTAGGAATATGAAGAACACACTTCTAAAACTTCCAAGGTCCAAGGGGGCTTAGATTTACTTCTCTTTTATTCCCAATCAATGTTTTTCTTTTCAATTTTGGGATGTAGTATGTGTAATTATCATCCACCCCCTCCAAAAAAAAAAAAAAAGGCTAAATTTGGTTAGAAACAAGACATCAAAGTAACAACATTTAAGCATCCTTCCATAATTTTGACTGCCTATTGAAGCATAATATATAAATATGGTGATTTTTGTTAATTATTTTCAAATTCTAGTGAGTAAAACTCAACAAATAAAAATTTTAACATTTTTCATTCTTAGTTTCATTTGAAAAAATATGCTTACAACAAGTCAAAAAAATTGTGCCAAATTTCTCACTGCTGCAATATTTGAGAATATGAGCTGGGACCCTCTCAAAGGATTTTTTTTGCACAAATTTTCAAAAAAAATCGCCAAAAAAGTAGTGAAAAGAAAGAAAAAGAAAAAGAAAATCTGAGTTCGCCAAATTTTGACTCTGTGGTCCTACATGGAACTTAAAAAGTAACAGGATTCTAAAAAAAAACTTTTAGTTTCATAGCCAAACCTGGCTAAATCCTCCTAATGGATTGTTACGAATATGGCAAAATCACAAAAGTTTTTAAAAAAAAGAGAAAAAGAAAAAAGAAAAAACCCACCACTTCCAACATTAATTCCCATTTTGAGAATTAAAAACTCCGAAAGAATTTTGAAAATGAAAATAAGATTTGAAGGATGGAAACTTCTATGAATTGAATATCTTACATACCTTATCCTTCCAAATGGACCATCAAATTGTTTCAAATTGGTGAAGATTTAGTTCATCCAAAATTTGAAACAATTTGATGATGATTTCGTTTCGATTAAGAACAATGCAAAAACTAGTGAAGACCAATGAAAGTTTAGGGTTTAGGGTTTAAGGTGTGTGCCAAAGTCCTTCGTGTCACTCACTATCAATAGTCTTAGTGTGGTATGGCTTATAAAGATTGCCTTCGCATTCTTAAGGTCATTTCTTAACCTCTAAAATCATTTGAGAATTCAAAATCACAAAGTTTTCATTAAATTTTAGAGTGCAATTTCAAAGGGTAAATCATGTCTTATTGAAAAGCCTTTTGAAAATTCAAATTGAAGAAATAATACTTTCTCTCTTAGGTATTGATTTATTCATTTTCTTTCATGCCTTTTTCCCAAGCTATTGGAATTTGGTAGCTCTTTTTAAATTGTACTGAAATTAAGCAAACAAAGAAATTTTCTTTCCTTTATATACATATTTAAAAACTCCTTTTTGCCTTTATGTCTTTTTTTCTAGCTTTTGGGTACCTATCAATTTCTTGAAATTTAATAAAATTTAAATGATTAACATATTCACAAAAGGAAAAATAAGAAAGAACCCACTCTATATTAAAATCTTCAAATTTTTTCCCCTCCATTTGGTAGCTATTTATCAACTAGAATAATAAAATCATTATTGATGAACATTGTTTAAAAATAAAAAAAGGAAGGGAAGAAAAAGGAAGAAAAAAAAAAAAAAAACTTTCCTGTAAAGATTTAAAGTTTTCTTTTCCCCAGCCGTCGGGTACCTAGCTAGCTATTTTAGGGGAAAAGAAAAGATTTTTTTAAAAGGGCAAAAAGAAGAGCGGAAAGTGAGCCAGTGAGCACCCAGAACTTAAAAGATAGTGAGATGCTCGGAGCGCCGTCGGATGTCGACTTCGGAGGAATCGACGTCCAAGAGAGGTTTCGGTGACGTCGACACTGCAGATGGACGGTCACGATGCTTCACGGGAGCGCCGGCAGTCTTACCGATGGAGGGAGAAAGGACAAGCTACGCTCCTTTTAATAGCGATGGCGGAAGCTCAGATTTTCCGTGGATTTTATTCTCTTTCGCGCTCGATTTCTTCCCGCTACACTCCGTGGCTCACTCGATTCTGCCTCGGAGTGTACCAAGAATTGTGGCCGCTTGCTACCCATTACTTTCTTCGGTCAGTTTTGCTCAAGAATCAGACTAATTCTCAAACCCTATTTTGCGCCCCAGCTTCGAATCCTTGTTGTCGCCGCCGCTGCCATTGCGAAGCTCTCGAGGTGCGAGCTCTCGAGGTCTAACTAATACGCTGAAAAAGATCGACTGTGGCAGCTCTGGAGCTCTTTCTCCACAGGATCTGAACCTGTTCGCTTTAATCCCCGTGTTTTGGACTCTCGGATTCTCATATACAGCCCGGATTCTTTCATTATCTGCTGCGGTTTTGGTTCCAGAGATCTAGAAACCCGGCGGATTTGGTTTCTGCATGCGGCTGCTTTGCCGGCTCTGGCTTGCACAGGAGCTGCCTGTCACTCCTCGCATGTCTGCTAGTAATAGTGTTGTTCTTGTGAGTGGCGTGCATGGCGTCTGCACTTGTGTACACCACTTTTGAGCAGCGACACTGCAGTAACAGCAACAACAACAATAACAACGATCATCATCAGCTGCTGAGTAGTTTTCCCAAGGCGATGGCAGACATGGTGGAAGCCTCAGATGACTCCCGGAGTTTGAAGAGGAAGAAGTCCACGAGCTGCATCTTGAAGAACGAAGAAGAAGAAGCAGGAATAGGCAAGATGATGGTCGCTACGCTGACCGTAGACCTTACCTCGCTTTCCCGAGACCAGAAAAGAGAGCTACGGAAGAGACTGAAGCTGAACCTTGATGAAGTGAAGAGCATTGCAGCCAAGATCGATGTCCGCCAGGAATATCTTCTTTCTGCGAGCAAGTCTCAAGTATGTACAACAGATGTCGATGCGCATCTCTCAAGAACGGATGGTAACAACGGAAGTTCTGCGGGGAAGGAAGTGACCTCCGTGACATCGGAACCGCCTCCTCCGTCCTCTTCTGCTGATACTGCCGGAGGAGATGACACTACTCCTCGGGGGATGATGACACAGCGAGAAGCTCGTCTTGCACGGCAATCTAGCATAGTCGTCACGGAGCTGGGAACTCCAGGAGGAGGAACAATAACAACAACAACACCGCAGGGGAAGGAAAAGAGAACTCCGAAAGCGAATCAGCTCTACCTGAACTCTGAGTTCGTGTCCGGTAAGGATAGAATGCCGCCGCCAGAGAAGCTGAAGCCGAAGGGTTCTTCTTCTACTACTCCTACGACTCCTGGAGCGAAGAAAGGAGGAAACCGAGGAAAGGCGGCAGAAGGAAGAGGAGGAGATGGAAGGAGGCAGAAAGTGGAAGCAGCGAGAGCAAAGCGCATGGCAGAGATTCTCAAGCAGTGCAGCACGATGCTGAAGAAGATCATGAGTCACAAGTACGCATGGGTATTCAACGAGCCTGTGGATGCGGCGAAGCAGGGACTGCATGACTATCACAAAGTGATTCAGAAGCCCATGGATCTTGGCACTGTAAGGGATAGACTAGCTAAGGGTTTGTATTCCTCTCCCAACAGCTTTGCGGATGATGTCCGGCTCACTTTTGCCAATGCCATGACCTACAATCCTCAAGGTCATGATGTCTATGTCATGGCTCAGGTGCTTGCTGGCTTGTTCAATGATCGCTGGAAGGATATTGTCAAGAAGCTTGAGGAAGAGAAGTTGAAGATCAAAGTTGAGGAGGAGACCTTGGCAGCAGCACCCTTGCATTATGACACTACTACCACCAGTGGACAGACTCACTCCTCACTGCATGATCTGCATGAGCATCTGAAGAGAGTTGAGAGTCAGATCCAGTCCCTGGCAAAGAAGAGCAGCAGCACTAAACCTGCTCCACCAGCAGTCAGGCCAGCTTCTTCTTCTGCTGCGCAAGCAAAGCCAAGGCCAAGCGACATGGAGAAGCGTCCCATGACCTTTGAGGAGAAGCGGAAACTCAGTATTAATCTTGAAACCCTTCCTGGAGATAAGCTCGAGCGCATAGTTCAGATCATCAAGAAGCGGAATCCAGATGTTGGCCAAAATGAAGACGAGATTGAAGTTGATATCGATTCCTTTGATAACGATACTCTTTGGGAGTTGGATCGGTTCATTACCAACTGCATGAAGAGCAGGGGAAAGAAAAAAGCAACAAAGAAGGCAAGCAAAAAAGCTCAACATGGTTTTTCTGAGGCTCCCCAGGTGCATGTCATTCCTCACATCTCTTTTCTCTATTTTGGAGTGTACTATGATCAATGGCAAAATTCTGTGCTCATTCTGTAGCAATCTCCAATAAGAGTAGTCAGTCTTTATTGAAAGGTTTTCTCTGCAACTCTTTGAACTCTTTCCCAGGACCAGCTCAAACTACATGATCAACCAATTTTCTGCTCTTCCATATCAGGAGTGTGAAGATTGAAGCTCTATCCTGTACAATGGAAATGTTCTGATAACTTCATATCTATACTGGAATCATGATTGTTTTGGGGGATGCCACATGGGATATAAATTCAAGACAGTTTGATTGAACCTCCATCCTGTACAATGGGAATGGTTCTGATGAATTCATATCTGTGCTGTGATCATGATTGTTGTTGGAGGGATGGCAAATGGGACATTTGTGGCAGTTCGATTTTCAATTCTTCAGTGGCCTTCATTCCAGTCTCCTGTAGTGAAAAAAAATGCATGGAGGTTGGACGCAATAGTAGTTTAGGTTAGATTGCCTCAAGTAATGCAGCTGTTGTGTTTGATGGGTTCTGGCATACCCTTCAAAGGAAAGTAGAGAAGGAGAATAATATGCAAGGCCATGGAAGAAATGTCCAAAGGACCAGCTTAAAAGCAGTCAGTGCACCTTTACTTATCTCTTCTATTTGTCAATCTAACCTGATGTTTACACTGTTCACTGCAGACACAAGTTGCAACTGGAGAGACGAGGAAGATGCGGGCAGGTAATGTACATGGTCTGAGAAGATATTTTCTTGCCTCTTTCCCCTTGTCATTGAGTACAGCTTCGCTCATTGCTTCCCATGGTATAGTGGTTTAGAATTCTGCTTTCCCATGGTTTGTGGTTGGTGTCTATTTCTGAGCCTCTGGTGATTCAAATCTTGTACTTGTCTTGCTATTCACCTGTGTAGTTTGTGGATGTTTTCTTTGTTTCTTTGTGTGCATGCTATTTAAGAGCCCACCCCTCACATCGATATTTTCTTGCAGGGGCAGAAGGTGGAGAGGAGGAGGTGGATATTGATGATGATTTAGCCCCTGCACAGTTTGCTCCTGTGGTGATTGACAAGGATAGAGGTGCTGAAACTGGTGGAAGCAAGTCAAGTAGCTCTGATGGTGATAGTAGTGATTCTGGATCATCATCAAGTGGTAAGATGGATCTTCTTAGCACCATGACTCCTGCTGTGGTGACAACTGTTTTGATGAAAATTCCTTCTCAGCCATGTATGCAGGGGCCAATCATCATCAATTTTTACCAACTGTGTTCACAAACTTTTGATGCATTACTATATGCCATAGAATGACATGAGTTAAGGAGCTTGAGAACAAAGTTTGATAGTTTGGTGAATCTCAAGGGAATTCAGTTGTCAAATCAGTCAGGTGCTAGAACAGTGTTTTTTTCTGGTTCTTGAGATGGTGTGAAAAAATGGGGATTTCCTTCTTTTTTCTGTTTGGGTTGGGAGCAAGGTTTTGTTAGAAGTGAACTGCAATGTTTTGTGTAGATAGAGGATATAACAGGAGCAGTACTTTTGTTTTTTGTGTTTGAGCAAATCTGAGATGCAAAACATGCTTTGATTCAGAGTCCATGTTTAAGATTTTCAGAAAACCTGCATGTGTCTTTATGGGTGAATTGCAGACTCAGATTCAGGCAGCTCATCAGGGAGTGAGTCAGATGCAGAGGATGCACAATCAGTTGGTGCTGGATCCAAGACAGCACATGAAAAGGTGTGAAGAGAGTCTGAAAGGAGCAAACAACTATGTGAGGGAAAGTAAGCTTATGAGCTTCAGCAGTAATTGCTGGGGCCAGCTCATGACCTTTCTGCATTTAGTGGTGCTTTCATGCATTGCAGGCAGCTTTCTTTTTTTGCTCACAGGAGCCAGACTGCTCTCAAGATAGTGGTTGCTCTAGTTTTGGCTGTAGCTCAAGTCAGGAGGGCATGCCAGTGTACTTAGTAAACCTTTCTGTGGAGAGGAGGCTGAAAATGCCTGAAAATGCGGGTATGTTCATCATCACCACTGCAGGAACCCATGGGTTCAGCTGCCGTAGGCGATTCAAAAGGCAGGCTTGCCCATCAGCTTAACAACACCCAAAGTGAGTATTCCAGGGATATACTAGTCAATGGAGTACCATATGGTTATGCTTTTGTATTTTGCTGTCTTTTGCTTATGCTGGTCAAACTTTTTGAGTTCCAGGCCTGAAGAAGTTGCTGAGATCACTTGATTTTGTGCCTGGATATCTCATGATCATGGTGAATTGGCTGCAGCGAAATGTAACAATGCTCTTGATGTATGTCCATTGGTATTGGTTTGTTCTGATGGATTCTTTGTTTCTTCAGGCGAGGAAGTTGTAGCTGAAGGGACTCCTCCTGAGAGGCAAGTGTCTCCCAATAAGCTGTTGCGGGCTGCACTGCTAAGGGGAAGATTTGCAGATACGATTTTGAAAGCACAGGAAAAGACGTTACAGGTGGATAAGGTAGGATTATCAGAATTGTGTGTGTCTGTAGAGTGCGGTGGTCTGAGAAATGTCTGTCTTATGGTGTTCTTGTGTATGATGTGTAACTCTTTTTCTTTCTTTGTAATGGGTAACTTGAATGTGAGGTATTGATCTAATGAGCCTTTACATCATATGGTGGACCAGAATGAGAAAGTGGATCCTGAGCAATTGAGGAAAGACCGTGAGAAGTTGGAGAGGCGACAGAAAGAAGGTAAAGCACTGCCTGGTACAGTTAGTTTTGAGCATGAGCTGTGATTGAACTACAAAGGTATATATGTTTCTCTCCCTCCAGAGCCAGTTCCTGACAGAACTTGGTTTTATTACAGAGAAAGCACGTCTACAAGCTGAAGCTATTGCTGCTAAGAAAGAGGCAGCCCTCGAAGCAAGACGCATGAGGGAGCTGGAGAGAGAGGCTGCTCGCCGTGCACTTCAGCAAGTAAGTCTCTTTGCACTCTGTTTCTTTGCATTGAGCACCTCTTTTCTGATAAGATTCACATTTCTTTTTGGGGCAACATCAGGGAAACTTACAGAAAGTTATGCAGTGCAAGGATATTTGCATTGATGTTTTGAGTCTGCTTAGTCCTGTTCTTCTATCTAACTTGGACTGTCAATTGCCTTGGCTGATGTGGTAATTGTTGTTTTCCTTTGGGTGTTGTACAGATGGAGAAGACAGTAGAGATTGATGAGAGCAGCGAAATCTTAAAGGATTTAGAAAGACTGAGATCTGTCTCTGTGGAGCGACTGGTGGGGAGTTCAGGTGAGGAGGATAGCCCCAATAATGGGTCCTCTGATGGGCTTCCACAATACCCCCTTCAAGGTGGTAACCCCCTTGAGCGGTTGGGTCTCTTCATGAAGGATGATGAGGATGAAGATGAGCATCAAGGTGACATTGAAGATGGCCATGCTGAAGATCACAAAGACAGACATGATGAACTGGTCCAAATTGAGCTTGATAAGCCCCCTGCTCCAGATATAGATGTAGAAGAGGGTGAAATTGATGAAGATCTAGGGAAAATTTAACATTTATCTTGATTATTGATATTAGTTGCTTCTGTTTGTATAGCAGAGTTGTTGTCCTTGTGCACTATTGTGCACTATATACAGATACAGATGCTGGAATCCCCATTAGCTCAATGAGATTCCTTGTTGCAGAACATGAAGGAGCCACTGGATTGATTTTTTGATTGCTGTTGGACATTTGAGTATGAACATGGACTTTTGTACATAATTTGGGGATAACCGGCTTGTTGTTCTGAGTCAGGGATTGTGGAGTTGACTGTGAGAAGATGTGAAATTGGTTTCCTACCCCATGGAAGAGTAATTCAAGTCTGTTTTGATTTGAGAGCCATTTGAAAATGGTAATTTGCATATGTCCAAATTATGATTTGAGATTGAAAGAACTCCAAAAGACAGAAACTCTCTTAGAAGCTCTAGAATAAGGTGAAATTGAAGGAATATTTACTCCTCTTCATTGTGGCTTTCTTAATTGTGAGTGTATGGAGATTTCTCAATTTGCATATATTCTCAGATGCTTGGAATCACAATACATGTGATTAAAAAGTTACACGCACAAAGTATCATCCCTATGATAGACTCAAAAGCCAAAAAAAATCTCGGTTGATGTTTGATACTCTTGGGAGGAACAAACTCCTCAGCTTTGACTCACCACAAACTTCCAAAACATCTAACCCCCATGTGTGCATCACTTGCACACCTTGTCTGCATGCCAAAATCCTTAACACTAGGGAAGCTTTAAATGATAATGTGTGCAAACAGCTTCTTTGGCAAAGAAAAATTAATTAGAATTCTTGGGTGATTTAGGAGTTATGTTCTTGAATGAGCTTTCTCTAATAGACTCAAAAAATGAAAATTTTCTTGGTCCTTGTTTGATTCTCTTCGAGGAGCAATCTCCTCAGCTTCTTCTGACCATAAACTTCCAAAACACCTCCACATTCATAAGTGCACTTCTTGCATACCTTGTGCTCTCCCTATACATGAGAAAATCCTAAAGCCCTGAAAGCTACAAATTATAGTGTAAATGGGGTTCCTTCATAAAGACGGTATTTTTTTTATTATAAAAAATAAAACAGAAAAAACATAACCGCTAGAAGGAGGGCTTGAACCTCCGACCTTGTGGTTAACAGCCACACGCTCTAACCAACTGAGCTATTCCAGCACCAGTCGACAACCCAGGTCAACTTGTCCTTCTCGGGACAAACAATGTATATATACAATAATAAAGAGTTTTTGCTTCTTCTGTTAGCAACTTTTTTGAGAGGAGTTAGCCTGAGCCGCTGGTAAATTCAGAGTCCAGATGGGCCGCTGTTACAAAGCACACGAAACCAAATCCTTCCATTTGGTAAAATTATTGATGACTCAAATCTTTGGTTTTAGCTCAGTTTCTTGTTTACCCTATAACTGTACCCAGTGCCGCACTGATGCCCAAACAGGGCTCATGCAGATGCCCAGACAGGACTCATGGGGGGGCATTTAGCATCTTGCAGTGTGGAGAATATCATGGGAATCCTCTCACTTGGTGATCAGATATCGATGTTCTAGTACTGGACATCTTCACCTGTCCCTTACCAACTAGTAAGATCCATTAGGGAGGATACCTATGTGTTAGTTGTGGGGGTGTATACATCCAAAGTGATGATTTTGATTAGCTAGTCAGTAAACAAAGACACTCACATAAAGAGCATCAAGGACAATAGATTACAAGGGTAGATCTTATCTTTTCTTTCTCAGTCCCTATCTGCTGGATTTGAACAACATTCAGCAATCAAAAATCAAGCCTTAAAATCAAGGAGTTGAGAGAATCACATATCAGGTCAATTTCAGCACGTTATTCTATTTCATGGAACCAAAGGCACAGTGTTTCAGCCTTGTTGGATTCAGAAGTCAAGGATCAAACTTCTGTGGACCTTGAATTAAAATGCAACAAGTGTCATTTCTGGGTCATCAAAGGACACTCGGAGAATGTGGTCTTGAGGGATTGCTTGTTGGGAGCCAGCCCTCCTTGAGACACATGCCCACATCCTTACCAGCAACTCATGGCTTGCTATAACAATCTCCTAAGAATAAAATCTTCAGTTGCAGTCTTTTGTCCATTGGAGTGGCACAACAATTGCATTGGAAACTCTGGCACAAGATTTTGATTTGTAACTCTTACAAAGATGCCAGGTAAAATGACCTTGTTAAGAATGTTTAGGGATCAATATGGAAGGGTCATGAGAAGAATAGAGAGATCAAGGAGAAGTACATGTAATCCACCACCACTCAGGAAAGTGGTTTACCAAGTTCCCATGCATAGACCAGTGGCAGTTCCCAATCCTCAGGGAAAAGATGCATGTGCCTATGACCACCATGGGTCCTCTCCTGTCCTGAAGTCAGTTTCTGTCCATGGTGAAAACAGCACTTTGCCTTCTGCGACATCCACATGTGCTAAAGCCAATGACTGCAAAAAGCACAGTAAACAATTCACCTTATCCCATTAAGTCCTTAAGATCTCTGCATCATTGCAAGTGCAATAACATGCAGCACTGTGCATGTAATAACCCTAAATTGCAAAAAAATTGGGTAAGAAAGGAGAGGAGTGTAAGTACCAAGGGAGCAGGACCACGAACAACACGGCCCTGGTTGTTGTACTGGGAACCATGGCATGGACAGATGAACTTGTTCTCTGCCTTGTTCCATGGCACCACACAACCCAAATGTGTGCACACAGCATTCACACCATAGGATGCAAGCTGTCCATCATTCTCTACTACCAAGTAAGTTGGATCACCCTATGTCCAAACCACCGCACAACACAGAATCAGTTACAGACCTCTACTAGAATTATAATCATTATGGTTTCATAAACTGAGGAAAACAGAGCTAGAGTGCAAGCACTTTCTCCACTATTTTGCCTGAGGAGGAAAAGATTGACTGTCTCAATTCTTGCTTACTTTATGACATATTCTTTTTGACTTGTGTGATCTAGAGAACTCCACCATACCAGCTTAAATACTGTGGCATAAACCATACTCTTTAGAAGGAACAATCCTTGCCAGACTGGCTCCTGCTGAGGTCTCTGTCTCTCTCAAGCATTCCTTTTGCACTTCGCAGAGTTTTTCATACCTTCAGTCCCTGTGCCAGTGTGCGATCACCAGAAGGATGTGCCTTGAGCCACCCATCTACAGTAATATCATTGCCTAAAGCATCTTTTGCAACCACACCGGCACCCCCACCTCCAGAGCTGGCACACACACAAAGAGAGTAAAAGTCCACCTCCATGGATACATCATTGCACAAGTTGCTGTATCTAAACACAATATTCAAGTGCAAGGTTTAGACATGGTGTGCTTCACAAGGATGTATGTACCTGGGAGGGACAAAGAAATACAGATAGGGCCCAATAAGACCAGCAGATGGAAGGCTGATGGCTCCCAGGAGCAGCAAGTTCATCAGATTACGCTTCCCCATGTCTGGCACACGATCAGAAACAACTGCAGCCTGGCACACAGTCTGCCCAATTTGCTTGCTCTTCACCATCTGCACCTTTAGTGGTGCAAATGCCAATGTCTGAGTTGATGATCCCCCAAACATCCCATTGTGGAATGACGCAATCTGCCACATGCAGACATACAGACTCAAAACATGGCTAAAAAAAAACCCTAAACAGTTGTGGAACTCAGCATATGGCAGAAGCACATCCCCAGTTGACATGTCATTGTCTCAAAACAAACCCTAGAAAATTGTGGAACTCGTTATAAAGCAGCAGCACATCCCCAGTTGTCATTTCATTGACTCAAAAAAAACCATAAACAATAGTGGAACGCAGTATACAGCAGCAGCAGCAGCAGCACATCCCCAGTTACATTTCCTACACAACTTCCCCATCAAAGAGAATCAAAATGCACTTCATCACAAGCAAATTAGGAAGCATAGAAGGATTATGCAGCCACAGATTCTGGAGTTTAGAACCAGCAATGACCCCGCTTGGATTTCTGAACTAGAGAGAAACAGCATTTGCATTTTAGTAATCCCCAACTTCTACTTCATCCAAAAGGAATTCCAATCTCTTGTTTGCAAATTCAGGCCAGGCTACCAAAAATTCCATTAATTATCCCCCTCTTCTCCACACATTCAATCCCTTCTTTTTCTGCTGTAGCCAGAACCAATGCCACATGCAACAGATGAGTTTTATTTAGTGTGTGAAGTTTGTTACCTTGCTGTTGAGGCTGAGTGAAGCTGCAACGCTGGTCACGGCCGCCATGGATTGCTGTAATTCGTTGGAGGCTGTTGTTGTTGTTGATGGCAGAAAGAGAGATGGCTAGCGCGACCGACCGCTCGAGCGAGCGAGCGAGCGAGAGAAGAGCAACAAACACAGAGCAAGGAAGAAAGAAAGAAAGAAAGAAAAGGAGAGACGTGGGAACGCGATGTGCGCAGTTGCGGTTTTTGCGAAGTGTGGTAGCGAGCATGCTATCCAAAACTTGCTGCGTGTCAGATGCTTATCCGTCCATTCCCCGGACACTTAGCATCTGGACCGTTGAGGAAAATGGTGGGTGGGTAGTGGGTACCTATAAATAGCTGAGGGTTAACTTGGGTTGTTATTACGTAGGTTAGTAAAAACTGAAACTGAGACCACCAAATCCAGCAATCCCATTGGCCTGAAATGAAAAAATAAATAAAAATCTTGAAGCTTACACATAATCCTATTCTCTTCTTAACATTGAAAATAATGGTCCCCCCACCCCCCACCTTCTAGCATTTCCATTGGTGTTTTAAAATTTTCACAAACCTATCCAACCTTATTACCTTACCCTAAGGTCGGTTTCATCATTAAATACTCCTCAAAATAGTGAAATGAAATTTTGTGAAAATATGAAGTCGACATGTTGAAAATCGGCATAATTATATCATACAATAGCTACCCCCTAAATAATTTCACTACTCGTAACACAATATTATAGTAGATGATGGAATATATACATAATTTTAATATTAAAAAATGAATTCATTTTTTGAAAAAAAAAAAAAAAAAAAAAACTCATTATGTCAATGTGGAACCTCACCCTAGGCTACGGTACACAAATCATGCCACCAAATCCAGCAATTTTATTGGCCATGACATTTTTTCTGCACACCTCCTACACACAAGCCTATTGAATACTATGTGTATTTAAGATACACTAAATTTCATGATGCTTGGGGATTTGGGGATTTGTCACATTGTAAATCAAATGTTGGACTCCTGCCCAACAATAAACAAGAAAAAACTGATGAAACCCTCCCAAACTGAACAGTACAAAGTGAGAGGTAGTTTAAAATCTCACCACTTGGACCATTCATTATGATTGACCAATCAGAAATATAGTGAACAACAGCAGTCATTTCTTGTGTTCTCCCAATCTCACCACTTGAGCCCATCATCATCATCACGATTGGCACTTGCGATCTCAACACTTGAGCCAATTGGCACTATTTAACCATGAGTGATTTTTATATGTGTCATGCTCTTTCCAGTTTCTCCCAAGACTCAAAATTGTGCGCATTTTTTCAAGCTCAAAAGTTTTTCAAGGAATTTCATGGAATTTGACTATTGTAGTTTATCCAATTTTTCCTATTCAGGCCATTTTTTTCTACATGTCATTAAGGAACCATGCAACATTCCTAAAATGGGGGAGAAGATGAACTAGCACTTACAATAGTCCCTTCACCTTCTTAGTGTAAGGTAATGGCCAAGGAGTGTGACATTCTCAAAATAAACTCTTGCGCAAGGTGAAAGAAATGACCACACTTATTTTGGGAATGCATTGATCAAAGGCCGTTACCCAACGTAAAGCACTAGTATAAAATTATTTTTAAAAACCAAGTATCGTAGGAAAAAAACAAAACGTCCATCAAAACAAGCATTTTATTTTTCAAAATGCAACACCAATGCCAAGGTGAAATTTTGATTGATAAGGTGCCCTCTAGATACTCTAAAAATTTGAAGCTTGTGATTTTGTGACCACATTTAACCTAGGAAATGTTTAAATTTGGATTCAAAGACTAATGTTGGGTGGGTATTATAATTCAAATTCAGAACCAGGTTGGTTTTTCAACTCAATTCTTTCATAAAGAGCTAACAAGTATCAACTAACATGATAATCAAGTCCAATACCTTTGGGCATCAGATTTGAGAAAATTAGTTCACCAAAAATCAAATTCCTTTGAGGCCCTTCCAATGTTGAAACTTAGGTAGGTTATATTATTAACCCATCGATCCAATTCTTATATGAAGTCTAGGTTATAGGTGAGGATTAGGTTAGTTAGATAGGGTTAGCATTAATGTTAAATAATGTTAAAGTTAGTGTTAGGATTTAAGGCAAGAACAACATAGTTATGTTGCAAGACAAGGAACACAAAAAATTCATCAAGAGCGAAACATAAATTCAATAAAAAGCTTAGGCACTCCCCCTTGGATCTACATTTTATTTTATTTTAATGGTATTATTGTTGTTTTTTCTTCATTTGTTTGTGTTTTTTATTTTTGCTTTCATATAAAAAAATGGAACGAATCCATGTGGAGGAGATTTTGAAATTGTTATGAATGAAAGTGAAATTGTAAATGAAATAAAATAGTGAAAGATTTGAGAGGTTGGAAACATTGCCAAGTTCGCAATTAGAGAATGATGAAACATTACATTAAATTTTTTAAAACTTGCATTAGACACCTTGTTAGCAAAAATGTGATGTGTCAAATTTTTAAACATGTCACATGTCAACTTAGTTGTATCTAAGTTATCATACTTTTTAAAGGATATTTTTAATGCCTTTAAAAAAAATCATTTTTTCATGTTTTAAACAAATTTTCTTTGCATCCTCATGTAAGGTTTGTGTTCTTGATCAAACACAATGTTGTCCCATTTTAAGATCACTATGGAGGTGATTTTTTTTTAATGATGTTTATAGTTCGCCAAATTATCAAGAACAGGAGAAGGATTTATCTTTAGACCCTCCTAAAAAAATTTATCACTCTTTTATTCACATTTAAAATGAATGAACCAAAAAAAAAATTAAAAAATCGAAGTTTTTGTTATATATGGGGAAGGGTTTCAAAAAATGTTTATTTACAAATTCAACCCTTCTACAAATTTCGACAACCTACATTTGGATTGCTAACCTCTTGATGAAGCACTTCAAATCATAAAAAGGATCTAAAGAAAAGACCCTCTTCTCATGTACCATAAAAACCATGCATACAAAATGCAAATACTTGACAAGAGATTCTTACACATTATAAAGTTGTCTTCCCTTTATAGTAAACAAATGTCTAATGACAATTGTAACATCAAAGGTATAGTAGAGTAGACAACTTTAGGTTTCATTACTCATCTCTTTGTATCAAAAAAAAATTTCAAATTGAAATTTGTTCTAAATGGAATAGAAAGGTGTCTTTTCAAATATGTTTTTTTCAAAAAATAAAATAAAATCAACACCATAAAAATGACAAAAGGGATGAACATATTTTCAATACCTTGTACACCAATTTTTCAATTTATTTTCAATTCAATTAAAGTTGTGTGCAAATGTCATTCAATAATTTCCATTCAAATGGAACTTAATTTTCACAAAATCAACTCAATTTTTTCATCATTTCATTGTCACAAATAATGCGAAAAATCATGAATTCCAAGAATGAAAATATTCTAAGGACCTTGTTTAATTGCACCCACTTTTCTCAACTAGGTAACTAACTGGTTTGAAAGGATATTTACATATGCGAAAACGTGTCGTTTTGTGATTGTTTTTCAACACCTTTAAACACCCTTAGTGACCAAAATATAACAATTGGAATTTAGATTCACAAGAATGGGTCCAAGTACAATGGATTTCACAAATCATCTTTATTTAATGAATTCAATATTTCTCCCAAAAGCCAAAAGAAGCATGTATTTCCGTCTTTGATTTATGGCATGTTCAACAAAAAATGCCTAGTTCGAAAAGGGAGACACTCAAATATAAATGCCCAATTATATTAAAGAAAAAAAATTCAAAAAAAATCATTTTTAAAGGGAGATCACCAATTTTTGTGGAGAAAGAAATAGAGTTCTAAAATTTTGAAATATGCCGCATTATGAATGAATGACTTTTGTATACAAACATTTGAAAGACATCAAAACAAAATTTATGAGAATCTTGGGGTCCATTCATTTCTTGCATGTCTTCATAGCTTTGTACTCAATATTGTGATGATGAACCCTCCTTAATGGGTATGCCTAATTTGGTCTATTGGAATTTAATTAGATTGCTAAAATATGATTCTTCTAATTTGTTGAGAATTGTTGAGCAAAAAGACATTGGAATTACATCAAACTAACTACATGATAAGGTTTTTAATAAAGAAATAGATCACCCTTTTAATACAACAAATTTGGGGAAAAGAAAAAAACAAAGAAAAAAAAGCCATAAAATTTATGGCACAAAAGTTATATCCTTTTAAGTTCCTTTTGAAAATATTTCACATATGAAGTATGCATAGTTTTTTGCCCTTTAAATTTCTATCAATAAAAAAAATAGTATGGACAACAAATTTGGAATTATAAAATAATTAAAATCCCAAAATCTATTGAAAATTGTCCATTTCTTTCCCACAAATTGGAACTCTTTTTTCCACATGAAATGAGATCGGGTTTAGCACTTCCATGTTGTACATTGTGAAGAGTATGTATGTACATGAGTGCACATAATGAGCTTTTGTTGGGCCTCTCCCAATTATTAGATACTCTTGCCTACACTATATATATAATTATTATTATTATTATTATTTTAATTTTTTTGAATATTATTTCAATTTGGTTTCATTCAACAATTCAACCCAACAACAAACTTTGGGAATAAAAGGAGTTATATATGCCTCAAAGAATTGGTCAATCCCAACAAATAATAAATAATCCCTTTTCATTTCCATTCATTCATGGACACATGAAAATACTACTTACTACAAATGGAGTTTCAATGCACTGAATTTTTCCAAAGGATCAAAGTTGAAAATGTTTTTAATATATATTCCTATACATAGAAGACATGAAGCTTAAGTCGATTGTTCATCATAAATATGCCTTCCTTATGAACCCGCATTTATTTCAATAGATCTAAAAGTCTAGACTATGGAAAGTCGAATTCCTTACAATATTCATGCTTTTACCTTTTTTCCCCTAATAGACTTCATTTATGATGTAAATGAGAGGAAAATTAGGTCACCCAATTTGGACCTAAACACATGCTAAAACCCTAGATTTTCCAAGAACCTTTTTTTTTTCCTCATCAAGATTATGCAGCAAAACAATCACGAAATGCACACAATCGGATCAATGTTCTTCCTCTTCAACAGACAAGTTACAAACTACAAACCTATTCTGCTTTCACTACCAAAACATTTTCATCATGAGACCATCACTTACATGAAAGTCTTTTTTGCATGAATGAAAGTTTGTCCGATGCTGTGACAAATAATTATTAAAAAGCCTCAGAAAGATAAGAAGTCTGTGTGTGTGTGTGTGTGAAGAGTCCCCACACAAAATAAGCCTGCAGCATTTTGCTGCCGATGTACTGCTAAAAACTAACAAGTATAATTGCAGCCTTGACTCTCAAACCCACTCTTTCAGGATATGTAAAATTTCCACTTGCAGTATTGGTTGCAAGCTGGAACAGAATCAAGAAGCAGCCTAGTGCATGCTGGCCGTACTGCTGAACTGTCACTTGCTCAGTTTCACTCTAAACCACTTGCATTATTTGCTGCAAGATGGAAACAAATCAAAGAAGCAGCCTATTGTATATTGGTAGTATTGCTGAACTGTCACTTACTTGGTCAAATGACCGTTGCAACATTTATTATCTCCGGCTCTGATGCTGTCGCTTGCTGTTCTGTGTCCATGGCTTATGTGCTTGGGACGCTCTTGCTCGGTTTGGTCCACCCTTAGGAAGCTCCGTCAAATCCATTACCTGCACCACCCGTGACTTCTTCGCATTTTCTACTTCCTGGTATCTCTCTTGCAATCTCCTCTTAGCCACTTCAAGCCTTGCTGCCACACTCGTATCCTCAAGTGTCTGCAGCGTTCCTTGGCGAACTTTTGGTCTTTTTGCTATCATCTGTAATGACTGAGATCCTCCCTTCCCCACGACTCCTTTACTGGTTCCTTTGACAGGTGAGGTGCTATCAATTGGGTGGTCATAGAGCTGAGAACTGGCCAATGAACCTCTGCTTACTTTGGCTGTCTTATTGGTGTTCACACCTACAGCAGCTGTATGTTCGAAGCTCCTCTTTAGTGGCTTATTAGTATTGGATGCAGAAACTCTGCTTTTCATGTTGGTGACTGGTGGATCTGGGCTCCTAGCCCTGATCTCCCTCCTCCCCTGTGGTGGTGTTGGTCCACTTCGATGGGGTAGCGTGTCTGTCCTGGTGGCATTACGTGGTGCTGGGCTAGGACCTGGGCCTGTTGTCAGGTCATCATCCCAACCTTCATCAAAAAGCTGAAACAGTTCAGCAGAGGGTGGGTGAACAGCAGCTAAAAGGGCACCTGGCTCAAGAGGGGGTGATGGCAACCCATTCTCCCCATGGTCATCTTGTGTAGAACCTGAACTTGAGCCTGCTAAAGCAGCAGCAGCAGCAACATCACCAGCACTCTTCACCCAATCGTTCACCATATCCTTCCATCCATTGACCAATAACTTGGCAAGTGAACGGATGCGCTTTGACGAATGCTTTCGCAAACCATTTACCTCCTTGCCTATCTCAGTCTCCTTTAAAGCTTCCACTGAGATTTGCATCTCCTGGAGTGTCTGCAGCAACAACAAAAGCTCCTCATCATCCAATTCCAAATCTGTAATCCTCATCTTGATCCTATTAATCTCCTGAATTTGGCGGCTTTCCTCCTCCATCTGATCTGTCAATGCCTCCACCTCATCATACTCCTCCCCCATTCCCTCAGTTCCCTCTTCTTGAGCTTGCTCCTGCCGTCTTTGTTCTTGTCTGCCTCTTTCTCCCTTTCCATACTCTTCTGCTTCTTCCTCTTCTTCTTCTTCTTCTTCTTCTGCTTCTACTTCTTCCACTTCTTCCACTTCTACTTCTTCTTCTTCTTCTTCTTCTTCTCTCCTCTTCTCCTGGTCCCAGTGCTGGTTCTGAAGCCTTTGCTTGTTTCTACCATCAACTTCACCAGAATCTTGAGGTATCAAACAATTTCCTGGCTTCAGAAGATCACATTGTGAACTTTCAACAGCTTGGGGAGCAAAAAGCTGCTCGGCAAATGCATCCCTGCGACGACGAAGTTCATGGGGGTAATGTCTTGCTGCAATTGCCAGTGCTGCTTCAATAGCTTCAAAGAGCTGTGACTCCTTGAGACTCTCTAACCACTCCATGGCTAAATCTTTAAACTAACCACCCCTATAAATATACTTCCCTTGTGCCAGAAAAAAATGAAAATGTGACAGCTAATCTGCAGATTCAGCATTCATAATGCTACAAAGCTCTCCATGTTTGAGCCCCAATTTGATGATGAACTGGTCTAACCCTAGACTGTGCATGTGCAGCAGGATTGGGTACAGCATTGACGCATCCTCTTGAGGTCTCAATTCCCCAAAATCCCAACAGATCCTGTGCTCATCATATCTGCATTTGGTTCATCAATCCATCTTACTTCAGAACAAAGAAAAAGAAACCACAAAAAACCATAATAGAAAAGGAAGAGTCAATAATATTAGCAGGAGGAAAGCTCATGTACTCTACTAGTCAGCTAATCTGCAGATTCAGCACTCATAATCCTGCATAGCTCTCAGTGTTGGAACCCCAATTTGATGATGAACTGGTGTAACCCTAGTCTGTGCATGTGCAGGAGGATTTGGTCTAGTATTGAAGCATCCTCTCAAGGCAAAAAGATTCCCCAAAAATCCCAACAGATCCAATGCACATCATACCTACATTTGGCGTGGTGCACCCGTCCTTCTTACTTGAGAACAGTGAAAAAAGACACCACAAAAAGCACAAAAGAAAGAGCCAAGGCTGATATCAGCAGGGGAGGAAAACTCACGTACTCTTGTAATCAGATGCGAGAGTAGGCCAGGTCCTCAGAAGGAATCAGATCCTCTTGGCATCACTTTTGTACATAGCCCCCTCTCTCCTTGTCTGACATCTTGTCTCAAGCAAAATTCAGCTCCGATTTCGGAATTTCTGTGACAAATCCTGGTCTGTGACGAAATAAAACCTCCACAAAACAGAGACTTGTGGAACGAAACTAACTAACCAAACTAGCCACACACACACACACACACACACACACACACACAGACAGCCGTTACAAAACCTTTGGCAACCCTAACAAAAACTCATAACATCAAATTTCTTCAAAAAGAATCCCCTTCTTCTAACTTGCAAATCACAAAGAGAGATAAGTACTCGATGTCTGCATAGATATATTGCACCAAGAAAAGCTCTAGGATGTGATCGAAATCCCTCAAAAAACGGAGAGAAAAAAAAAACCGATCCGAAAAGACGACAACAAAAATAAATAAATAAAAATGGATGGTATGAACCTGCTGCTGGACTCCAAAAGCAAACAAATGGGAGAGACAGAAGTGAGTGTCAAAAGCAAAAAAAAAAAAAACTGTGTGTCCGACTCCGCGCCTTCCAATTCTCCTTCAGAAGCGCATCATCATCATCATCATCATCATCTCCATCTCCCTCTCTCTCTCTCTCTCTCTCCACCTGCAAGAGGAGCCGGCCGCTGAGGAAAGTGTTTGCTAAACCGGGCAATCGCAACAACCACACGACTTTGGCACAGGAGTTGGAGACGACGACGACGACACTACTGACTCTCCCTCAAGCAATCCAGCGTCCTACCTACCTACCTACCTACATACCTACCTCCTTACCTACCTCCCTCCCTACTTACCTACCTACATACGTACCTGTTTTGTTTGGTACCTACCTTTTGTTTCAGTGAAAGCATCCTGCCTGCCTACTTCCCTATCTACCTACCTGGTGTGTTTGTTACCTACCTACCTGGTACGCTTGTTACCTACCTTTCGTTTTGTTGTGTAAGTGAAAGTGTCCTACGTAACTACCTACCTACCTACCTTTGTTTCCTACCTTTCATTTTGTTGTCCAAGTAAAAGCATTCTACCTACCTACCAACTTGGTATGTTTTGTTACCTACCTTGTGTTTCCTTGCGTATACTAAAAGTGTCCTACCTACCTGGTAGGTTATTATCTACCTACCTACCTACCTACCTACCCACTTTTGTTACCTACCTATGTCTTAATTGGGGATACAATTCTAGCTTTCAACCAATTTGTGAATGACACCTGGAGAGTTAAGTGACACCTGGAGGCCTAGTTCTAGGTCTCTAGGGTTGCTTAGTTCTCAGACTATTGAACGGACCCAATAGGGCAGGGCTTATACCATGCAACTGAGGTAACCACCATGGTTAGTTAGTTAGGGAAGTGGAACTCAACAGAAAATTGTTCACCCTGGATGAACACCCATCCCATCTATTGATAGGATATTTTGGATGTTGTTTAGATTTTGTACAAAAGGGAGAAATTTTATTTATTTTTTAAAAATTAGCTTCCTTAATAAATGGATAATAAATATTATTTTAAACTTGTGAGCCAAGGTTATTTATTAATTATATATAAGTAGTATAGCATTAATTATGCATTGTTTAATATTCCTTATGTTATATATATATATATAAATGTTTTGTTTGTGTGGATGTGAGACCTTGGGGGCCCTTTGTTCCACTTTTGGTGTTGTTGAAAAGCCCTTCAGAAGGTGGTGTACATGTTTGTCATTTTGAAATTTTCAGACCAAAATATTATAATATTAATTAATTACTTAATTAATAATTAATAATGTGATATTACTAGTATTAATTACCCCTCCCCATAATGCACTTAATAAATGCATGTTTTAAAATTAATAAGGAATTTTGTGAAGTAGAAAACCCTTATGGAGGAGCCCCTTTGACATAGACATAGTTGGGTAATTTAAGCCGGAGTGGAGCGGGTATTAGAAATCGTGCCAAACCCTCTCCGGGTATCAAGCTGGGTATCAAAGTTGATCATCATTCATGGTTGTCAGAAATCAAATACCCGGTTCTTTTTTGGGATTTTTTCAAATACCCGAAGTCAATGATTCTTTGATTCTGAAATCTATTTGTTTTTCCAATACTCAAAAACCAACGGGTATTACAAAAAAAAAATCAAATACCCACCCCACAACTGGCAATAATAATCCCCAAAGATGCATTATTGTCTAACATCAAAAATTTTGGCTTGCTTTAAGACTACGATATGATATGGCGTTTTTTTTTAGGGCTTGACTATATTGCAAGCTGAGTTTGCTTTTGTTTTTAAAAGCACCATTTGAAAAATCAAGTTGGTGATGAATATTTAAGTTTGATCACCAACAATGTGCCAAATAAAATATGTTGGTGGTGTATGTGAAGAAGAAGAAGAAGCATTGCTATGGATGGCTAAGGATGATGGCATCACACCAAATCACATGGTTCTTAGATGTTTTGTGGATGAAATTTGTGGGCCACATAAACCAAAATTGTCATCAATCTATCCTATTGGGAACCCTAAACCCACTAGCCCAACTAGTTGGCTTCATGGTTTCCTTGTGGAAAGTTTTAATCACCACTACTAACTAGGCCATGCTAAGATGCTACGTACTTAGTACTACTTAGTACGAGGGCAAGTTCAACGTTTTGGTGTCAAATAATTACTATTTTTTAGCATTCCATATTTTAAATAGAATTAATTCGGAATATTCTAAAATATTCTCTATCTTCCTCCACAAATTTGTTGTTCTTTGAAACTTTCAAAAATAATTGAAAAATTTATATAATTAGCGTTGAAGTTGCCAAGGTACTACAATATTACAATAGGTGATGCAACTATAATAAGGGGGGGGGTCACTGACTAAATGGATGATTCAAAACCACGTCACTACTAGGGGTCAAGGCTTGGGAATGCATGGGCACACTAATTTTTATTATGGCAAATTTTTTAATTCTTAATTTTTTTTGTGTTGAGATTCTTTCAATTCCAATAAAAGCTATTTTGTCATATGAAAATTCATTATTTTATATTCAATGTGTAATGTTGACTCCACCCCATATGCAAGTTGAAAGAAGGTGAATCCCATGAACAAATTTGAATGAGAATTATATAACCACATTGCATGGTGTATATTTTTGTATTAATTATCCAAGATTCCATGTACCTTTATTTCCTTGTTCAAAATGTTGCATAACATTTAATTTATTTGTGTGTTTCACAAACGTATTAGTGTTACATTTATATGTCATTATCATGCCACGAGTTTTTTTAACGGTATTCATTTCATAATATCTCCTCCATAATAATTATTCTTGTAAAATGATCTTCATAAATGTTTGTCATGAAATTTGAAAATAAGGATTATCAAAACATTTTCTTTTCTTACATCTCAATGCAAGAACCTATATTTTCTTTGATGATAAAAAAATCCCAAAAATGGTGTATGGATGAGGTTTTTAAATAATCATCCCTTTCAGTTGTTCATTAGTGTTTTGGGAAATTTATGATGTAGAAGATAATCCACTAGCACTATGTATTTTTATAACACCTTTCTCATCAAATGCAAACAATTTTGCATTGGAGAAATCATCTTCTTTTGAATAATCATCATCTTTTGAACAATTTCGGACTTCCTTGTAAGTTTGTAATGATGGATTGACATTTCATATTTCTTCCTTATTTGATTCTTGATTGTAAACTTGTATGCTTAAATTAGTGAAATTTCTTTTGAAATCCTTCCAATTATATGATTGAATTTCAAAAACAAACATTTCAAAACTTAATAATCACTAACAATGATGAATTTGTTACCTAAAAGGTAATGATGAATTGTTTTCATCACAAAGTTGATTGCCAATGCTTCTAGTTTAGCAATGACATAATATGTTTTGGCTAAAATTAATTATTATTTTGCATAACAAATGGGATGATCTTGCCTTTTGTCATCTAATTTTGAAAGAGTTGTTCTCCCAACTATGTTGTATACATCCATACATTTTAAATGTTAAAGCCATCAAAATTAAGGGATTTGAAATTCCTTAACCTTTTTAAAATGTTTCAACCATATTACTTTCATCTATAATTTTCATTCCATGTTCAAAAAATTTGGTGAAGTGTTATGTTTGAATTATATGACCTTTGATGTACTTTTGGCAATAACCCATTTGCCACAATTGTGTCTAACCCAAAATAGTTAATTAAATAATTCATAAATCCAAACATATGTTTTTAATTGAAAGATTTTCAAACATATGGCCCATAGGGCAAATAATTTATTTCTGATATTTACCCATCTTTTTAATCATGGGTCAAGATATTGTAATTTATAATTTCAATTCCCAATGACACATTTTGGTGTCACAAAATCTTTAAAAATGATATCTTCGCATGGGTCCTTCATGTGATTACATGATATCATGAGGTGGAAGTGAAAGGGAAAAAAATCAAATTACATTCATGATTTTGTGTTTTTTGGTCTATTATGGATGGGCCAAAGGAGATTTCAATTTGATTAAGGATGATGTAGATTTTGAAAAATTATAGTTAAGATTAAGGTAAGATGCCCTATGTGCACAACTTTAAGCTTTAGGCCATTTTTAACATTCACTAAACATGCATTAAACATACAATTAGCAAAGCCTTGTAAATTAATTTAAAAACACACCTCCCACAAATAGTTCCCTATTTTTTTGAACCCATATGCATAAGAACATCTCCACCCATAATCAACACATGGTCCACCAATAATAAACCTTGCATCCAAGATATTTAGATTGTTGTTTCCCATGCCCTAGGTAGCCATAAACATGAAATTAACATTGTAAAAAGTGGAGTACCACTAATAACAAACCACTTTGACCAATTAACCGATCAAACCAATAATAACATGAGTTGAACTATGTAATACTTATCCAAAATGTCACACAACTAAGAGGTGAAAACGGCCAATTTCAACATACCATATTACCTTTACCATTTCGGCCATAATTAAAATAATAATAATAATAAAATCCAAAATTTCAAAAACTTTGCAAGTTGCCTTGTTGAAAATTTCAAAAAACTTAATTAAATTTTTTTGAAATTTATGGTTCATGTATTCATTTGTCCATTAACACCTTTTGATTTTAGTAACAAGTATTTATTCACAATCAGTCCTACTTTAAATCATCATAATAAATCATCACAATTCACTGAGTTGCTATTTTAATAACATTTAAACTACTTACTAATTAGTACTAACTTAACTACATAGGTACCTTGATTTTGGAGTCTTGAGGACCAATGTGTAAGGTTTATGTTTGTTGGTGTAAGAAGTTGGAACTTGGTAGTACTAAGCAATGTGCACAATGCATCATGTAATGTGCACCGTTTAGACTAATGACTCCCATAACTTATTTTAAGTTTTTCAATGTTTTTCAATGTTATTCTTGAAAGTTGAAACAACCATTCAACTATTTCTTAATTCTCCCCATTCCAAGTTTTCATGCTTCTTGATATTTCAAAATGCCTTGTGA
>Ga0209611_10002102_pt1 | contig 34895 bp, 33 predicted proteins | sample S1TSphgellanicum_3_FD_187693 | JGI IMG/M metagenome (GOLD analysis project Ga0209611, IMG submission 187693) | Host-associated microbial communities from peat moss isolated from Minnesota, USA - S1T2_Fc - Sphagnum magellanicum MG (SPAdes) (version 2) | ecosystem: Host-associated > Plants > Peat...
AGTAGAGCATTACGCTCCAATCTAGTCACCTTAGTGTGACTAGTAGTGCCAGCTTGGAACCCCATAGCCCTTTCTCTTTCTTCTGGGCTTGGTTCATCCCAAGTGGCTGAAGCATGACGATACACCATGCCTGGCCCATCTCCTTGAAAGGCGTGTGCTCATGGGAAGGAGACAAAGGTGGGCCAAGCACTTCTTAGTTTTCCTATTGTGTTCGCAGGAAACCAAGGAGGTTTTTCTTACCTTGTAATTGGTTGGCAAGAACTTTGATTATCCAATATGTGAAAAACCTATAGATTCGGGTCTCTGATAGTGTATTTCAGAGCTAGCTGCAGAACTGAGAGTGGTGCCAAGTTGGTCCACTAGTTGCGCAGCCGCTGCGCATAGGAACCGCATTGTGCCGCATCAAGTAAGAATGGCTCTCCAAGGTAATGCTTGATCAGTGTGTAGTGCTCCTGCACTTTCTCCTTCTAATCGAGCTGAGAAGGAGTGTTCTCAATTACATAACCAAGTGTAGGAGAAATGGATTGAGCGCAGGTGATCAATCGTATCATGTCCGTGAAAAAACCAGATCTTGTGTCATTCAAGCCTTTTCCAAATCTAGCCGCTAAAAATACTTGACACTCCGAACTTGAAATGATGAGGTCGACAGGGCCAAGTAATTCCATATGCTTCTTCTGAATTAGTTGTATGTCAGAGGGCAAAAATGTGAAACTAGCCTTCCATGCGGTGGTTGCAAATTGTTGCGGAAATCTTGTTGTGAACTCCTTCATTCTTGATGTCGCCACTTGCCTTGCAATAGGATCAATGTCTATTTAGAAATACCTTCAAACCACCATCCTTGACTGTAGCAGGGTTTCGAGACCTATACCAATACCACCAAAGAGCTCTAGTAATGTAATCCCTTCCTTCGGTGGTGTCCAGGTGATTAGCTGACGAAGTAATGGCTTAATAGGTTCGCCATGGCTCTCCATGCTCTCAAAACTAGACAAAGCTTTGACCAAGGGCTTGTGGGCTACTTTGAACCTTTGTACAACCACTGGTCCATGTTGAATGTTAGTAGGAACCACCTTCAAGCTTTTAGTAGCTTGAGCGTAAGCTATCTCCTCCTCATCTCCCTCTATCCATTCGTGGCTAACTTGTTGGATGTAAGAAATGGTGTGTGCTTCCTTGAGCATACAATGGTGAGCCATAGGACTATGGTTACCATGTAAATCAAGGGGTATATATCCTAGGTGGTGGCCATAAGTCTCCCAATCCACTCGGTAGTATGCATGTTCGAACCAGTTGTCAATTGTGAAACCTGGTGGAAATAGGGCCTCTTGCCCAATGAACACATCATAACTTGTGGCATTGGTGACTAAACATCTGACCTATAATAAAAGTTCTTGATCTGTACCTTCATTGAACTTAAGTGCAATCAAATCCGAACTTTCCCCAAGTACCTCCTCTACGCTCCCACTAGCGATGTGAATCTACCACATAGATTTTCGTAGTTTGGAATCAAGCATGCCCATCTTTTTGGCGAATTGAACTCCAAGAATCACTGGTTGGGCACCTATGTCAAGAAGTACCACTCTGGGTGTATGTCCTCCCACTTGGATTGTTGACCCGGTATTATCGATAATGGCAACTCCGGTGGCGATGGAAGTTCTCTCAGTAGGCACCACCTTCGGAAATGAGTGAAAGACTTTATGAAAAGAATGGCTATCCACAACACCTTTGCTGAGTAATAAATCCACAAGTGAGGTGTTCTGAACTCCCTTCTGATATGTGAATGTAAAATCAGAGGTAGGAAAGCCCACTAGTTTAGCCATGTTATAACTAGTGACCAGATTACGAACGCCATCTGCAACACGTGAGCCAATCGAATGTCTCTCCAAGGTGTTGGATGGGACCTCTGTAACATGTGGATCAAGGATTGGTAGAAGACCTGATGTAGTGTTCAAGGTATCCTCTAAGATTGCAATTATGTCTTTGGTGCTTAGCTTCAAATCTTGAAAACTAAACAATGGTGTATACACAAGCTTTTACGCCATTTCATGCATTTGAAGTTGGTATTCCATAAGCTGATCAGTGGAAAATTGTGTGTTTTCCTGATGTACATGTACTCTTGGGACACGAGAATTTGATGCCCTAACAGCTTGTAGTGTAGTATTCTCCTCCCCCCTCGCCAACAAGGTGCATTCTTCTTCCATGTTGAGAGGACGAAAAGATTGTGGCATGACTGCTCGAACTCCTCTAGCCCTGGTAATAGGACTTGAACCGGATGCGAGTCCATCAGTCTGAATTACCTGCCTAGTGGCAAAAACTCTAGGTGCCACACTAGCTTCTTGTGCCGCGACATAGGAAGGGCAAAAAGAAGTAGCAAATTCTGGTGTGAGACTAGAATTGCGTGGAGTGGAAAGAACATACTCCCCAACCATGGCATCGTGTGGAAGGCCATAGCATGACCTAGGAGGTCCCTCTTGTGATCCTGAACCTTGTACAGGTTGGGCATGACTAGCTGGTTGGGAGGACTTGCCTTTTAGATTAGCAAGTTGAGCCCTCAATGATTCGAGTTCATTTTGTAAAGTCTGAACTTGAATTACATGGGCTTGAAACACCTCCCTCTTGTTAGCATTGTGCTCTTTAGCATTCTTGTTGGAATTACCCTTGGTGGGCAAAGCCTGAGTGGAAGGCTGAGGTGCCTTGGCTTTTGGTTGAGGGATAGTGGAAGATGCTGGCAGATTTTACCACTGTAATCGGAATCGCTTCCGCTCTGGGAACATGGCAAAACAAACAGATTCCTGATGTCCCTCTTTCCCACAATAATCACAAAAGAGATTTTCGGAAGGAATGTTGCATTCACTAGCTTTGTGGGCACGATTGCCATAGTAATTGCAAGAAGGTAGGATGGGTGTAGCCGAATGCACCGCTTTAGTCCTTGAAGAAGAATGAGATGATCTAGTTGGCGCAATTGGTGTAGGTTGAGGCCTTGAACGTGATGGAGGCCTCATAGTGTTGGCCTCATAGTGTGCATGAGCCAGTTCCAACTTTTCGGAAATGTTGTACACATCCAGCAAAATGTACGAGTCTCCAAATTCTGTAAAGACCCGTTGCAAAACCTACGCGTGGAGTGTTGGAGTACTTTCCAACGAACGAAGATACTGGTGGGCAGCTTCCAAGTCGGTGACGCTTTGGGTATCCTCTTTGAGTTTGAGAGTTATCTTCTTGTAAAGCATCTTGAGGGTTTCATCCTTCTGCCGAGAGAAGGTGGCGGGCTACAGAATTTTTTTAGAACTTTTGACTGGAAATTCCAGCTCAAGAATTCAAAAGAATTCCCCCACTGGATCAGCAAAAGCTAGTGCATCGGTGGTGGGAGGAATGTTTGTAGTAGCAATAATGAGTTGTTGACGAGAAAGGTTTACTGAGGTAGGTACCGGGTCTGGATTATTCAACACAGTCCCGTGATGTGCAATTGCAGCTTGCAATGCAACTTGAGAGGTGGTGGCAATGGTTATGGGGTAAGCTGGATTGGGAATCTGGGTGACACCCAAAATCCTTGCAGAATGTTGTTCGTAAACATCCAATGCCTCATAGTGCACATAACGAGCCAATTGTTTGAATGCAAATGCCTCGGTGTAATTAGCGCCATACTTGAGCTCCAATTCTCAAACCACAGTTGAGAAGGTTGCCTTGAACTCCCTCAAAGAAATAGTACCTGGCCTTCCGTTGAACTTTTCAATTCTCCTAGAGGAACTGCTGACCTCCATGGTGTATATGGGTGTTGAAGTCACAGCTTGCAATGGAGTATATGGTGATGGTGCAAAAGTAGGTGCAACAATAGGCGTACCCCACTAATTAACCCCTCCAAATGGACTTTGATGTATTGTTGATGTAGTGTATCCTAAACCTGAATTCTTGGTAGGAGTTGTACTAAATGATGATGGTGCTATGGATGCTTGATGGCACCGTCCTGAAGATTGTGAGCTTAAAGAAATCGGCTCAAAGGATTGTGTGTTACTTTGTAGTTGATACCTGGGCTCTTGCCGATCGATAGTGCTCTCATCATCCGAGGACATGGTGTTATCCCATGCCCTAAAATGTTGTGATAGTACACAACATTAATTACAAAATTCTAACACAATGTACAATTTGAAGAATAAAGTGTGTTGTTGGGAATGACCCGTGACACACAGAAATCGCATGAAAGTCAAACAGATGTTGGATGAAAAGGCATGATGGCAAAACAGTACGTAGGACGGCAGGGCGCAGGACGGTAAGGCACAAGACATAGGACGGCAAGGTGTAAGATGTAGGACGACAAGGCGTAAGATGTAGGACGACAAGGCGTAGGATGTCAAAATAGTACATAGGACGGCAAGGTGTAGGATGTCAAAATAGTACATAGGACGATAGGCGTAGGACGTAGGATGATAAGGCGTAAGGCGTTAGGACAATAGGACGCAAGACCACAGGGCGTCAGGATAGTAATACGCAGGACGTAGGACGTCAAGACAGCAGGATGCAGGATCAATGGATAGAAGTTCAGTTCGATGGATAAAAGTTCGGTCTAACGGAGAAAAGTCGGACGGACGTCGAACGGAAATCAGACGAATGTCCGATGGACGTCAGACGGAAGTCGGACAGACGTCGGATGGAAGTCCGACTTACGTCGAACATGCAAAGCTCAACCATCGTAGGGGCAATGGTGGGCAGTGGCACTACATTGCAGCTCCTCGCAATGCAACGTTATAGCGATGGCCAGGAGCGTTGTAGTTCACAACGTTGCTACGGCGCTAGCCGGCAACGCGCTGTAGCTTGCAACGTTGTTGCGGCAACGTGCTGGACTTCACAACGCTGCTGTAATGTTCGACAACGCACTGCAATTTTGGCCAATGTTGCGCTGTAACGTTTTTTTTTTTTTTTAAATTTTTTATTCGACAACTTGAAGAAAAAAAAAAAATGGGAGAAAGAGAGAAGTTTTGACACTTGCTCTTTAGTGTCCCAACTTCATTTGTCTTGGCTTTGTTGGTTGTAAGAAACGCAAGCTCCCTCCAACAACACTAGTAGCAACAGTAGTAGCGCGCTCCTTCCGGCAGCAACAACATGAGTAGTAACAACTTAGGAAATTCAAAAGCATAAGAAATCTGTTGCTTTCAACATGAAGCAACAGGGAATACAATTTTTCTAAAAATTGAAATGCAAAGAAAGAAAGAAATGAACTATATGTAGACGGTGGCCGTGCAATGGCCGCCGTGAGCATCTAGAAATCCTAGCTTATTATGGAGGAAGCTCCTAACAAAGGAATTCTAGAAAAATTAAAAGGAGAAAGAAAGGGTTGGGCCTTTTATACCGTTGCCAACAAACTGAAACCCTAAGTACCTAATAGCGTACAGTCGCCTAAGACCGTGTATTAGCCTTAAAAGTGCACATGGGCATGCCCGTAACTGGCCATCATGTATGAGGCCATGTACGGGCATGACATTGTTTGACCTTTAGTTATGGACTTTTGGCTTAAACTACACAACTTTGTAGTGTTGTTTTGTGGCATGCTTTAGGGTGGGAGTTTAAGGTTTCACTTCAGAGCCTTGTAAGCTAATTATGTTTTAACATGGACGTGGTTGGGAGCTTCTAGGTTCAATTACCAAGCTTTGCATGCCTTTAATGTGGCTTGCTTTTGATTGATGGTTGACAATTTTAAGTTTCATTTCCACATGACTATAGGACAAGTTTTTGTGCTCGTGAAATGGCAACTCCCAACTTCATGTACAAAATGCAAAGCTCCAAAAAAAGTTGAAAAATGTTTTTGACATCACAACTAAACCGATATATCATAATACACAGGTAGCTTTGGCATTTTTTTTTTTTTTTTCTTTTTATTGAATTTTAAAGAATTTATCAATGCTATAATGTCAAAAATTCCAAAAATTCAAACTTGTAGGCAACAAAAATTGAAAGTTGCCGTCATAAATACAAATGCACCAGTTTTGAACCATCTAACCACAAAGATAACAAAAATATTGTGATAATAGATAGTGATGCATTTAATACTTATATTTATGACCCATCAAAATGTCCAAAATTAAAAACTCATATGCAAAAAAATCAAAAATTATAAAATAAACAAATTATTTGGAACATAAGTGCCAAAGTTGTCTAGGTACTAGGATACTAGTATTTTTAGTTAATACCTTTCTAGTACCAAATTTTAAAAACCTTGGTGTTCATACCGTTGTGTACATTTTTTGAACTACACACAAACACACATATATATAGATTCCACCTTATGTACTTGGATTTCTATTAGCAGAGTGTAATTGTTCTGACATTTATGGTTATAGTAATGGAGCTTTGGTCGACACTTAGGGTTAACATATATCTGATGAATTTAAGGAGATTTTTCATGAATTTTTGTTAATTAAAGTTCCAATTTGTACTTTAGAGATGTTGGAGTAATGATGAAAATCAGACCAAAGAAAAGGGGGAGGGCTAAGAATAAATGCAAAGCACTGCTTAGATTTTTCCTTCGTATTTTCAGCTCCATTACCTGCCTGAAGAAACTTTTTTCAACAAGTAGGATCTTCTGCGGTGGAAGGTACCAGCCAGGCTATACTGGGATCTTCTGACCAACCGAAGGTACCAACTAGTTTGTCACTATTACATATAGTAAAGGACGTTGTGAAGCATCATTTCATCCATCTGTCCCATCATTCATCCGTCAATCCGTCAATCACCCATTTGTCCTGTCATGGTCTGTTTACTTTGATGGGGCGAAAAAAGAGTGAAATACAGACATGGCGCGACGAAAAATAATATATATTAGTGTTGTAAATTTTATTTTTATTTTTATTTTTTATTTTGGGGTTTTTGGACTTAGGTACACTCATCTTGTCTCTTTCTCAACAACTGAAAGAGTTGGGTTGGGTTGGGTTGGGTTTTTTTTTTTTTTTTTTTTTTTTTTTTTTTTTTTTTTTTGTTTTGGTTTGGTTTTTTTTTTTTTTTTTTGAAATTTTATTTAAAGTATTAGAAAATTTCAATGCTTTTTACATTGCCATAATTTTTTTATTATAGTTCAATGGATGCTAGAGCGAGCAACCGTTAAGCACACTTTTATTATATATTGACAATTTCAAGGCTTGCATTTGCCATAATAATAATGGCAATGGATGTCAGTTGCCATTTTAACACACAAACTTAATAGATATATTGATGATTGCAATGATCAGATTGCCCAGAAAAATAATTTTGCCAATAATAATAATAATATGCTGGATGCCAAAGGTATTATTATGATGCATGTGAAAATTGACTGCACCAGAAACCCTAACCATTGTGAACAGGGAGAGGGTCTGGATACTGGAACTTATCAACATACAAAAACAAAGAAATAATTTTCAACAGATTGATACCTATTAAATAAGTAACTTACTACTTACTTACAAGTTGAACAATGTTGGGGTATATTTGCTGTTTCCAGTCTATTCCCATGGTAAGCTGTATGTTGCTATCTCATGGGTCACAAGTAGTGCAAACATCAAGATTTTTAGTGGCCAGGTCCCGATGGATACATGCGGAATGTCGTATATAAAGAGGTTTTGGAAATGTAGTTTGTAATTGTAATTTTGTAATATGTATTGTCAAATACACACACACCTGTGCATTAGGCACAGGGTTCAAACTAGATTCTAAAAAGTGAAAAGTTCCCAGCTCTGTTTTACTTACGAAAAGGACCTGATAACAAGCCCTTCTGTGACTTTCGACCTGTTCCCTTAGCCTACTGGCCTTGGGCATCAGGGAAGGGCCTAGTATAGGCTTTTCTCCTATACCTAAAGCCTCGACCAACTATTTTTTCTTAAGTTTTACAAGGGAGAAAGATGATCCTCTTGTCAGCATCACAAGTTAACATATATCAAGGTGAATCCAAAGTAAGTTATTTGTCGGCACCTAAGTTAACATATAGCAAGGTGAACCCAAAGTAGGTTATTCTTTGTTTAATTTTTACAAGGAAAACTAATACAGATGAGTCTTTGTTGGCACCTAAGGTTAACATATATCCAGGTGAAGCCATAGCAGGGTTATTCTCTATTAAATTTCACAAGAGAAGAAAAAGATGATCTTCTGTGAGGACCTAGGGTTAACATATATCCACATGAACCCAAAGTAGGTTATATTCCTTTAGAAAGTTTACAAGGAAAACTAAGATGGGCTTTTGTCAAGACCTAGGATTAACATATATCAAGGTGAACCCAAAGTAGGTTGTTCTTTGTTAAGTTTGACAAGGAAGAAAAGAAAGAAACGAATTTTTGGGCACCTAGGGTTAACATATATCCAGTTTTGGCTCCTTTCACACTGTGCATTTCTTTGCGTGAGAGAGAAGTAAGTGTTGCACATTTCTTCCCGATGTTTGCTCGAGAGATGGAAATCCATGTTGCGATTCTTGTCAGCTCCGCAACGGAGGGCTTCAGGCGCAGCGGCAGCAGCCGGCAGTGTATTGCAGCAAGTATGTCTGTTTTTGTGAAGCTCAAACTTGTGGGTGATTTTATTTTTTGTTGTTTTGCGATTTCGTTTGGTGTCGTGTCTTTTCTGTTTGGTCTCAGTGCTCTGCAGTTTGAGATGTCTTTTCTTTTTGGTGTAAAGTCTTGGATTTACTGTCTGGGATGTGTTTGCATGACTTCAAGCATCTTCCCAAATATTTTCTTCTTTCTCTTCTTCACACGAAATATCTGCAAAGTGCATGGAATTTCGGTTCTGTTTTAGGGTTTTTCGACGCGTTGTTGGTACTTCCTCAATGCTCTGCAGTTTGAATTGTCCTTTCTTTCGGGTGCATTTGTAGTGTTGGATTTGCTGTTTTGGATGTGTTTGTATATCTTCAAGCATCTTGCAGAATACTTTCTTCTTCTTCACAAAAAAGATCTGCCAGGTAGCACGGTCATGGAATTTCGGTTTTGGATTAGGGTTTTTGGACTTGTTGTCGGTACTTCTTCAATGCTCTGGGGTTTGAAATGTCTTGTTTTGTGTTGGGTGCATTTATAGTCTTGATTTTCTGTCTTGGATGTGTTTGTGTGTCTTGCATCTTGCAGAATATCTTCTCCTTCTTCACGTGAAAAATCTGCAAAGTAGCATTGCCATGGAATTCTGGTTTTGGTTTAGGGTTTTTTGGACTTTGTTTCACTGCAGAGTAGCTATTTCTTGGGTTCTGATGTTTTCTCCATGTTATGGGCTTTTGTCTTGCTTCAGAGTTGAGATCTTGGATTCTGATTTTTTCTACGTTGTACTTAATCTTGCTCCACACTCGATTTGTGGATTCTGATGGTTTTTTTGCCATCTGGTTACAGATTGGGAGTTAACAGAAGTGGAAGTTGTCTAAACCACCTCATCTGACTATGCCAACAACAACAAGACCAACAGGATTGAAGAGCTGTAGGCACAAAGAGAGCTAAAAGACATTAAGGTTGAATTTTGGAAACTTTGGATTGTGAGGAGAAGAATAAGTGAAAGGGGAGGTGATGGAAGGCAGCAGGAATCAGGATGCAGATTCAGGACGGCAGCTGGCTTGTGTGCGCTGCAGCAAAGTGGCCAAACTTCAATGTCCAAAATGTTTGGAACTGAAGCTCCCTCGAAGTAATGCATCTTTTTGCTCACAGGAATGCTTTAAGGAGTCGTGGATCATGCACAAGCCTCTGCACAGCCAGCTGGAGCTGCAAAACAATGCATCAGGAAATGGTGTTCATGATCAGTATCTGCAGGGTTGGATGTACTGCCTTCGCAAGGGTCAAGCTCGTAGCACACAGCTGCCTTATTTTGCTTGGACAGGACCTTTGAGGCCATATCCCATCTCACCAAGGCGGCTTGTCCCAGAAAACATCCAGCGACCTGAGTGGGCATCTTCGGGAAGACCTCAGCAGGAGATGGTTAGTGAGTGGCAAACCAGTGTGGAAATCAAGAGTGCAGAGCAAATAGCAAGATTGCGACATGCTTGCAAGGTTGCCCGTGATGTGTTGGATGCAGCAGCAAGAGCAATCAAGCCAGGGGTAACAGCAGACAAGATAGATGAGATTGTACATGATGCTACAATTTCTGCTGGGGCTTACCCTTCGCCTCTGAACTATCATTTCTTCCCAAAATCCTGCTGCACATCTGTGAATGAAGTTGTCTGCCATGGCATTCCAGATTCCAGGCAATTGGAGGAGGGTGATATTGTCAATGTGGATGTGACTATCTATCTGAATGGGTGCCATGCTGATTTGAACGAGACATATTTTGTAGGCAAAGTAGATCAGGCATCAGAAACTTTGGTTCGAACTACCTATGAATGCCTGGAGAAGGCCATTGCCATTGTGAAGCCCGGTGTGCGTTACCGTGAAGTTGGGGAGGTCATCAGTCGGCATGCATCTCTGGCTGGTTTATCTGTGGTGAAGTCATATTGTGGACATGGAATAGGAGAGCTATTCCACTGTGCACCTAACATACCTCACTATTCTCACAACAAAGCTGTGGGAATGATGAAGGCAGGTCAAACATTCACCATTGAACCCATGATTAATTCAGGGGTATGGCGTGATCGCATGTGGCCAGATGGGTGGACTTCTGTGACTGCAGATGGCAAACGCAGTGCACAATTTGAGCATACACTTTTGGTTACAGAGACAGGAGTTGAAGTTTTAACAGCTCGTGTTCCAAGCTCTCCAAATGTTTTCCCTTGGCTGAATAATAGCTTATAAGATGCTAGGTACCTATTTATCTGGTCAACCTCACGTCCAGAAAAGTCTAGTGTGAGAAGAATATTTGGCAGGATACTGCTGCTTCTTCTAGTTTCTTTACTGTGCAGTATAGATTTGGCAATGATTTCTCAAGTTTGTTTCAAGGAATCTGAGCTAGAAAGCAAGTTGAAACTATAAAAACATTTTCAGCTTTGGATTTTTGTGATGCCTTACTCTTCAGATGTCATTAACAGCAATGAAACATGAAGCAAGTAGTGGTGCAACTGCAACTGGTATAAGTGCAAGTGGTTTAGTGTTCAATCTCATCAGGAGCACATGCAAGTGCATGTGCTAGCTCCTGGCTCAATTCTTACACCTTTTCCACTTCACTGCACATACTGGATGTGCTGTGTAAATTCTCATTTCTTGAAGATCTAGAGGTACCATACTAGCCAAAAAGACTGCACTGGATTCCTCAGCTCCCAGGACAGCCAAGAATCACTGCTGGATGACACCATTGTTGCATCCCAGGCCATGGTGCAAATGTCAGGTAGATTTCTATGATAGAGTCAATCTGAGACTCTGTACTGCATGATGAAATGTCATGTCATTACTGCAGGCTCAAGTAGAGAGCTGAGCAATTGATGTTGATCTTTTTGCAGTAGTAAGGGACATTCTTCACACTGATGTTATGTATTACCCAAGAGCTCTTTCAAGATGGGGAATGCTTTGTGCATGTTTTGTCTCTGCTCCCTGTGTAGGTTGAAGGGCTCCTTACCATGGCACCTTGCTGTTGCAAAGTCTTCAGGGCATTGTTCAAAGAGTGTGATCCAGTTGTCTTCTTTGAACTGAGTGGCCACAATTCAGGATAACGGTGAGGACTCAGTTGATGGTTCTTCAAACTGTGGATATAGTTTCTGCCGATGGGTCTGCTTAGAAAAATTTCCTCTGTTTGAGCTCAGGGGGAGCTGAGGAGGGGTAGGAAGAGTCCAGTTTTTCCATAGAAATCAGAAAGGGCTGCACTTTCCTTACATTGCAATGACAAGTTGTGATGACCAGATGGTAAGCTTTTGATCAATCCTGCATGTCCTGAAGTCTTGTGCATTTGAGCAGGCATGACTACTGCTACACGTGGTCGACTGGTTGCAGGTATTGGGTTTAGAAGCTACTTTGATGACCAGATTGTAAGCTTTTGATCAATCAAAGCCTCTCTTTACAATTGTACACAATCACCATTATCCTCTCTGGAAGCTTGATGGTGTAGAAGATGGCTTGATTTCAAACATCTCTCATAAAACCTGATTGTGTAGAAGATGTTTCAGTTGCAACTGTAACTGCTCTTATAAAATTGGCATGGGCTTCCAGAGGAATGGGCACCATTTTCACTCCATACAATGAACTATGATTTGGAGCTTTGAAGGTCATGATCGCCTCAAGCTGGATATCTTGCACTTGACATGCCAAAAGTTTCTGCATCTGCAGAAGCAATGGCAATGGACCTGAATTCAGAGTCTGAGTTCACAAATAAGGCACCAAAGGAGCCCAACAGATGCACCACACATGTGATGTGAACTGATGAGATTTGCAAGCTCAAAATGTATGTGCCATGGAACCCAGTATCCCCTTTTCATCTTCCAATGATTGTGCACTTTTATGTGAGCTCCTTCTTCACCTCACAAAGTTGTGGAATCTCCTCCTGGACAAAGCTCTCACTTCCTGAATAGTCTCTAATCTGGGTTTCCAGGAAGAAGTCCTTGTCAAGATGGGTTGAGCACCAGCTCCATTATTCATGTACATGCTCCTTAAGCTTGGCATTGAGAAACTCACAATTGGCTCTTCTGATGATACACAAGCAATATCTGTGTCTTCTTCAACCTTGCTCTACGATTGTGCTGCAACCCAACTGCAGATATCATCATCTCTTGTCATTCTCAAACCAGCAGGCAATGGATTGACTTGCTGGTTGCATCCAGCCTTGAGAAGCTCTTGAGAATTGACCTCAATTGTTCTCCCATTGTTCTTTTCCTGGAGAACAGGCCAGCGAGTGGGCCCCAGCAGCAGCAACATATCATCATTTTGAGCTCAGTCAACACACCACGACAACAACCACCACGACAATCCGGTAATACCCATTTTGCTTGGACCCATTCTGAATCCAGCAACAGTCAAGGAAGATTTCATTCCCGATCCAACAACACCAGCTGCTGCTGCAAGAGGACGAAGGTGAAGGAGAAGAAGTCCACACAAGTTCACAAGACACTGCAGAACGGGTCCAGGTCCACACACAAGTCCACAAGACACTGCAGAACTGGTCCAGATCCACAAGCCAGAGAGTGAACCAGCGTCCACTACAACGCGAAGGATGGATGGTAAGTGATGAGGAAACAGGTTTCTGCTGGGTTCCCAATTCATTAGCTAACCTTTTTTTTCTCTTATTACCTACCTATTAACTACCTGCTTGTGGATTAGTAGATACGTAGTAAAACCTTAAACCCTAAACCCTTACGTACCTATGTATAAATCGGTGTTGTGTGGTTGTTAAGTTTTAGGAGGAACCTTGGGTTTTGGTTTTGGAAAAGTTTATGGGGGTCGATTCCAGTTTCAGTTAGGTTTAACATCATTGGAAACAATGTAAAAAATAAAATAAAGTAATTTATAAAAAAATTTAGATTGCTTCAAAGCTTTTATAAGGTCAAAAATTAAGCTAAACTAATCTATTAAAATGGATCAATACCATTTCTTTTATGCCAATTAGTTTCATGTCTCATGCATTTGTCTGCGAACTTTGAAATGTGTCTTGCCACCCTTGAATTCAGCCCTCAAAACCCCTCAACTAGCCCCTAAATACCCTCCAAACCACCACCTTAAAAATCCCCAAATGCACCCCCTTTTGGCCCCAAAACTAGGATCACATGAATTAAATCTTAGTTTTGGGACAAAAAGATCACAATGAACCATAACAACTAGGGTTACCAACATGACATTGTCAGGATAATTCTTGTAGATGCTTATAAGTATTTGAAGATTATCCATGCCCAACCAAAACCACTATACGTTTGTGGAAATATTGAAATACTCAAGACTTTTTCTACTTAAATCTAAAAACTAACAATCCCCAAAATTTGTCAAATTACAAACCCAACATAAGAATAACATACCTCATGGGCTCTCCACCATGCAAGTGGATCTTTGCATTCGTCTTCAATGATCACAATGACAACCAAGATCCCAATAATTAGGCATATCTAGGCCTTTTGCACTTGTGGGCTCTTCTTATAATCAATGTCCCCATGAGCCTCCACTTTGTACCATTTATTGCATTTTGTACAATACATAATTAAATAATTTAATGCCTTGGGTTAAGAGAAAAAAATTATATTTTATAACATTAAATGGATCAAAGGAAGATTTAGGGTTAAATAGATCTCCCAAACATTTATGACTTTTTGCAAACACATCTTTTTTGATATTAATTAAATTCAAGGTAAGGTTAATTTAGGATAGAAGAATCATGAACCATATATTGAACAAATGAAACTTATTTCTTCTCTTTTGAAGGTGAGGGAAAACATTTTTTAATTTGGAAAGATTCAAATTAGAAGTTAAGAGATAAATATTTTCCTTCAATTGTTAAAATTCTTGATTTTTTAAACTTTGATTTATAATTCATAATTAGCTCATCTAAAATAATTTTTGTATAGTTGTCATGTGTAAGGTTTTATAATTAAGGTTTAAGATGTTTTGAAAGTGATGCATCTTTAAGGTTTAATCTATAACAATACTCAAGGTTTTTATTTTACTTGGAGTTGTGGTTTAATTTAGGATTGGAAAGCTTTGCAAGGAGAATGTTATCACCTTGGATCATAAAATTAAAAGTTTTTTTTTTCCTCTCCTTCATTTCTTTCATTCATGTGTGGTTTTAATTTAATTATAATTCAATTAGTTTCATGTATTGGATCAACATGTGAGTATAACCTAAATTTTTAAATTATTATTAGAGAAGATATTAAGTTAGCAAATGTTTAATCCTAGTTCAAGAAATCTACCTGTTGTTATTAGTCATGAATATGGGTATTGCAAGAATGGGTCCCAATCCAATGTGTGTTTTAGTTTTGAAATGCAAGTATTGCAAGATTGGGTCCCAAGTCTAGTGTGTGTTTTAATTTTGGAATGCAAATATTGCAAGTTTGAGTCCCAAGTTTAATGTGTGTTTTAGTTTTGCAATGTTAATATTGCAAGGTTGCATCCCAAGTCCAATGTGTGTTTTAGTTTGAAATGCAAGTATCGCATTTGGTTGGGTCCCAAGTCCAAGGTGTGTTTTAATTTAGAATGTAGGTATTGTAAGGTTGGGTCCCAAGTCTTGTGTGTGTGTTTAGTTTGAAATGCAAGTATTACACTTGATTGGGTCTTAGGTTTATTGTATGTTTTAATTTGGAATGCAAGTATTACAAGGTTAGTTCCCATGTCCAATGTGGGTTTTAGTTTTGGAATGCAAATATTACAAGGTTGGGTCCTAAGTCCAATGTGTGTTTAAAGTTGGTATGTGGGTATTGTAGGGTTGGGTCCCAAGTCCAATGTGGATTTAAGTAATTGGCATGTAGATATTGCAAGTGGAACATTTACATTCTTAGTGTTGTTATTAGTTTGGCATGTAAGTATTGTCCATCTAAGTTCTATGCATAGTGTATTGATTATGCAAGTATTAACTAGTTATGTATTCCATTAATAATCATGGTATAATGAAAAAAGTGGGTATTGTAGGTGCATGTTTTTACAAGTTTATAAACATGGGTTGTATTTCCAAATCATAATCAATTCAAATTTAAAGCCCAGTAAAATCTCTTTTTCAAATGTGGATTTGGTATGGACTTCAAAAGTGAGGCATGGGGGCACAAACAAAGTGTTGATCAAAATTGCATACATAGCACATGCAAGTGTGTGTGAGTTCTTGGAAGGTGAATGAGATTATGTGGAAACCCCAGTGGAGTGGAACATGCACAAAAACTTGCCCCCACAAAAGGATATAAAGACCCCATCAATTAAAAACCACCTTAACCATACTTGGTATAATGTGATGTTCCATGAATTTTTTTTTGTTTTTTAAATGTCCTTCACAAACATGGCCTAATGTGGTTGAACTATGTTTAACCATCAAACACACTGTGAACAAACATGAATCGGCACATGGCCAACAAGATCTGAAATTGCCAATTCACATATCACAATATGCATTTTGAATTTCACAATCTTTGAAAGATTGCATTTGGACTCAATTGAGTTTAAATCACACTATTTAACAAATTTATGACAAGCACAAAACAATTTGGTGAAAACATGTGAATGTTTGAAAAGCCATGATAACTTCATTTGACAACAAGACATAGCGTATTTGAATTGGAAACATAAGAAAGGGAGTTGACAATTTCACAAAAACCTAGCCATTTCAATTTGATTTTGAGCTTTGCATCATTCAAAACATGTATTTTGTTTCCAATAAGCTAGTGAAATAATAGAATTCAAGTCCTATTCATTCTAGGCATCCAAACACCAATGCAATGTCAATCCATGCTTGCAAGGCAGAGCCAAAAATAAACGTCCTGCAGATTTCTCGTACCGATCTAAATTGCAGAAGAGGATGAGTCTCATCCCTAGTGATTATGGTCTCGTCCACAATGGATGAGTCTCATCGATCCAGATTCCTTCTTGTTTGTTTTTCGTGTTTGTTCATCAACGAACGGCAGCGCGCTCTCTCTCGCTCTTTCTTCTCTCTCTTCTCTCTGTGGGTTTGTGTCCGTCGCGGTGCAACTTTGGTTTTTTCCTGGTCTTTGTTGCCGCCGTAAATGGCAGAGCAAGACGCCATGCTTATCGCATGTTGTTTGGACTTGAATTGAGCAGGTCTGGAATCGGGAGACGCGGAGAGGAGCCTTGTGTCTTTCTGCGGATATGAATCATTTATACTGCTGCACACGAAGTTGTGGACAATCGAACGCAGTGAGGGGAGACGAGGGTTTGTCTGTCTGTCTGTTTGTTTGTTTGTTGTGTGGCCGTCAGGGAAAACGAGAGCGGCGGGAAGGAAGGAAGGACAGCTAGCGGCGCGTATTTTGTTTATGAGGAAGCCGTCAGGGAAAACGAGAGGGAAGGAAAGAAGGACAGCTCGCGGCGTGATATTGCTGATTATGAGTAATCCGTCGGGGAAAACGAGAGCGGAAGGAAGGAAGGACAGCTCGCGGTGTGTATTGTTGTTTATGAGTAAGCCGTAAGGGAAAACGAGAGCGGAAGGAAGGACAACTCGCGGCCTGTACTTTGTAAATGATTCTTTGAATTTCAATTAAGAAGGATGTGCGGGCCTGCCTGGTGACGTTATCGTGTTTGTTGGATATTGATGTAGCTTGAGAGAGAGAGAGAGAGAGAGAGAACTTGATTGCAGAGTAGGTATTTTTTTTTATAGAAATCGGGGGTGAAGTAAAACAGCGGAAGAGGAAACGAGAGGAAAACGCTCAGAAAAAGCAAGGAAAATATGGAGGTGAGAATGGAAGGGATGTTATGGGGGAGCTTGCCTGAGCACATCCTGGACAGAGTGTTGACCATGTTACCCGTGAAGAGCTTGTTCCGTTTCAGGGCTGTGTGCAAGAGATGGAACGACTTCCCGTCTTCCCACAGCTTCTTAGATGCATGCTCATCGGATCAACCTAAATGTTGTGAGACATGGCTGGTTGTGACAAATTCTCACAGATCATTCGCATACAATCCCTACTCTAAGAAGCTGTCCAATCTGGCCCCTCCGCTGTTCCAAGACTTGTGGTACTCTGACTTCCTTGCGAGCAGTGAGGGACTAATCTTGCGGGCATCATCATCATGCTCTCCTCAGGATGGAACGCTCCAGGCTGCTGCCAGTAGTATCCACATCTGTAACCCTTTTACAGGATTTGTGAGGCAGTTGCCTCAGGCAGTTGGACGGCCATGTGCTGCTCAAATCCTGATAGATCCCAGTGGCCACAGATACCGCATTGTTGCACTCTGTGTGCAGCAATCTGATACCAGCCAGCAGGAGGAGCCACATAGATGGTCATTAGAGTCTTACAATTCAGTGGGCAACTGCTGGCAGGTGTTGTGTAGCAAAGTTCCAGTTGAGATCATCATGCAGGATACAATAAGCATGGTTGTGTGTAATGAGATAGCATACTGCGCCATTGGTGTACGCATTCCTTCTGATGTCTGGGAATTCCATTTTCAGACAAGCACTTGGTATCGTGTTGGGTTACCAGCTTTGCCAGCTTACGCCAGGTATCATCTTGTGGGATGTCAGGGGAGGCTACTTCTGGTGGCTAGGATCAAAGAACAACAACATCCAGATGCAACACTCATAGAACGAATCCACATCTGGCAGCTTGAACAGAGTAAGAAACTATGGACCCACATGCTTGAAGTTCCTGATGAGATGCTGGGCCAAATGGGAAGCCGAGGCTGGGCCTTGAGTTGCTGTGCATATGGGGACTTACTCATCTTGATTTTCAAGGATATGTTGTGGACCAAGATTCTGGTCTACAACTTCACTACAGACCAGATTCACTGTGGACCTTGTCTGTACACTGTCTTATCCACCACAGAGTTTCTCTTTTACCCCAGGCTATCTGCGTTGGTGTGATGATGATGCGCACGGTCTTTGGTGAAAATCCTCATTCAGTCTGCAGGACCAACAACACCACCACACACCCTATCAGTTTGGTGTTCATACCCTTGCAATCTCCTGAGCACCAGAAAAAAAAGAATCGGTGGCCAAGGTATGTGAGAAGCACTTCTCCTGCTCTTCAAACTTGTATAGACTTAGAGAGACAGAAATCCACCACACCTTGCTCACCAAATGGAAGACACAATGGTGGGATGAGACAAAGTTTTTCAGTATCTGCTGGAGGGTTCAGTACTCATCTCCATATGGGAAGCTTGTTGATTTGAAGTTAGATCCCTCCTTTGAGCCAAAAACAGTCTGTAAGAAGGCTGGATCAGTCACCTTGGGAACATGTACGTGCATCTGCTTTTCTTCTAGACAGGTCAAGCCAATTCAAGCTCAAAAACTTAACTCCTTGTTGTGCATCCAAAAAAAAACAACCCAGGTTTGGAAGATGATTAACCCTGCTCAGTGTCTATGGGAGGTCTGGTGCTCATATTATGTGAGGTCTTTAATTGAAGTTACTCCTGACTTCAAGCTGAAAACAGTCTGTTGGAGGGCCAGATCAGTCATGTTGTAAACACCTACTTCATCTGCTTGTCTTAGATAGGTCAAATCACTTGAGCATAATGACAGCACCTTGGTTGCGGGCAAAGCAAACCAGGTTTGGAAGGCACTGAAACATGCAAAGTGGCCATGTCCGAACTTCTTTGCTTGGTGACCCCCTTTGTTTTTCAGCTCCTTCAAGGTATCTCTCTTGTTTGGTTCGTTTTCCCCTCATGGGAATCCACACATTGGCCTTCTGTATATATACACTTTCAAGGATAGCGTGCTGGAGCTTTGGTACATGAATGCAGGCCAATCCAACTACTGAGTTATGGAGGATTGATTTTGGCTTCAAGGACAACATTGACGTTTTCAGCGCAGTCTTCTGTTGAGGGTGTACATTGTGGAGTTCTCATTGGTTGAGGATGTGCATGCATGCACATGTGTCTGTGTTTGTTGTTATCTTGGATCTGCCCCCATTGATTTGCCTACTCATTTGTCTGTGCAAATGGGGGCAATGTAGAGGGGCATATCTATTGCTCTCAACTAACTGAGCTGATCCCATGGTTTTGAGCAATTTTCTGGTCATTGTCACCTGTTTAATGGTATTATGTGGTTTTTGTCTCAAACCATCTTCTGAGCTCTTGACAATTATTTGCAGCCACTCAGTTGTGGATGTGAATCCATGGTGCTCAATACTCTTCTATGTTAGCTAAATTCATGTCATTAGCTCTCCAGTGACTATATACTTTGGCAATCCCACCAAAGACAGAGTATATAAACTCTACATTTGAGTAAAATTTGCTGGATCATGTCTCTGTATAGTTGAGTTGAGAATGCTTGTGACCTAGCCAGGTTCAGAATTGTACACCCAACCTAAATGTGCACTTGAATGGGCAGTGTGAAGGGTTTACTCGTTTGGGGTCCCCTGCAAGTGGTCCCAAGAATGTTTTGTGTAGTTTGTCTGGCATGTCCACAACTTCAGGGAGATGGGGGACAGAATCTTGTCTTTGTCAGCTCCTCTTTGAACTTCCAGGCCAAGATTTGTGTTTTTTGTTGTGAAGTTTCCGTCCCAAGGAGCCATCTCCTTTATGAAGGCATTATTACTTTTGGGTTCAAAATTTGGTTTCATTGTCCTGAATAAAGCATTTGGGCCACTGGATGCGCATGGATGGCTATTATGTGCTACCACTAAAACTCCACCCATGTTTACTTGATGAAGATTACCCAGTTCTGTGGATTTTGTCCAGTGCCAACAAATGAAGAAAGCAACCCTGTGGTGCAGCAGTTCAAGCCCCACAAACTCTGGCTTTCAGGTGAATCAAATGGATCCTCAACATATTCCTATGACAACACTGAACAGATTCAGAAAGAGGCAACTGCTGAGTGCCCCATGCACCTCTGGTTCATTCCAATGCAACCAGGGGTTAGAAGACTCCAACTTGAGGTACTGTTGGGATACTCCTAACCTTATCATCACTTTCCTACCTTTTCAATCACACAGTGTTCACCTATGTCAAGCTCTGAAAGAATAGTACTGAATTGTTGTACTTACCAAAGGAATAGTGTTCATCCTCTACTTCTGAATGCTTTTCTGTCAAATTGGGGTAGGCAAGAGGATCAAGATCCACATGAGACTTTGCACATGTGTTTTATCACTCTAGACACCAGTTTGCATCAAACTTGGAAATAGCAGAGGTGATTGGTGGAGTTGCTGCATATTTTCAAATCCATTGAAATGCACTACTTGTTACTTAAAAGATTTTCCTGAGGTCAAAACTCTCTTGCTGTGAGCAAAGTCTGTTGGTTTGTCCTGTCTGGGAGAGACTATGGAAGGATGCAGAGTTCATGTGGCCCACACTTTGAGGAATGTTCACCTGGTACTACTTACTGTGGACAGTAAGTTCCATTTTTTGGAAACTTTCAAGGAACATTCTATTTTAACTGTTGCTGGTTTGAACTTGCCATGAGGGGAAGAGCTATTATGCTGTGAGCTGCTTGTTTCTTTCTGAGCTTGATTTTGTGTGGTGAGCATCTTACAAAACACTCAAAAGAATTGCTCAGAACAGCTGCAGTGCCACAAGTCCAAATGAATGAATGAATGCTGCAGATGATGTTAAGGGATGATGATCGAGGTGCTGTTGCTTGCTAACTAATGACCCCCAGCTTGTGTGAGAATAAGTCATGATATTGTGCGTGAAATCAAGCTTTGATGGATTGGAATCATTCCCAGTGTCAGGCATTGTATGTGGAAAAGCATGAATTTTGTGCCTGAGATCATGAGCTGTGCAGTCACAGATGGGTGGGTGGTTGGGGTAGTGAAGAAGTCCATTTGTAAAGCTTGAACATTGTGCCTGAGATCCATCACTTGTGCGGGCAGGTATAGATGGTGGTGAATCATTTGTGGCTTTTGAGTGACATGAGAAGTGGTATGAGGTCTGTTAAGAATATGAACAGATCAGTTTGAATTCATGGTGGAGGGAGACAAGCTTGAGACAATTGGAAGACAAACTTCAGTCTGAGAAAAAGGTCAGGTGATGATGCTGCCCTGCAGAAGGTATACATCACTGCTACATGGTAAAATAGGAAAGATGGTGGAAACTCTGGTGAACATGCATCATTGACAGATTGTATACAGGGAGTATGTGCCATGACCCCACCTGCACATATTCACCCCGGGATGAGTGTGCACATTGATAATTTGGGATTGTGTCAGCCAAGAGTGTGCTCATCATTGGGCACTACATGTAGCTCAAGCTTTGTGTTCTTGCAGCAGAAGTTTACCCCACAGCACCTAAAACTTAGTTTTGATATGATTGATTGTTCTTGTTATAGCAACAAAACACATCCCCAAGCAGTTTGGGTTCAGTTCTTATCAATTACTGGCTTGGTGAAAGGCTGTTGTACACTTGCAGATCTCTGCTCTTGCATCTCCACAGCAATGTTGGATGATGATGCTTTTGAATTCAAGGGTATGAGTTTGGTAAGATAGTGCAGACTGGTTGGTCCTTCTTGCAAGAAAACTTTTAAGGAAATGATTCATCAATGCAATATCAATGGAACAGTGGACCACACAGTTTCCAATGCTCTCTTACCCATTTCTTACCCATCTTCCTCCCTCTTTTTCCAAAACCCAAAAGCCACAAGAAAAATTAAATCCCATGCACAACTCGTGAGGCTTGTGATTGATCACACAGCTACCACCCACCGCACTAGGAGCTTTTGAGTATTTGCCATGACACCACCGTCTCACCACCCCACCACTGATATCACACACTCTTCTTCCCCCTGCCTGTAATCTTGATGCAAAAATGAAGCTCCATGCTCATTCTTCATGAGAAAGAGTTCTTCCCATCTTATGACAATAGCAACAGCAGTCATAAAACAAGTTAGTATCTGCAAAGGATGATGACCTCATGCATGTGTTTGTGCATGCAATACCAAGGTAAGCAACATCTATGTGTGAGACATTCACCTTTTATTGAGTAGGCCAAAGCTCAAAAGTGGATCATAAAAGTCTGTACCAACTTGTGTGATCCTAAGGTTGGGTGAAATTGTAATTTAACCTACTTAACCTTTTTAACCTTTTTACCCTTTTTAACTTGGCCTAATTTTTAAAGTGTACACATAGGTTGCAAGTATTAGGAATTGAACCCTTCACCTCCCCCAATGATATAATCCAAGTCCTTATCAATGAACTACATTTCCAAAATTTATAAAACTTGTCAAGTTTTTTATTTCACTTGTTTATTTCACACCATTAGTTAGGTAGATAAGTAAGAAAATTGATTAATGGGTAGGTTACATGATGGTTGGTAGGTAAAAGGGATAGCTAAATAGGTAGTTTATAGTCCATAGGAGATATGTAGGTAGGTAATAATAAATAAGAGGTAAGAAGTAGATAGGTAAGTGAGAGGTAGGTAGGTAGATAGGTTGTAAGAAATAGGAGGTAGGTGGGTAGATTTAGATAATTTTGTAGGATGGTAGGTGGGGATAATGAGGTAGGTAAGTAAATTGGTAAGTAGGTAAATAGGTCGTAGGAGGTAGGTTTAGGAGGTAGGTAGGTAGGTAGGTAAGTACATAAGTTGGTATGTAGGTAGGCCTAGGTTATTGCCTAACCTAATTTGTAGCTATCTTTGCTTATTATGTAACATAGTATGTCCCATTTGACTAAAACATTATTTTCCATCTTGATTTAAGAATGTCATTCACTTTGTCCAACTCAACTTAATGTCCTAGTTGATTAGAAGCCATTGGCCATTTTGACCAAGGTGGCCATTTTGTTTTGTTAAACTTTAATAGATGACAAATTTGATAAATAGTCAAATAAATCATTAAATCAAGTTCATTAATCAAAAAATACATGTCATTCAAGCCTCTAATCAAAATGTACATGTTAATCGACTTGGACCTTTTGAAAAACCATGAATTCTAGTAGTGAACGGAATTTGATACCAAGCGAGGGAAAATCGAAGTGGCTACTTCAATCCATAGGTTCTTGGACCATTCCCTTTTTGTTCTTATTGTTTGGTTGTAGCAAAGAGACATGAAATTGGCTCATGTGTATTTTGATGTTGTTTTCTTGAAAAATCAATCCCAAAATAGAAATTTTATTCAAGCAAAGGAAGGAATGGATCTTAAACCACAAGGTGAGTTGATCGGGCCTCACGGTTGGAATCAACAATATGCAAAGTAATGATTTATAGTGTAGCCATGGTTAAGGAATAAAAAAAACAATGGGGAGTTTTAACCAATAAACATTCCAAGAAATTTTCTTTGGAAATTTTCGACATATTTGATAAATACCCGAATCAAGCAAATGATCTCCTCCTCCCAAGCCAAGTTGGATAAAAAATTTCAAGATTATGTTAAGAGATCATTGTATAACTTGGGGCTAGGTTGGTTACATTATAAATACACATGTTCAAAGGTTTTCTTTGATTTCCACAAGATTGGCAAGAGGAGAAAAAACAAGTTATGGTGACCCCTTTTATGTTGTTACATTGGATTGTTTTCTTAATTGAATGTTTTCCCACATTATGGTAGAACACAACCAAAACAATAGAATAGAAAAGAAACTAATTATTTTCTATGTATATCATGACATATATCAAGTACATTGGTAAATATTTATTTTGCATGTGATTCCACATACTTTGAACCATATTTGTGAACCATGTGAATAGTTTAATAGGGTCTATTCATGCTAATAGGAGCCAATCATGCCCCCTTAGGATATTGCTTATTTTAGAAAAAAATTGGTAAATTTTTTTAATATAAAAAAATAATGTTAAATTTCATACTTTAAAATTTTCCAAACTATCTGATTTAAAAATATTTTAAAACACTAGTTACAATTTTATTTTTTAAAAAGGATATAACTTATTCATTAAATTGATTTCAAATTTATTCACATTTTCCCACGATATATTATCACTTTTCTCATAGAAATAAATCCAAAAAGTTCAACACCAATTTAAATTAACGTTTAAAAGTATCAAATATTAAATAGTGGTTATAATTATTTTGTTACACATTAACATCAATGCGCCTAATGACTTTCATATCACAAATGAGGTTTTTTTAGAATGTTGACTATAAGTATGTGATAAATTAAATGTTTTACAAAAAAATTATTTTGAAATGGAAGGTGACAACCATTGTGAATTGGGCCACTACATAAATCCAATTCAAACATTTATTTGGCCATAAAACATGCTGGTAGTAAAAAATGCAAGGTATCCATGTTCAAAATTGATGTTGGTTCTTACTATTATAACAAATATTATGTGCATGCAATAATGAGTGTGTTTTCACTACTCATGACCATATGTTTGTCTTGGATCATCTTTTAATTGATGTTCCCATTGACAAGTAAAAGTGTGCAATTTGTTATTATTTATGACCTTTTTGCGCATGGCCATCCAATGATTGGCTATAAAAATTTGAAGCCTTTGTTATAGTTGTTAAAAGTGAAAAGTCTTTCTAAAAAGTAATAATCTGATTCTTTAGGTTGGGGCATGGTATGTCATGCTCGTATGCATGGCCTCATACATGACGGTCGGTTACGGGCATGCCAATCATGCCTTTTAGGGTTAATTTATGCTTTAGGGTTAATGTACGTTCTTAGGTAATACGCTATTAGGTGTTTTAGGGTTACGATTTGTTTAGGGTTTTCAGCTTGTTGGTGGTTGTATAAAAGGCCAAGTTATTCCCTTCTCTTGTGAGTTTTTCTAGAATTCCTTTGTTAAGGAGAGTTTCCTCCATAGTCAAACTAGATTTTTAGATGCTCATGGTGGTTATTACACGGCCACCGTTTACATACACTATGTTTTCTTTCCTTCTTTGCAATCTAATTTTAGAAAAATTATTCTCTGTCACTTAATGTTGAAAACGGTAGATTTTTCTTGGCTTTGAGTTCTTGGGTTTCTTTTGATGTTGGTGTCGTTTATATTGTTGTTATTGTAACTATTGTTGTTGTAACTGTTGCTGCCATGAAGACCGGCGGGCTTGAAAAGCTCCCCATGAACTTTCATCTACTACATCTCTAGAAAAGAACTCATAACTAGTGGACTAACTCCATCATCAGATGCTTGCTGGAAGTTGTTATTGAAAGAAGAAGAATTTGCCAAACACAAGTTTGTTCATGATGTAGCACCGAAAGAAGAAGTTGTTGCTTCATGGGGTGATCTCATCGTCCCGCTTGCAATAGCAAGGTTAGAAATGTTGTTATCATTGTCGTTGCAACAACTGCCAAACCTCTGATCATGTGGCTGTTTCCAAAGATCAAAACCATGCACATGCTCATGCGGGCTACAAGCTAGGAACATTAGTTGCCCATTGTTGTAAGATGAAACTTCTTGCTATCGTTGTTGATTAAAACTAAAGCTTGGGGGACTAATCTGTAGAGACAAATCAAATTCCGCTCTTATATGGTAAGTTCGTCCACGTCCACAATCTTCGCCACTTCAAGAGCGAAGGCGATCGTTGAGGAGACAACAAACAAGCGAGGAAAAATAAAATTACTTTTGTAGTGTGGCATTTGTTGTGTTGTTGCCCACCATCGTTGTGGAGCTCACGCACGTTTCACAGTATTGTGGCCGTCATGTTGCATCCGCCATTGCTATGGAGCTCACGGGCATTTTATAGTGTTGTGGCGTTTGTAACACCATCGAGGTTTCATTTGACGTCTGTCGAAGTTTCATCGAAATTTCGTTCGACGTCCGTCGAACTTCTATCGAAGTTCCATCGGAGTTTTGTCTAACGTCTGTTAAACTTTCATCCAACGTCTGTCAAATTTTTGTCCAATTTTTGTGCCACTTCCATTTGATGTTCGTCTAACTTTCATTTGACATTTGTTTGACTTTCGTTCACCATCCGTCCAATGCCCATTTGACTTTCGTCCGATTTCTTCCATCCGGCACCTTCCATCCATCGACGTCCGTCCGTCGTCGTTCATCCCAATCAATGCACTATACTTTTCAAATTGTTTATTGTGTTAGAACTTTGTAGTTATAGTTTTATATTGCTACAAAATTTTGGGGCATGGGACAACACCATGCCCTCGAATGATGAGAGCATTATCGGTCAACCAAAGCCAAGGTATCAACTACGAAATAACACATAATCATTTGAGCCAATTTCTTTGAACTCATGATCTTCATGATGGTACCATCAAGCATCTACAAACACCACCGTCATCCAATACAACTCCTACCAGGAATTTAGGTTCAAATTACAATACATCAACGGTACATTAGAATCCATTTGGAGGGGTTAATCAGTGAGGTACACTTGCGGTCACACCAGCTTTCACACCATCACTGTATATTCTGTTGCAAGCCATTACCTCTACACCCATATACACCATGGAGGTCAACAATTCCTCTGGGAAAATTAAAAAGTTTAGCAAAAGGTTAGGTACCATTTCTTTGAGGGCGTTCAAGGAAACTTTCTCAATTGTGGTTTGTGAATTGGAGTTCAAGTATGGCATTAATTACATTCAAGCGTTTGCATTTAAACAATTGGCTCGTTAAGTGCACTATGAAGCATTGGATGTCCACAAGCAACATTCTCTGAGGATTTTGGGTGTCACATAGATCCCTAATCCAGTTTATGCCATAGCCATTGCCACCGCCTTTCAAGCTACACTGCAAGCTGCCATTGCACATCATCAGACTATGCCCAATAATCCAGATCTAGTACGTACTTCAGTAAATTTTTCTCTTCAACAACTCATTGTTATTACCACAAACATTTTTCCCACCATTGATGCACTAGCTTTTATTGATCCAGTGGGGGAATTTTTTCGAATTATTGAGCTGGAATTTTTAATTAAAAGTTTTTAAAAAAATTTGTAGCTGACCACCTTCTTTCGGAAGAAGGATGAAACTTTCAAGATGTTTTACAGGGGGTTTCTTAAGCTTAAAGATGATACTCATAGCATCATAGACCTAGAAGTTGCCCATTGGTATCTTTGTTCATTGGAAGGTACTTCGACACTCCATGTGCAAGTTTTACAATGAGTTTTTATAGAATTTGGAAACTTGTACACTTTGTTGGATGTGTACAACATCTCTAAAAAGCTGAAACTAGTTCATGCACATTACGAGGCCAGTACTATGAGGCCTCCATGATGTTCAAAGCCTTAGTCTCCACTAGTTACACCAACCAGATCATCACACAGATCATCACATTTTTCTTCAAAGGTTAAAGCAATGCACTCGACTGCACCCATCCTACCTTCTTACAACTACTATGGCAATCTTGCCCACAAAGCTAGTGAGTGCAACATTCTTTCCGAGGATTTCTTTTGTGATTATTGTGGGAAAGAGGGACATTATGAAGCTATTTGTTTTGCCAAGTTCCTAGAATAGAAACAACTCCGATTATCACGACAAAATCTGCCAACATTTTCCGCTGCCCCTTAACCAAAAGCAAAGGCACTTTAGCCTTCCACTCAGGCTTTCCCCACCAAGGGTAAGTCCAATAAGAATGCTATGAAGAAGGAGCACAATGGTGACAAGAAGGAGGTGCTTCAAGCCCATGTTGCTTAAATTCAAATTCTGCAAAATGAACTCGAATCATTAAAGGCCCCACTTGTTAATTTAAAATCCAAGTCTACCTAACCAGCTAGTCATGCCCAACATGTACAGGGTTTAGAATCATGGGAGGGACCTCCTAGGTCGTTCTATGGCCTCCCACACGATGCCATGGTTGGGGAGTATGTTCTTTCCAGTGCACACAATTATAGTTTCACATTAGAAATTGCCACTTCTTTTTGCCCTTCCTACTTTGCGGCACAAGAGGCTAGTGTGGCACCTAGAGTTTCTGCCACTAGGTAGGTAATTCAGACTAATGAACTCACATTTGGTTCAAGTCCTATTATTACAGCTAAAAGAGTTCAAACAGTCATGCCATAATCGTTTTGTCCTCTTAACATGAAAGAAGAACACACTTTGTTGGCAAGGGGGCAAGAGACTCCTGCACCACAAGCTACTAAGGCAACAAATTTTCATGTCCCAAGAATACATGTACATTAGGAAAATACACAATTTTCCACTGATCAACTTATGGAGTGCCAACTTCAAATGCGTGAAATGGCGTAAAGCCTTATGAATACACCGTTGTTTAATTTTCAAAATGTGAAGCTAAACACTAGGGACATAATTGTAGTACTAAAGGATTCCTTAAACACTACATCAAGTCCTCTACCAATCCCAGATCCACATGCTATAAGGGTCTCATCCAACACCTTGGAAAGACACTCGATTAGCTCACGTGATGCGCCCCTTGGCTCCTTGATAAACTCCAAATGTGAGTTTGAAGTGAAAACAATGGAAAAACAAGGAATTGGGGCACGCTCTCTGGCTCGTAACACTTTGGGGGGTAGAAGGGCGTGCTAGAGCTTCAGGATGGGACTAGGAAAAATGATAAGTACTTCATCATTCACTCGAATCTGCACAAACTAAACAACAAGTTGGTTAATGCACAATGAAACACTATTGGTGCTAGGATGAGCCACGGGCAAACTCGAACTCACAAGACTCACCAAGGCCCGAACTTGGGGGAAGCCACCACCTTCCCCCTTATAATATACTCTATACCTCTCCATGAGGCCCACATTCAAATGGCTTTTTGTCCCGGGACTCCCAAGTGGGAGTCCCGAAATTGCTAAAGTTGGGACTCTCGCAACTTTGGGGCTTCATAACTTTGTGTGCAAACCTCCAATTGAAATGAAGTCTAAAACAAAGTTATAGCCCTTGTCAAGAGCTTTCTAACGGTATGTCTCACGTCACCTAAACACATGGAAATTGGGTCTATTCCTGACTTTTAGTGGTCGGGAGTCAAATTGCCAATTTGACTCCCAGCCTTTCTTTTGGCTATAACTTGTGTTTTAGATGTCCAAATGGGTGATGCGATCCCATTTAAGACATCTACGTTTTAATATCTTTTCAATGATATAAAAAACTCTTCAAATTAATGGGTTTTGACCCCTACAATTGTTCCCTGAAGATTTGGGAGTCCTTCGAGACTCCAACTCCCCAAGTGGGAGTTGCCTTGGGAGTGTGAGGGTTCATTCTCTCACACTCTCCTGCACTCCTGGGAATATAAGATGCATCTCCTAGGTCTCCCTCTTGTCTCACCCTTTGCCTTGGTTGCAAGCCCAAGGTTAGGGTTGCGACATCACGTGTTGCAAATATGTTCGTAATCTGGTCATTAATTCTAGCATTGTTAAACTAGTGGGCTCTCCTACCTTTGATTCTACATTCACATATCAGAAAGGAGCAAAAAACACTTCACTTGTGGATTTGTTATTAAGCAAAAGCGTTATGGATAACCATTTTCTCCACAAAGTTTCTCATTCATTTCCAAAGGTGGTGCCTAATGAGATAACTTCCATCGCCACCGAAGTTACCATTGTCGATAATATTAAATTAGTAATCCAAGTGTGAGGACATACACCCATAGTGGTACTTCTTAATACAGGTGCCCAACCAATGATTCTTGGAGTTCAATTCGCCAAGAAGATGGGCATGCTCGACTCCAAATTACGAAAATCTATGTGGCAAATTCGCACCACTAATGGGAGTGTAGAGGAGGTACTTTAGGAGAGTTCAGATTTGATTGCACTTAACTTCAATGAAGGTACAAATCAGGAGCTTTGCCTATAGGTCAGATGTTTATTCACCAATGCCACTAGTTACGATGTGTTCATTGGGCAAGAGCCCTTGTTTCCACCAAGTTTCACAATTAACAATTGGTTTGAGCATGTGTACTACAGAGTGGATTGGGAGATTAATGGCCACCACCTGGGATACATACCCCTTGATTTACATGGGAACCATAGTCCTATGGCTCACCATTGTATGTTCAAGGAAGCACACACCATTTCCTACATCTAACAAGCTAGCTGCGAATGGATAAAAGGATATGAAGAGGAAGCAGCTTACGCCCAAGCTACTTAAAGGTGGTTTCTATTGACATTCAACATGGACTACATGTTTTACAAAGGTTCAAAGCAGCCCACAAGCCCTTGGTCAAAGCTCTATCAAGTTTTGAGAACATGGAGAGCCATGGCGAATTCATTAAACCAGTACTTCATCAACTAATCACCTGGACACCGCCTAAGGAGGGGATTACATTACTAGCGCTATTTGGTGGTATTGGTACAGGTCTCGAAACCCTACTACAATTAGGGATGGTGGTTTGGAGAAATTTTTATGTAGACATTGATCCTATTGCAAGGCAAGTGGCAGCATCGAAAATGATGGAGCTCACAGCCAGATTTGCACAATAATTTGCAACCACCACATGCGAGTTTCACTTTTAACCCTTTGATATACAACTAATTCAAAAAAAACATATGGAATTACTTGGCCCCGTGGACCTCATCATTTTAGGTTGGGAGTGTCAAGGATTTTCAACGACTGGATTTGGAAAAGGTTTAAATGACACAAGATCTGGTCTCTTCATGAACATGGTACGATTGATTACCTGGGCTCAATCCATTTCTCCTATTCTTGGTTATGTAATTGAGAACACCCCTTCTTAGCTTGAGCAAAGGGAAAAAGTCTAGGAACAATACACGTTAGTCAAACATTACCTTGGAGAGTCGCTCCTATTCGATGCAGCACAATGCAGTTCCTATGCGCACTAGCTATGCAACTAGTGGACCAACCTTGCACCACTCTTAGTTCTGCAGTTGGTTCTAAGATACACCATCAATGACCCCAACTTGTCAATTTCTCACATATTGGATGATCAGAGCTCCTACTAACCAGTTAGAAGGCAAGAGAAACCTCTTTGGTTTCCTGCAAACAATAGGAAAACCAAGAGGTGCTTGGCCCACCTTTGTCTCCTTCCCAAGAGCACACACCTTTCAAGGAAATGGACTAGGCCTGGTGTATCATCATGTTTTAGCCACTTGGGATGAACCAAGCCCAAAAGAAAGAGGAAGGCCTATGGGGTTCCAAATTGGCACCACTAGTCACAACAAGGTGACTAGATTAGAGCGTAATGCTCTACTGGGGAAAGGCATGGACCTAAACTCCCTTACATGGTTGTTAGTAACTTATGTACTCTTTCAAATGTACACAACACCAGCACTAATTCAATCACTTGCAATTCTAGCAATGCGACCACATGGCACCCCGACCAAATACACTTGCCTATTTTCAACACTCTACACTTCACTTTTAGTGTTGGGGGGGGAGGAGGTACCATGTAATTTGACTCAAATTGTTTCTGATACACCTGGAAGTACATCAGCTTCTAGAGAAACAATTACAACCTTTTACGAATTTGCGTAGTTGGATAGTGGAGAACCCAATACACCAGGTTCTTCAAACACACTTTCCAACTCCATTCCATGTGTTTCGAACTACCCTTTCATTATGGGGAACCAACTCACCAAGAAGGAGAGAGACTAGGTCATTAACTTGCTAATTAAGTATGAAAATGTGTTCACATTCTCAATGAAAGACTTAAATAGGTGTAAGACGATGTAGTTCTCTATAGACCTTACAGATGAGACACCCATCTATCGGTTGAGGCATAGGTTGAATAAACATGAGTGGGAACTAGTAAATGAAAGATGCAAAGAGCTCCATGAGGCTGGTTTCATTCAGCCATCAAATTCTGATTTCCCAGCCGCTATAGTATTGCTAGCAAAGAAGGATTCAACTATATTATGGACTAAAAAAAAGATGTGTGGGGATTATAAGCCTTTGAACCTGGTTACACCTTAAGACATGTACCCCATGCCCATCCCTAAAGAATTGTTTGATAGCATTGGAAACATAAACATTTTCACAATTGTGGATCTAAGGCAAGGCCTTAACCAGATTGTGCTCGTTGTGAAGGATTGCAAAAAAACGACATTCCATGGAAACAAGTTGTGGGAATGGCTTATGATGCCTTTTGGATTAAAGAATGCACTTGTCTTCTTTTAGCAAATCATGGACCAAGTTCTCAAAGGGGCAAATTTCTTGAAGTGCTACATAGATGACATCCTAGTGCATAATAAAGGACTTTTGCAGCACTTGGCTCATCTTAAGGAGTTATTCAAGAGGCTCCACGAAGTCAATATGAAGATCCATCATAAAAAATGTGAGTTTGTTGTCCCTTCAGTAGTCTACCTTGGACACAAAATTTTGCCAAATGGTATTATGGCTCATTGGGCCAAAGTAGTAGCCATTTTGGAGATGCCCAATTCTACTAATGTTCACACTTTGAGGAGCTTCATCGGACTATGTAATTACTACATGATTTATGTGCAAGACTTCAGTACTATTGCTTATCCTCTCTATGCATTGTTAAAAAAAATGTTGTTTGGACATGGAGTGAAGAGGCTTAGGAACCTTTCGACACATTCAAGGAAAAGCTTTTAGAGTTCCCCATTTTGAGAAAACCTGATTTCAACAAGGTTTTCATTCTAAACACTAACTAGAATGCTCTTAATATTGGTGTTATTCTTGGCCAACTTGATGAAGAAGACAAAGAATTTGTTATTGCCTATGAATCCCGAAGCAACAATAAAGCTGAGAGCAACTACTCTTCATAGGAGGGGGAATGTCTTGTTGTTGTATGGGCTGTCATACATTTCAGGCCTTATCTTTATGAAATCGAGTACATTTTGGATACCGACATTAGCCTATCAAGTGGTTGATGACCAACAACAAGCTTACTGGTAAGTTAGCTCGTTGGGCGTTTATATTTTAGGAATATGAGTTCAAGGTTATTCACCGACCTAATATTACACATCAGAACGCGAATACCATGTCATAGAGACCTTTCACTACGTCTAAAAATTTCTCCAGAACCAGGCAAGATTTCAACCATATTTTAGTAGTACATGTATCTTATGCATCTAGTTATCTTACATTACTGCAATGTAACCTAGTTGAGCATCCCGTTATGGATATATGGGAGGACTTGGACACTTTGAGGTTTCTTCAACATGGGGAATACCCTCCCCTTGTTATATCAAGTCATCGGGATCGCATACAATAACAGTCCAAACACTACTCATGGAGGGATAATCACCACGTCCAATGCTTACCACAAGGCGACAGAGTGGTTCCTCCACCACATGCACAGCCTAGTCTTATTCAAAAGGTACACTCAAAACTTGGACATTTTGGAGTTAAGCTTACTTATAGCCTTTTTGCTCTTCATTACCAATGGAGAGGTATGTATGTTCAAGTCCGAGACCTCACTGCTAGGTGTGAACAATGTGATAGAGTGATAATTTCCTTTTCCTTTTGACAACTCATGTTTTCTCCACTCCCTATTCAAGGCATGTTTTATCGCTAGTCATGTGATTTAGATGGAGAGTTAACACAGACCTCCAGGGGTAATGTCTACATCATGATTATGATTGAGCATTTTAAAAGTGAGTCGAGCTTATTGCGCTACCGAACAAATCATCACACAACACCAGCCACGTTTTCTTACAACAGGTCCTAAGTAGGTTTGGGGCTTATGTTGAGTGCCTTACTGATCAAGGATCAGAATTCAAAGGAAAATTTCAATACCTACTTGACCATGCTTTCATTGACCATTGTTGAACTTCAAGGGATCATCCCCAAGTTGATGGCCTTGCAAAAAGGATGGTTTAGACATGCAAGAAAGGATTTCAAAATATTTGCTTCAATAGGAACAAAGAGGATTGGGACCTAGCTCTACCTTACATCGCCATGGGTTACAAGATGTCCAAACGCACTTCTTTGTTTTATTTCTCTCCTTATTTTCTACTTTTGGGGAGACATCCCATTCCACCCTCTTACATTGTTATTCAAATGGACCAGGTTGAGGACTTGGACTCCCCAGCCACTTGGTCTAGGGTCGTCATAGAGAGGGTTGTTCTATTTAGAAGGGTTATTCCCATGGCCATGGAAAACTTGTCCATTGCACAACATTTAGACACCTTATAGTATGCACACACACAAGGTGGCAGTTACAAACCTAAGGTGTCGCAACCCTAGCTTTGGGCTCGCGACCAAGGCAAAGGGAATTACAAGGGTGCGGGCCAAAGGGAAGCCCGGGAGTAGGCCAAGAGGAAGCTCGGGAGTTAAGCCAAAAGGAAGCCCGGGAGTCAAGGCAAAAGGAAGCCCGGGAGTCGCATCACATACTCCTGGGAGTGCAAGAAAGTGCTAGGGAGTGTGAGGGAATGAACACTCACACTCCCAAGGCAACTCCCACTTTGGGAGATGGAGTCCCGGTGGACTCCAAAAACTTCAGAGAGCGATTGCAGGGGTCAAACCTCAATGGATTATAGCTTTCTTTATATCAATGGAAAGCTCTTGAAGCGTAGATGTCTAAAATGGGCTCGCATTGCTCATTTGGACATTTGAAACACAAGTTATGGCCAAAAGAAGGGCCGGGAGTCGAACTGCCAGTTTGACTCCCGACCACAAAAAGTCTGGAATCGACCTCTTCCCGATGTCCGATTCGAGAGTGCGACACGGAGTTGGAAAGCTCTTGACGAGAGCTACAAC
>Ga0209611_10002103_pt1 | contig 34874 bp, 20 predicted proteins | sample S1TSphgellanicum_3_FD_187693 | JGI IMG/M metagenome (GOLD analysis project Ga0209611, IMG submission 187693) | Host-associated microbial communities from peat moss isolated from Minnesota, USA - S1T2_Fc - Sphagnum magellanicum MG (SPAdes) (version 2) | ecosystem: Host-associated > Plants > Peat...
AGAAAAAAGTCCACTCCCCCCCCCGCCTTTAAGAGGTAGGAATCTTCTCTCCTACAAAAGTGGCCACTATATGATATTTCCCTATATAATGAGAATAATATTTTTTTACCCGCAACCTACTTCTACTAATAATATAATTTACCATAGCTTCCATGGTAAAAACTACCAGACATGCCTTCTAACACCAATCTAATCTAACATCAATAATTTTGCATTACTTGGTTACCAAAATAAAAATTAACTACATGATTATCACATACAACTACCATAGAAAAAACTACTATTAATAGCCTTGTAACAATGGCCTTGGTCTCTACCTCTAAAACACTATTGAATTAGTCCCAAGGGTGAAGATACAACAAATCACATTTGGGAAGCAGATCATGGTCTCACATTTTTCAAGTTTATGGGGTTCGTAGAACTCATGTGATCATTTTTATTAAGAGCAATTTTTTGTTTCCCAAATTTAGTTAACTTTGTTCGATCGCAAGGTTTTCATGACCATGGGTTAAATTTGGGAATATTAGTTTGGAGCTTCATAGGGGTTTCGAGAATGTGTTAGAAAGTGTGCATTTGACCAAACATTATGCGTTTGGAGCCCCAACGAAGAGGGTCATGCTCTAGTGTCGAGTGCATATGGTGTGCAAAATTTTGCAATGCTTGATGTGCATAGGGATAATGGGGAATGAGAAGGGGATAATCTTTGTTGAGTGTCATGATCCCCCTTTGCAAATCATAGTAATGGCTCTTGAGCTCAAGGAAGCTTTCCTCTGCAATCTCCAATTCATCCTTCTTGTATTCCATGTCTGCTAGTATTGTTGGCGCACTAATGTTCACCACATTCCTCTGCCAAAACATTTTGAAAGTGAGATTTTACAAATAGGTTACTTGTAAGGGGTCAAGAATGTTTTCACCTCACAATAAAAGGGTTTATGGCTTGTTATTTACCTGCATCTTATCCTTTTTATGGCGTATAGCTTCACAAGTTGCCTTGATCTCACAAAGCTTGACACGACCTTCATGTAGGGTTTTGTCATCTATTGTTAACGCCTCTCCAGTGGTCTACATGAAAAGGATCGCAATAATTAGCTTGAATTCTTATCCATACACATTTTTAATTAATGTGTTGATGACATTTGAATGGGAAATGTTGCATGGTTAGGTCTTACGATCATAAGGCAAAAATTACCTTGGTTTCTTGAGCAACAAATTGTAGTTTTTGACGAATGTGCGTAAGGGTATGGACCAAGTTTGTTGTCTTTTTATGTAGGTTGGATAGGTCCTCATTTTTCACATGTATCTGCTAAGCAAAACAACCATTTTCCAACTTATATGAAGACAAATGTTATGTTGATGAAGTTACAAGTTGTGATGAGCATGGATAAGGAGACATTAAGGTATGTTACAAAAACAAGCCTTTTCATTAAGGGATTCATTTTCCATTTTGAGTTGTTCAAAATCCACAAGATGAAGTCCTCCAGGAAGTTGGTCCTTGAGCTCTAGTGCATGCTCCAATTTCTTGAATTGATTACGTAATTGCCTCCCTCGAATGCGAATTGCTTGCATCTCCAATGTACAATCTCTTTCTTGTTGTTGTAACTATCTTCCATATCAATCCAAATGCGTGAAAAATTCATACATGCATTTAAATTCAAAGTGAAGTTTAGCATTTGACATTGTTTCATGTGGAATGAGAAGGTATAACCTTTCCAACCATTACGATTTCTTGATTCATGTATTTAAATTGGTTATTGTATAAAAGTAAAATTAACCCCATGGAAAACAACAAGTGGAAAAGTGGTGGAAATGATAAATCCTTATTTTAGGTCACATGTAGAACGTAATTGAATATGATGAATTGTGGTTTAAAAAAATTACCACACGGAGTTGGTAGTTTGGTATTTTTCTCTTTGACACACTATTTGATGATTCCCTAGCTATCTGCATATTTAGCCAATGAAGATGTTGTGAAAGGTTGTTCCCAAAAGGTTAGTTTGAAGTTTCATAAGGTGGGTTTATTTTGACATCAATAAATTATTCTAAATGGTGAAGGCATCAATGCTAAAAAATATTTGTACATAGTTTTTAATAAATTGTGCATCTTGATATAAAATCAAGGATTCATGGATACTTTATTTGCAAGTTCCACGTTATCAAAAATTGTGTAGTAGAATGCCTACTAGCAATAGTGTTTTTTTCTTTTAAATTTTTTATTTAAAAAAAAGGCAATGTTTTGATGTGAAAAACACATATATTTCCATGTTGTTCTCCCAAAATATTGAACAATAATGAAAATTCACCACAAAATGATTATCATTAACTAACAACACCTTAATAATAAAATATATACATCATGTAAGGCCTTTTATATGGTGTGAGTTTGGATCAACACCTTCCAAATGTATTTGACCATATTTTCATGGTGTTCATAGGTTTCATTTTGCTTATCTTGAAGCTTTTCTCGCAAATTGTCAATCTTTTCATCATATTCATCTTTGAGCATGTCAAATGCTTTCTTGGTTTCTGACCAATTATTGAGACACTGTAATTCCATATATTTAATCCTTGCGTTAAACATCTAGAACAATGTGCCCATATCACAATGTCATTCCATTTTGTTTAAATACATAGGATCTTTTGTTCATGAAAAAATAACAAATGTATTTCAAAAGAACATAGTTAGAAATGCGAGGATTATTTCAAACTTGTAAAAAAAATGATAAGAATAGTGGAAATTTTGATTGGAATGAGGAATTACAACTTGGTAGTGAGCATCTTGCCCTTCAAGGAAAAATTGTTCAATGTTGAAAGAATGTCGTTTTTTCCGCATCACCCACACACGCCTTTGCAAGTCAACATTCTCTGCCTTGAGTCTTGTTGTATCCTCTTTTGTAGTCTATAATTAATTAAAAAAAAAATCTCACATTTACTTATGACATTATTTTGTGTTGCCCCAACAACAACCCAAAATTACAAGTTATTTTGGTCAATGTAACCATACCTCAATCAATTTAAAGAACAAAATAGGCATTGTGTTATGGAATTTTGATGGAAGCTAAACATGTATAAACTTACCATGATGAGTGTTAATAAATGGGCATCTTCAATTGCCTTGAGCTCCTTTTGACTATGCTCAGGATTAACAATTTCTTGGGTGGTTGGTGTGGATTGATCTTCTTCTATTGATAAATAAGTTGATCCCTACACATTATAACTAAGAAAAGTTGTATGATGAAATATGAAAGGTTCAAACAAATTTCCCATTTTTAGGACCAAATGTTCAAGTAGATGTTAAGGAAAAGACCAAGAATGAGATTATGATAAAAGTACCGAAGTGGCTATGGGTGTTGTAGTAGAGGAGGTAGGACTCAAAGGACCTTGAACTTGGTGATTTTCCATCATCCTTAAATTTCCCTATTAACTTTGTATGGCTTAGGAGTTGATTTTTTCCCAAACTTTCATAGTATATCTGCAATTTTCCCATAGTAAATATTTTTTCATTTTTCCATGTATAACATAATCTCATTTAAATGTGCAATTTCTTTTAACATCTCCCTCCACACAAAATAGGATACATTTGAACAATACAATGATACCTCATATTTTCATCCTTAAGCAGATTTGTTGGAAAAGTTCACCATCTCCATGTAATAGCTTCATGGCAATTGTATCATGTGGCATTTGATCCTCAAACCTTGTCCAATGTTCAAAATGAAAAATTGAAGTTTGATGACCATGGCTTTGATGCCATAAATGACCTAGGAAATAGAAACAAAAGGAGTTGTTCATAAATAGATGTTTAAAAAACTATTAATGATTCATTGGAATGATTGTAATGTGATTAAAAATTTCTGATTATTCATTTTTATTATGGATCAATGTTGGAAATTGCATTCCAATTCTACCTAACATTACATTAACTCATTGTTACAAAATTTGACAACCATGGCCATGGGCACTTCCCCAACCACATTTGATCAAAGTCTTTAAGATGCCATAACAAAGGTTAGAAATAAACTAATGACACAAAGAAAGAAACCTGGCATCTCCATGTTGTGAACAACATCTTCCTCCATGGATGACTATAAAACAATAAAAAACAACACCAATTCCTATCAATAATTGAAGCTTGCCTTGATGACTATAAACACCATGTTTGTCATCATTGGGACTTACTTTCCTCGATCTAAAATGATTCGTGTCTTCTCAAATACTACATTTAACAATCTAAAGAAAAATGCACAAAATTATGTATGCAAACTAAATTGGACATAAGAATTGCATTGTTTCTTTTTAACATTCTATCATTTTCTAAATCTTCATGAAAAAGAACCCAAGGCATTCACTTTTACATAGGGTTGTTCTAATCACCTTGTTTCAAGGCATCTATAAAGCAAACCAATCTTGGGATGTTTATGTACAATGCAACACAACATATAAAAAGGTAGGCTTATGGAGCACAAATGTACATGAAAATCTTGCATAATCCTACAAGTATCATAGCACATACAAGAAACATTCAAAGCCATCATGGGTTCAATCAAGTGTATTTGCAAGGTTTTTCCTACTTGTTAAATTGCAAGATTTTGAAGTGAGTACTAACAAGATCTTGGAGTTTGACCTACACTCCAAGAATTTTCATCATGATTAGCATGAAAGAGAAAACCCAAACTACCTTTTGTTGAGAGAAAAATAAAGAAGTTGATGCAAGAGTAGTGGCAACAAAATTCCTAAGGCAAAAAAAAAGAACCGATCTTATAATAATGATTATTTTAGTTCAAGTAGTTTCTTTGTCGCTTCAAGATAATCATTTTGTGGGCATGGAATTGTTTTTGGAATACAAGAACACAATTTCATGCAAAATATAAACCTTCAACTTCTAGAATTGTCAATTGGACGACCTATTGGACCTTATATTTTCCTCATTTATTAACATCATCACTAGAATTTATGTCAATATCCAAAGCAATATCTCTTTTTACAATAATGAACTAGGTACAATGATGAAAGGTTACAATGTACATGTTTTTGGACTAAGTGATGATTGTAATGGATATTGAGGTGTGACGTAAGTAATTCATTTGAAGGCCGACATGAAACCTTGTGAACTTTCAATTAATGTTTATGAAAATAGCTAAAGGCACATTTCCATGAATGCCCATTGACCCACTATTTATACTTTCTTGACCCAAATAGTTGGGGTTTTTTTTGCAAAAAACCCATTCACTATTTGAACATGGGTTCCCATTATTTTGGGGTTCCCCCCCTACCAAATTCACAAATGACATTCACCTTACCTCAGAAATTGGTTATACCGATGCAAAAATATTATAACCCATGGTCAAGGTTGCATTAACTTTCTTCACTTAAAATGACCAAATGTGGGTTCTTTCATAGTGGGTTGAGAAATAGTGAGATGATAATAGAAACCCTTTCAACCATGAGTTGATCAATTTAGGTATATGGGGTTAATGAGGTAGTTATACTTGGAAATGTCTTTGGAATTGTCTAGGGACGACCATACAAAGGATTATGCAAAATCAATAAGGAGCCTACGAAAGATTATAGAAAACCATTTATAAACCAATTTTTTGAAATTTTCGTCATTGGAATTACATAATACAATATGAAATAAGATAACACAAGGTTCAATATCATATCACTATAATTATAATATTTTACCAAAAAATTACATAATATAATATGAAATAAGATAGCAAAAGATTCAATATCGCATGCATTGCCTATGTAATAGATAATGAAACAATTCATGCAAAGCACCATGGGACAATTGCAAAAGCCTAAACACCATTTTTTGTGACAACAATGGTTATAGCAAGATTGACATGTACTTCATCAAATTATAGTATTCAAACCATGTTGAGTCATACATCATGACATGGTATGTTCAAAGGTAAACATTGACCCCAACTCAAGAATTAGGCCCTTGTTAAAATTGGAACCAAACTTGAAATTCGCCTCCAACCCCTCTTAAACAATGACAAAGGGTCATTATGATGTACTTAAGTTTTTACTAGTCAATAAAATGGATGATTGTACACAAAGTGAAGACAATGATTATGAATTACATATTTTTGTGAAAATTGTGTTGATTGGGATTCACTAGGGAAACTGAAATGTCAATTTGCTTTTAATAAAAATTCTACAAAACTAAAAAGAAAGGGAAATTGTGAGATTAACAAAACATGTTACTACAAATTTAAATAATGAATGATAAAAAAAAAAAACCAAAGGTGTGTTATACATAATGGCCCTGCCATTCATTTAATATCAACAATGGATATTGTATGGTAAATTGGCTAGGGGAAAAATAAATAATAATATATTTCATTGTATATCATCATGTTGTTGTAAAAGACACATTGTAATGATTTTTTTTTTCATTTTTTAACATCACATAATTTAGTTACGAAAAACCCAAAAGGGATGTTAGATTAAATGATGACAGATTCTAGGAACCTATTTAAGTTCATTTAAAAATTGCTACTACACCAAAACCAATAGGGAAATGTTGTAGAATGATTTTCAATTTTTTGGAAATCTAATGATTTTTCTTCAAAAAAGAGTTAACAAATATTTTCTTTTCATGTTTATTTTTCACATGTGCAAAATTTCAAACCAAAAAAAGACTCGTCATGAGATGTGTATTTGAATGTTTTCAATCACATTCACATTTTGAAATAATTACATGATTTTTTTGCATATCTAGGTGCTTTAGCTATTTTTGGAGAAAGTAGTTTCATATTTTTGTGGATTGCATTGGTGACAAAGTCATTTGAGGCTGGGTGCACATTTGAAGAAGTGGCAGAAAAAAAAAATGTCAAAAGATGAATGTGACTCCTTTTATAACCAAATTAGGATGAATCATTTCACCTAGCTTCTAAGGGCCAAAAATCCCTTAAAGCTATTATATTATATAATGATTTTAAACACAATATCTTTGTTTTATAAGGCATAGTCAATAAATATTGTAACATTGATGAATCTAAAGAAATAAGTTACCATGGCACATATTCATTTACGATTGAATCATTTTGTATAAAAACATCTCCATTACAAATTAGCAAAGAATGCCATGTAATTACACATCATTTTCAAGTTTATTGGTAGCTACTAATTGCAAATATTAGATTCATGATGGAGAGGATCAAGTTGTAATTTTATAGAAAGGTTCGTTGTCACCAACCATTGTAATAAATGCAACTTCATTGATTGGGCAACATGATGCCCCCCTTTCAAAGCTTTGTTGGAGCTTTGTTGTGACAAAAGAAACAAAACTTTGAAATCATCACTACACACCAAAATGTGTCCTAGTCACTCTGGGTTTCATTAGATTTTGAGTGAATTTGGACATTTTTACCATATGGTGAAATTGGTGAACCCCATAATGAATGGAGACCAGTTGCTACGAATAGTGAATTGGTTCATTAATACCTAGTGAAACAAAGTTACTTTCAAGTGAAATACAAATTTACCAAGCCATTCACTTGTTAGTTAATTAATTAGGCAACATTGAAATCAATTAAATTTAAATTATTTAATATATAATATTATTGATAATTTCATGATTTTCAACCTATGATTATTGACACGTGTCACTACTTAAACTAGGTTAAAAACCTAAACTAAGTAAGTAGGCCATGTAATCAACCTAAGCACCTATTTTAAAGAACTAAATAAGAAATATTTAGTCAACTTGTCACTGTTGACCATGCACAAACCACTTGTGAGGTTTGATCCCTTGACCTTTAAAATGGAGGCAAACACCTTTATGATCAAGTTGTCACTTCACTTGTTGTGATAATATGGTACATTGCATTCTATTTATCAAATACTTCAATTTTAACATTACAAAAACATAAACTTTAAAAATTCATATCTTATTGAGATTTTGTCCAAATAAAGTGATTCGAGTTTACTTTTAGAAAAATTTCAATAATGTACATAATTACATTTATTTCCTTTTGAAAGTGTAAAATTGTTTGAACAAAATAAAATAAAATATGATTATTCAATAACATTTCAATGACCATTCATTTGAAAAAAAAATTAAAAATAAATGGATAATATTTTTGCTAATATAATAATACTACCTATGCTAGGCTACTTTCAGTTATTATAGGGCTACTTTTCATTAATTTAAATTATTTCACCCTACATTATTTACGGTTATTTATGGTTATTTTTTGTTATTTCACCTTAAGCTATTTTTTGTTATTATAAGTTACTTTTGGCTATTTTAGCCTATTTCACCTAGGTTATTTTCGACTATTATAAGTTTTTTTGGTTATTTTATGTTATTTTTAGCTATTATAAATTATTTCACTTTAAGCTACTTATAGTTATTATAAATTACTTTTGGTTATTTTCGACTATGTGAGGCTATTGTTGGTTACTTTTGGCTATTGAAAGTTATTTCACCTTATGTTATTATTAGCAATTTTAGGTTTTTGTAGGTCACCTTTAGTTATTTTTGTTTACTGTAGATTATTTCACCTTAGATTATTTTTGGCAATTTTAAACAATTCTAATATATGATTATTGGTGGCTATTGGTGGTTATTTTATTGTAGGCCATTGGTGGTTATTTTATTGGTGGTAATTGATGGCTATTCTATTGGTGGTTATTCTAGGTTATATTATGACTATTGATGGTTATTATATTATAAGTTATTGTTGGTTATTCTATGTTATATTATAACTATTGGTGACTATTTTATTATAAGTTATTCTTGAATATTCTAAGTTATATTATCATAGGCCATTGGTAGTTATTCCATTGCAGGTTATTCTAAATTATTTTTCATAAGTTATTATTGGCTGTTCTAAGCTATTTTACTTTAGATATATTTTATTTTAGATTATTTTAAGTTATTACACTTAAAATAAAATAACTAAAATGCAATGAACTTATTTCACTTTTTAAGTCCCATAATGATTTAGGCTAATGAATTGCACCCCACTTTTGTAGAAATGCACAAATGTTGGTATCTTTAAAGCCAAAGCATTATTGAGCTCCAAGTTGTAAACTACTAATACCAAATGTTATTTTTCAAGTTGAAGGGGTGGCCTTATGTGTGCTATGTGCTAAGTGGGATGGAAGCCAAAGTTTATAGTTTGAAGAAGAAGCTATAAAATGCCATCACCACATTTTATTTCAAATGTTCATGAACACAACATTAGCACAAATGCAAGACGCTTGGTGACCACAATATGTTGCACATCATTATTAGAGTAAGACTTTGAAAATCTTAGGGTTGGTGTTTTCTTGGTGCTATAAATGTTGTTTTGACCACAAAAATCATCTTTTCTTCCCCCACCATCAATACTTTGCCATTCAAAACATCTTTATTTTACTACATTGGAAACACTTTAAGTATGAAAATTTTATTTTGCATTATATGACATGGAAGTTTGTAAAAATTAATGGATGGATTTTCATATCCAAAAGGTTGTAAATGATGGGAGTAAAAAGTTATAATATAATTATTAAATCTAGCAAATAGGTTTCATGCAAAAGAAAGGTGGTGTGTATTATTAAGTGATTTACAACTATAATTCAAAAATGATCATTTGACACCAGAAAATAGTTGATGTCATCATGGATTAAAATGGGGTGTAAGTTAAGAATTAGGTGTTATGCATATTTCACATCAAGGTGTACTAAATTCATGCAACAAGGTCATGGAAAATAAATTGTAGGTTTGGGACCATTCCAAAATATGATTATAATGAATGTTTAACTATGATATCAAAATGACCATGATGCAACTTGTACAAAATGTCTTGTTATGAAGCAAAATAATCCAAGCAATAAAATTTATTCATGAGAAATAATACAAAGGAAAATGTGCAAATGTAAAAATTATAATGGCCAAGACATCTATTTGCACAAGTTGTTAGTCTTAAAGATATCCATGGAATTTCATCAATCAAGTGTACAAAAGAAAGACCAATGTCCATAATTAGGACAATGTTTTTGCCCCACCAAGCATTTGTTAACATTGGAACTCCTTGTTGTTTTGGCACATAAATACTAAGTACTTTCATTAAAACTCTACTTCAATATCTTGTTCTTCCACTGGGAATTTTGTTATCGATCAAGGTTGTAGTTTGGCATTGTCCCCATTCACACAAGATAATATATGTACCTTCAAGAAGGAGAATTGTTACTTACATTCGAAGAACAAATTCATCAATGGCCATGAAAAAAATTATATCTTCTACAATTTAGAATGTTTGTATAAAATATATGTTCAAACTTATAATCATTTCCTACAAATAGATGAACAACTTACTTCAACATGAATGGATGATCTAAGAGCTTGGATTGTTACACTTATGGTCAATCTTTATTTGCAAATAAAAGTGTTAAACATCATTTGCCCTTTCCAATGGATGTAATGGGCAACACCCTATATTAGAAGTTTTAATCCTAAATAAACCCACATATATGTTTGAAGATATGAACCATTTCAATTTTTTTACCATATTGCATTTGTGAAAACCATAGGTGTCATCACAAGTGAACATTGTGTATATTTGTGTTCAAACCTATCCATGTAGATTTACTTAATTCTTTTCCTTTTCCTCTTGCATCCCTAGCTATTTACCTCCTTGCCAACTTCCCTTTCCTTTGGAATGGGTAGCCAATTTTTATTTTGTTTTTACAAGCTTGCCTTGCTTTTGGAATGGGTGGATATATATTGTTTTGTCCTCCAATTTCCATGATCATGTCAAATGGATGGACATAATTTCCCCATTTCCCTCTAACTTTATTTTCATCTCAAATGTTGGACATTCATTTACCTTTTCAACCTCCTTTTGGTGTGCAATTGTTTATTATTCCAATCATGTCACTCCTTAGGAATTGTAGACAATTTTCTTTTCCTTCTTCAACCTCTCTCTCCTTTGGGATGAATTGACATCTCCAACCTTCAGAGTTCTTTTAGCTATATATTTTCTTCCAAACTCCTCCTTTAATAGGGAGGGGCACAACAACCTTTCTTTTTTTATTTTTCTTTAGTTGTCACTTCTTTAAAAATGGGAACCAATGACCTTTCTTTTGTTTGAAACTTTGGTTATCCTCTTTTATAGGTGGAAACTTTTAATTGTTTTTCCTCGAAGGATGATAGGTTACATATCAAAACATGCATTTAAAAATGCATAATTTGGCTGAACAAAAAGTGGCAAGTTAAAAAATGAGAAGGAAAAATTTTTTTCACAAGAATTGAACATGGGATCCCTAGAAAAAAATGTTCACCCATAGAATAGGTTCATTGAATGAAATCATGTTGTATTGTATTTAAGTTATCACACTAGATAAATGTAAAATAAATAGTTCATATTTACTTTTAAGATTACTTTGTGAATAAGGAAATGTTGTCATGACCAATGTTGATTGATTATAGGTTTTGGATTGGCATTTTTTCAAAAAAATATGAATTAAAAAATCAAATATGGAACTTCACTCCAATGGCCTTCAAACCAAAATTGAACCCAAGATTCACCTCCTACTAGAACCATAACTAGACCCCACCTTGGGAATGAACTTTTTGTTAGAGCTAAAACCAACTTGAAACTTGCCACCAATCTTCATTGGCCCTACATGTATACAAAGAAAGGTTATAGTATTTGTGATGGATGCAAACATTAAACACCATCTTCTAATGGATGGAATTCATCCATAATGTTCATCCATAATTTTTAATTAACTTTTAATTAACCTTTAGTTCATTAATATACGTTTAAGACATGGATGACTTTCATGAATTAAATCCTAGTTAATTTTTAGTTAAATTTGAGTTAGCTCCCAATTAAATGTAATTAATTCCAAATTAATTCCTAGCTAATTCCCAGTTAACTCTTAGTTAAGTCATAGCCAACTCCTAATTAAATCATAGTTAATTTCTAGTTAATTCAATTAATTCCCAATCAATTTTGAGTTAAGTCAAAGTTAAATTTCAATTAACTCATAATTGATACTTAGTTACAAAGGTTTTCAAGAAGCTTCTCTACTATATGCACAAATAGAAGCCTCTTTAGAAGCTTGCTTGAGCTAGGTTCCCAAGAGGGTATAAATAAAAGTAGGATCCTCGTTTCCATACAATCCTCACTTCTATATTGGAAGTTCACAAACCTTATGTACCTCTATTAAACTAATTTAAAAACTACTTTTAAACATCATTCTACTTGGTGTTAAGTCAATGGTAAGTTGATGTTAAATTTTCTTGATTTTTGGGTGCATTCACACATGGAATGTTTAGTAACATTACTAATAATGTGGCATCCTTGTTGGCAAGTGGTTTTATCCTGGTGTTAATATTTGTGATAATTAACATTTAACCTTAGCCAAAGGCCTAGGTTTTTGAAGTTTCAAGTCTTAACTCAATGTTATGCAAAAAGGCCAAAAAGGATTTTTAAACTCTATGTTACATAACACAATCTTAATTGTGGGGTCTAACTACATATTTATTACATTTAACATCAGTTGTAATAATCTATATTGATTGTGACACTAACCATTAACATTCATCATGATAATGTGAATCCCATTATGATATAGGTAAGTTGTTTTACCTTTTGATACCGTATTTAACCTAACACTAACCTAGGTGTGAATGGAGACCAAAAAACTAACATTTTAGGTTAATTAATGCTAATTTTAACACATGTATTTTTTTTGTGATGTTGGGTTAATTACCTAACATTATCAGGTCAAAACACGATTAGATTTCACCTTAAAGACCATCTCCATTTATATGTAGTGGACCCCCTCACTTAAAACATGTTGTAACCTAATGGCAAATTCATATTGAAAGTTTTATTTTCTTCATGGATAGATACATTACTAAGGTACTATTCTATGCATATCATGTTAAATTTGGACAAGTTTCATGATTCCTACCAAGTCCTAGAAAACAAATCTAGGATTTTATCTCTTGAGAAAAAAAAGTTCAAGGACTCATAAGGAATGTCTAAACAAATTTTTTTGGCCCAAGATTCTCGTCACAAACACTTTAGGTACTAATGTACATAAAATGTATGAGTGTGACAAAAACCAAGTGCCATATTGCAATGTAAAAAGTTTCAAAAGTGAAATTTCTGGGCTTTTTGGGCCATTGATAGAAGGTGGCCCACATTGAGTAAATTATACTATTCTTATTTTCATAAGTGAAAACAATAGATATTCTAGATGCTTATATAAAATTTGGAACAAAATTATTTCATTTGACATGAGAGAAAAGGGGAAATCTAAGACAAGTCATAGGAAAAGTGAAGAAAAAGGTGAATTTGAGTCCTTAAGAGTGAGTCCTTAGTGTTCTTTGGGGGTAACCCCAATCATGCTTTGACCTTATCATTAAACCTTAACATTAGGCCGGAACGAAATTTTATTTAATTAATATATCAAAATCAACATACATATACAACATGGATATTTCCCAAAGTTTTCATTGACATTTGTTTCTGTGTTCACTTATGTTGCTTATAAATGGCAATGCAAAGTTATTATTGTTCATCTTTGCATTGACATGAATAAAATTTGCAATGTTGTTTCCAAAGAAAATAGGTAACATGGGGTTCACCTCAAGAAGAAAAATTAAGTTTTTTTTATAAGACTTGAACTTCATTCCTTATTACCTATGCAAGAGGATTTGCCATGTGCCAATGTCATGCATGTAAGAAAGGGCCTATTGAAGAAAAATTGCAATCTTTAGCTTTGGCTTATGCATGACTTCAACATTGGATGCTATTGTCAAAACATGCATGCACAACTCCCTCATGCCTATCAAATTGCAACTTGAACCAAAGGCATTGCAAGGTTTTCAAATATTTTTTAGTACTACACAATTCTTTGGCAACTCAACCAAGGTAAAGCTTTTTTTCATATAACTTTTAAAACCTCATATTAAAAGGGGGATTATGACATAAATTTAAGCCACTAAGGTGAAAGGACGTAAATGTATGTACTTCATGATCACATATCAAAGCCCTCTTTAAAATAGATAAGATTATTACATTAGACATTTTAACTCGATGAATGAGTTGGCGAAAAGATTGGAAACTTTAATTTAAATATTACAAATTTCATTTTGTTTGTGATTTTTTTAATATATTAACACATTAAATTGTTTGTCAAGACCTTAGTTTGAAGGGAAATCATGGTTTAAGTGCTAGAAGGATGAACATATTGGGTACATGAATATAGTATTGGTGCATGACACTTATGGGTTTGTAACTAGGACCACCATGCCTTAACCTTTTAGGAGGCAAGGAACCACAACAACATTTTCGATGCTCTAAACATTTGCACAATCCTAATCGAGTTTGATTCTAAAATAGAAATTCAGGTTATTACAAAGGATTTCCTTAACACTCAAGACACAAACTAAGTATATATTTTTTGCTTTCTATAATATTATCTAGGTATTTAATTCATCCTCCTTTCTATGGTGCTATGTTTCTCTTCTCATCTTGAGCTTCATGAAAAACATGTTTGTTTATTTTGAGATTGGAGACTTGGGTTAGCTCAAATGAAGGTGTGTTATAGAAGCATAATTATATTGTGAATTTTGTAGATTCTAAGTGGATGAAGGGGTTGTCCTTCCATCATCTATTTTATGTATGAGTGTATTGTGGTTTGAAAATATTGAGTTTTAACATGTATTCATATATCCATATAGTCAATAGTGGTTTATTTAATGGGTAAATGCACACTATGGTGTACACAAATTGAGGGAAACTTGGAACCACATACAATATCAAAGGTAGCAACATAAGATTTCACTCACTTTGAATTATTTTAAAGATTACATATAAATGATTTGGACTTCAAAATTAAAAGAAACCACAAAAATCCTAAATATGAAATTGAGATGTAATTGTACATTTGTGTAAATGTACACCAAGAATTTAATAAAGCTTTTTAAAAAACCCTAATTTGACAACAATCTTCCATTGTAAAAATATCAAAACTTCACCTTATTTTTGTCAAATGATTAAAAAGCACTTTGCCCAAGTAAATATTCAATTTCCAAGAACATTTTTCAACTTAAAAAAATCATAATCATCAACATTATCACACAAGAATGTACTAATGAACATTTAAAAATCATCAGATTTAAATTCCACAATCTTAAGAAAAATTGAAAACTTTGATGGGAAATATTTTTCTTTATGGTTCCTTTTATGTATATGTAAAATTTCATGGAAAAATTATCATTAAATGTAGTACTTCTTAGCCCTTTTGTTGGAATTGCATAAATGTGATAGGGCTTTGCAAATCAAAATAATACTTTGTTTGGATTATCATATCATTCATATGTGCATTGATTTCAGAACATAATGTTAGATTGAGACATAAACCATCATTTATTACAAAATTTTAATGAAAATTATTTTCCAAATTCTCACCATGTTGCACATGAAACTTGGATAGGTATTGAAAACTATCAAACTATGATAGTCTTTTGTGTACATCGTAGCATGCATTCACCCTAATAAATATATTTAAGGTCCAAAGGCCACTATGTACACCTTCTATGTATGCAACCTCTCAATGCTTGAGGCTTAGATGTTTCCTTGTATAGGGACAAGTTAAAATGAAATTAAGCTTAACCTCACAAGCTTATTACAACTTGGATGAAGGTATTATTGTTTATTTTTTATTAGTTATGTATTTTAGTACTAACCAACATTTTGACTGCTTTTTCCCATTAGTTCTAGGAACATAAAAAATCTTAGGACATATGTTTATATAATGGTTTGCCCAAATTTGGGTGGACTATTATGTACTTATGTACATGACCTTTAATGGGAATTGATGAAATAAGTTGTGAGTCAGGGCAACTTGTCATTGTTATGCATGATCAAGGTGAAGGTCTAATGCTTTGTGGGTGATGTTCATGAAATTATGAAGGTACTCATTCATGTTGTGTTTCCTTTATAATGATATTGTGGATTTTTCTTTTCAATCTCATAGGTCTATGTTTAAAAGGTTGAAAATGGTAAATATTACTTAATGTCACAAGAGAGAATTTTGAATCCCTTTTTTACATTTCCCAAAAAAAACTAGATTTTCCCTTTAAAAAACTATTGAATGCACAAATCCCCTACAATTTACTCAACATGATAATGAATTAGGTTTTCAACATCTAAGCCCTTTGTGATTTGCTTGATAAATGATTTTAAAAACTTATCCCCATGGAGAAACATCAATTATTTATTATTGTTCTTGAATTTCTCTAAGCATCATCAAGGTGATTGTCAAAACTTTCCTTTTGAAAAAGTTATCATTTACACAAAGGAAAGTGTGCTTCATCAATTGGTTAGTATAAACTAAGGTTTTGAATAAGATAATAGAAAGAGGTTTGAGGTTCAATCCTTGATAGCTTCAAAGGATAAATCAATTTTCTCTCTCTTTAACAAAACCCCAATGGTCCCACTTTCCCCTTTGATCACCTAACCACTATGAAATAAATTATCATGCAAATCCCCTCCCCAAAGATAGGGGATTCCCCATGAGGGAGCTTGTAAATCTTTGTTGAGTGTTGTTGAAGGAATATGAAGGATAGTGTACATGTTATGTTCTTGTATGGAATTATGGAAGGGCTTTCAACATTTTGTTCTCATGAATGCCTAAGTAATTGAGAATTGCATTCATCATTGCATTTAATGTACAATTCACAATGTGTGTTTTTCTATTGTTACTACAAAGGACTCATCAACCTTAATGAGTTTGCTTTGCAAAGATAGATCAGTAAATCATTAGTGGAAATTGAGCTTAAATTAAAATAATTAGATGATTTTAATTTTTTTTCTAAGTGAAAATTTGAAAGAATACAAAATTGAACATAAAATGTTATGTTGTATGTTTATGAATGGAGCTTAGTTATTTAAGAGGTTCATTAATTTCCATGCTAAATTTGGAGTGATGTATAACCATTTGGGTAGTTGATTTGTACAAGAAAGATCAAGTGACCAATTTTTTTACAACAATAGCATCATGTGAAGTTGATTTGCATTGATTGTCATGCTTTGCAACGTGGATAACACTTATGAGATGGAGATTACTTGAAAAAATGTTTCAATACTCCTTTACCAATTGAAATCAATCAATCCTAAACTTGATACTAATCATGAAATTTCAAGTCACAAATTCTCCTATTTTCCTCCACAATGATTCATTTGGCACAACTTTTTTTTTGGTGCCACAAGCATCAAATTTGTGATTATCACTCCGAGAAAGCATTCTACAAGGATCTAATTTAGAAACTTTTGAACTTGCATTAACATTTTATGAACATATAGATTTGCAAGTCATTCCATGGAAGGATTAATATAATTGCCTATCTATGCTACATGGGACTTTTTCTTTCCTATATTTTATTATCCATTTAATTAAAATTTATGGGGAAGTTGAAAATAATTGAAAGCAAAAAATGGAGTCATAAATTGATTGAAAGTTAGGATTGGGCATTGACTAGAATGTAATTTCTAAACTTGTTTTGAAGGAATTTTTTGTAAGTTGGATTGACGTTTGTTTTTGTTTTATTTCCAAGGAAGGATCACCATAATCTTCCCAACTATGCAACATATCTCATCTCATGAATTAATTTGGCACTTATTCTAGACATCATTTGCTTTGAATGCTATGATCATCCTTATGTAGAAAGAATGTTAATTTCCATTAGGATGAACTTTACAATCTTGATTATGAATGTGCACTCCACTTCATCTTCCTATGCACCCATAAGAAGGGCATGTAATTGCATAATGTTGATAATAATTTGCACATGATGTTGTAGTTGTTAAATCGGATAGTTGGCATTGAATTGTGATCGAAGCCATGGTGATGTGGCTTGTGTGGACACATTTGATCTATAACGATACATTGCCATGAACAAAAAAACCACAAAAAACTTGGGATGCAACAACCCACCTACAATAATTTTCCATGCAAACTCAAAACAAGTGGGCATTGGACACATTATCTTTTCCTTTGATTGCCTTTTATCCCTCCCTATCTTGACATCTTGTCTTTCCCTTAATAATGAAGGAAATTTGTTGAAGGAGGAGGGAATTTGAAATTTTATCCCTTCAATCCCTGCCTTTTCACATGTAACCCTTTTTGACCTTACTCTTGCAAATCTCAACATTCCAATCCACCATGCTACCTATATGAAGTAGGCCATATCACCCTTAAAAAGAGGTTGATTGGTTTACTAATTATTGTGAAAGAAAAATCTAAAATGAAAGGGTGACTAATGTATTTACTATGTACTTGATATACAACTTAGCCATCGAACGTTCACCTACTAGAATTTGTCATAAATGACCCCTTCCTTGCCCTTAAAGTGGACTAATATTTTGTATGAAAACATTGGATAGGAAATTGATAACCTAAGCTTGGATAGGAAATCTTAGACTTAATTTAGATGAATAATTTTGGATATTTATGGAATTGTGTGTGTAAGTTCAAAGGACAATTAATACAAGCCATTTTACATTTCAACCATAATGTTAGGGTTCTTGGATGGGTTCTTCTATTTTATTCTAATTCATTACAAATAATTCAAATGCTAAATTTGCATTTGCAGAATTTTGGACATCATTAACTTTTTATGAATCCCCACTACATATTATAAAGTCAAATTAGTGTTGTGTATGGATTTTTTTTCTTTTCCCCACCCATAAGCTTGGGTTTTTCTTTTGGTTGTAATAAGAATTTACTTTTGGTTTGGGTTCATGTTAAGGGTGGCAACATCTTCAATTCCATGTCCACATTTTAATGAACAATTTATCTTAAGTTATGTGTCAAGGTAAGGGTTTGAAAAAAGAAATATAATCATATTAGTAAATCTTGACAACATATTTTCCAACCTAGCAAAACTAATAAAACATCGAACAATTATTTCCCATTAATAGTCTTAGAACCTATTTATGAGTCCAAAAAAAATATTAAAGGAGAAAATGTAGATCATTTTAAGCCTATTTAACTATGGCTCAAAACTCACAAATGCATATGCTCATTCATCACATATATAGAAGCTTGGCATTCCATTAGAAACAATGTTACATGTATGGGTGTAAACCCTTGTAATTGAAAGTTGTAATGCATTGTCCATAACTTCAACCTTTTTATAAGGCTTCATAATGTGTGCAAGGTTTTGCAATGAGTTGTTGAATGTCGCCAAAACCTTGGAACCTCAAATTCCAAAGGATAATTTATGTGAAAAGGGGGATCAACTTTCATAAAGGACTATGCAAGGTAGGAACACAATAGCTCAATGATATCATATTGTCCTTATGCATAATTTAGGGCAATGCATAATATTCAAATAACTCACCCATGAATTTGATGAAACATATTAAGTTGTAGCTCAAAGTATAGGTTTGAAAGGTCAACTACTTGCAAAACCTAATACTTGCACCAACTAACACAAAACACCAATCCAATATTTAAATGCATAGAAAATGTTAACCAATAATAATCGCAATTGCAATTGCCAAAAGATTGCACAATAGAACTAATTGTAGAACCCCCAAAAGGTGGCAAGATAATGTAATGAAAATAAAGACTAGCAAAGCTCTTTGAATAGTACATGTCTTTCACAAATTACATAATGGCTTGTAGAGTTGTAGAGAAGATATTGAGCTTCATGTGTTGATAAATCTCCATATCTACCCCACTCATATTCACCGCATTTTAGTATTTGGCCATTTCAATTGAATTATCAAGTCCATTTGATAAATAATAACAAAGGTTTAACAATCCTAGAACAAAGTTGCATGTTTATCCACTAGAGTTGAAAACTTGAAATACATTAAGAATTTTCCAAAATATGTTGAAAAAATACCACATGTACCTCAAATGGGTGGGCACATTTTTTTCTAAAATGAGTCAATCAAACAAGTAATGCATGGTTCTTTTTCCATTGTTTCGAGTTGTAAATTAAATTGATGTTGAATTTCTTAGATGAACTTGTAATTTATGTTTTTCTTAATGTATTATGAATACATTTGGAAGAGTTTGAAATGAATCTAATGCATATGGAGTACCCAAAAGCATGTTGAAAATAATGTAATATGTGATTTTACTTCTTAATGCTCCTTGAAGGTGTTCAATTTTTTTTCAATGAAATATTTATGGGAATTTCCTAGTATGCCTTTACATAATAGTCTAATCTAGCATCACTTTGGGTCATAATAATTTTTAAAAAAATTATGTCGACATGTAAATTGCACAATTTTAAGAATATTATTTTAAAATGAGCAATCATATTTGGTCACATCTTTTTGATTGGATTACCCATTGTTTATAAAGATTTGGTCACATCGGTGATTTTGTCTTGTTTTAGCAAAAACACACTTGGATTAGCCTTTGTCCAAACATTTTTCAAAATGTATAAATGATTATTATGGTGTCACCACAATGTTAATGTATCATCTTGAAAACACATCATAGATAACCCCATTAATGTTTGCCCCATGGACAAGACTTATACCATGTGTGAAGTTTCTTCCAACACTAATGAACCTAAAGTTCTAAAGTTCAAAAGCCAATTACAATTTTGTAGAGTGAAATTTGTATTTTTGTACTTCAACAAAACTTGCCCAAGTTGGTCTCATAGTCGCTAAAAAACATGAGTAAATGAATGAGGATAGGAAAAATAATAAGATATGACCTTATGGCAGTTGCCATCTACATTGGTACAAATTAGGTAGTTAAGGGAAGGAAACTATCTAGAGGGTATGATGTACTTGAGTTTTAATGGTGTGTGTGTGTGTGTGTGTGTGTGTGTTTGGATTGTAGAATAGTCTTGTTAAAGCAACACAATAGTAGAAAGGGTAAGTGCATTTGGAGTTCAATAATAATAACTACTTGTATTGGATTTTTGAACTGAAGTTTAAATTATTGAATTTGGTTTATGAAAAAACTTTATGTATCATTAGATTGTAAATTTTGTGGGGGTAAAATCATGATCAAAGGAGCTAGGGGCGCCAAGGTAAAAGTGCTTTTCCAAGGACTGCACATGACATGTCATTTTTGTGTTAGTTTATAACTTATAATTTTGTATTTCAAATACCCCATTTAACATTGCATTTTAGATATAAATACATTTTTGCTACAAATTGATTTTATATCATGTATATTATGCATTCATGCCCTTTATTCCATATATATGAACAACATTTGTTAAAACCACGTTTTCAAAATCCATAACTTTTAGAATCAAAAGCACTTTTGAACCAAATGTGTTCAGATGGGTTATAAAAATAAAATCAAGTCCTTTTGCCCTTCTAATCATCAATGTTAAAAATCCTCTCCAATTTTCAAAAGGAGTGGTGCACATTTCGTAGAAAAAAGACTTTTGGAAAAAAAAAAAAGGATTATTTACTCTCAAGGTTTGAAAGTTTTGAACATGCAAAAACATTTTTGACTTATGTTAAGCTTTGAAGATGTAAACTTTACAATTAATGGAAAATATTCCCAAAAACATTATGACAATCCAAACTATTATTTTCCTCTTGTAGTTTTTCAAACATATAAAAATGCAATTTTAAGGAATGTCCACAGCTCATTTGGGTGGCTCCTTTGACTATGATTTTACCCTGTGTTGTTTTGTTTTTCTAAAATTGGTTGTTTACACTAGTTATAAATTAGGTATATTGTTCCAACTATTTTAGATTTTGGATTTCTAGTAAATAGATAATATAATGGCTACTACTATGGTCATAATGTTGTATTAGTAGCCTTGCATCCTTGTTTAGAAGACCATGTGTTGTGTTTACACCCCAAGTATAGAACTATTATCCCCTTATGTTGGCATTGATGCTATAATTCTACTAGGACCTTAGAAAGAATTATATCACATTCACTAACCATAAATAATAATAAATTCATTCATGAAATAATACTAAGGCAATTCAATATTCACTAGATGATTTCTTGCTAAAATACGCTAATTTTATAGCATATTACGATAATGGGCAAGTAGAATCTACTAATAAAATAATTGGTACATTAATTATTGACCAAACTAATCAGGATGAACATCTAACCAAAATATTTTTAGCTTACACAATTTTACTTTTGGAGCTACAAGATATATTCCTTTCTAATTGGTATATGGATTGTTTCCCTATTGCTAAAATGTATTTTCTTTCAACCTTTTAACCAATGAGAAAACATATAAAAATCTTGTTAGGATACACACAAACATGATTGTTGAACTAAAGAAGTTAGATGAAATAATGACATTGGCAATTGAGGTTGGATAAATTAATCAATGGAATGGAACTTTGTGGTCACAACAACATAACAAAGGGAAATCCTTCAAAATTGGGGAAATTATGTTCTTCAATGGTTTCCCAAGGGAAACAAAGCACATAAAGGGAAATTTAAACAATGATGGTTTGGACCTTACGTGATTCAATATGCTCTTAACAAATTCAACCTTAACCCTATTTTAGTCAATGTCAACAAACTCAAACCCTACATGTTTTTGGATGAATCTTTTAGAGGATCGGAAGCACAATTGACATGGGGGATAAAGGTGAGAAATGGGACCACATGGAAGACTACAAAAGAACTAGGGCCCAAAAAATCTTGAAATGGGTCAACATACACTAACTTTTTAATGAACAATAAACATTTACAAAAAAAATTCAAGCAACAAGAATTGACAACTAGACAAATGGAAGATACCAATATGGAACAAGAAATTCACTTTAAAGAATAGGTAATCAATCCTATTGAACAAAAAATTTCAACAACAAAGTAGGAATTACAAAAGGACATGTTGTATTGATAGGAAATCATTGATGAAATATGGTATAAGGATACAATTCTATATACAATTCAAGTGCAATGCAAAAATTGTTACAAAAAAAGGGATAACAAATGATGGTGCCAAAGGTGAAAGAATCATTATGAATTTTAAAGGTGCAACCTTGACATAAAAACTATTGGAAATAACAAAAAAAAAAGAAGATGTGAAACATCAAAAGATGTAACTGGATTAACTTACAAGAAATGAGAAACTCATATGTTTGAAATGTTATAATCATAAAATTATTGCTCGCAAGCGAATTAACATCAAATTTTAAAAGCTTTTATATGCCAAAAAACTTCGTAGAAAATAATGAAGAACTACCCAAAACCATTCCAATAAATACTCTTCCAAATAACCTCTTAACCTTAATGTAACTACCACCTAACCTTAACCTAGTTGTCACTTTACCCTAATGTATCCACCACCCATCAACTTTAACTAATACGTATTATTTATCCCTTTAACGAATCTTAAACATGTTCATTAATTTGGGGATTAATTTAAATGAATAATATTCGAACAAAAATGTTGCAACAAAAACGACATGGTCATTACAAAAGGGTGACTTGCCTTAACACTACAACAAAACATGTCCCCTATCCACCAAACATTCCATCTTAGATGTTATTAGGGAGATGGGCCAACTACATTAAAGTGGATTATATGCATATTTTGAGTGGAAATGCCAATGATTTGGAATGCCTAGGAGGTGGCCCACTAGCTATGATTCCACCACATGCATTAACCCATTCATTAAACTCCACTTTTGTCCACCTGGGACACTAAATATTCATTATTTATACCAAACTTATATTCATAATTTAAATATGTATACACTACTAGAAATTTTGAGTTTTGCAACTGTCATTTGCAATTAAAATTCAATTGCATGCAACATATGCAACTGCAAATTTGTGTAGTTGCCTAAAACAAGTTGCACATGACATTCAATTGCATGCAACATTACGTATGCAGCATGTATATACGGTGCTAATATACATGCTCATCCATACATACTAATCCAAATGTAGTTGCACCTTATGTACAACCATCCTTGCAACTACAATGTAACTAATAAAAATATGACATGTGTTTAAAAATTGGACAACTAGCTTGTGGACAAGTGTCACTATTTAATTATTTTTGTGTTTTCAAATTAAAAAAATTCATTGCATTAATCTCAAAGATTAAAGTTTCTACCACTAAGATGATGACACGTGGCACACCATGGAACCTGCATTGAGCATTTGACACATGTCTTTTTAAACTCCAATTATATGATGACACATGGAAATTAAGGCCCACCTATTTTTTAATTTTAAAATATTAATTAATAAAATTTAAGTCGTCCAATTTATGGCTAATAAGATGTTGACACATGTTGCCTAAGTAGGTAGGTACTTATTAAACCCTATTAGATAAGTAGGTTTTATTTAGGTATGTAAGTAGGTTGAACATAACTAAGTTTAGGCTATAAAGGTAAAATTAGAATTATTTTATTTTATTTTAAAAATTAACCATTTCATAAAGGTTAAACTTTATTTATTACTCATCCCCAATGGCATTTAGTGTTTGGTTCTTACAAAGTTATTGTTCCTAGTTATATATTGAACCAAATAGAATTGGAAGCCAAAGGATATGGGATAAAAAATTCCATTGCATACTTCATGAATCAACTTAGTTGCACATTAGATGCAACTAATGTATTAGAGTATAGCAGCTAGGGGAGGGCTTTGTTGCTTCTGGTGTCTAAACAAACTTTGAAGCCTTCCTTTTAACGCATCTAACACACTAATAATAATTGAAAACAGATTATAAATAAGAAAGTTATGGCCCCCCAAAGTAAAGGGGGTCAAAAACTTAGAACAAAAACCATTGAACACTATAAAGGCCGACTCTTAAACACCCGAAAAGTTCCTTTTATGTTATTTTTTTGCTATTAAAGTTCAACATGATTTGTAGAACTTTAGATGACGTTCCTATAACATTTTAAATCGTTTAAAATGAATAATAAATAAGAAAGTTATGAGGTTTGAAAGTAGGAGGGGTCCAAAGAAAAAAAGAAAAAAAGATTTTCTAACTTGGAAACTTTTTTTTAAAAAAAAAATTTCTTGTTAATTTTTCATTATTCCTTTTCTTTTGCACTTCAAAGATGATAGTAGAATATTTTTAATAATTATGATTACTTACTGAAACTATGATTTTAACATTATTATATAGTTTAAACTAGTAATTAGCTTAAAATGTTTGTGTACTTGGAGGTTAATTTGTGTCGCCTATTTACATTAATATTATAACATAAATTATGAATTATAAATATATAAAATTGATAATCATTATAATTATAATAAACATTTAATTGATAATTATGAATATTTATTATAAATTTTAATATTATCATATTAATTGATTATTAATAATTGTTTGTTCAATCAAATTTACATTTTAAAAAAAGGATTCCAAATGAAATAAAACTAAAAAAAATTACTCGCCAAATAAAATATTTAAATATATTTGAAAAATAAAATTAAAAAATTTGCAATATATATTTAAACCATGGGTTATATTAGTTTAATTTAATTTAGCCATTGTTAGTCTTAGTTTAATCTAATTTAGCCATAAATATTTTAAATTAATTTTATTTAACCATAATTGGTTTGGCTTAATTTATTTTAGCCATAAATAATGTAGCATATTTTATTTTAGCCATAATTAGTTTGGCGTAACTTAATTTAGCCATTGTTAATTTAGCCATAATTAGTTTAGCCTAATTTAAATTAGCCATGGTTAGTTTAACTTAGGTTAGTTTAGGTTAGCCTAAGTTAGCATGGGGTTAACCTTAATACTAAAGGCACATAATATTATTATACATAACCTATGTATATATATTAAGTATAATAATTTAAGTATGTATAAGTTTAGGCCATCATTTTTATGACATGTGTCCATGTTGTACACATGTAGTTGCACGTTAGTTGCACACATAACCGTATGGCTGAAAAATTATACAATATCAAATTTATAGTTGCAAACATGATCGAGATACTTACAAACGACAACCAATTGCATGTCAGTTGCATAGTGACTGGTTGCAAATGACAAGATTTCTAGTAATGATATCTCGCTGCCTGTGGACTTTGATGGAAATCTAAAAAAAACTCTTAATGAGTTTTAGTTTATTCTTGGACTCAGTGAACATTTAATTAATAAAATTAGTCTTAAGGGATGTGGATTTCAATTAATCAAATCCAATAGCATTGGGCATAGTGATTAAGGACCACTTCAAATATGCAACAATGTTATGTAAATACTTGTTATTGTTGTAAAACCGTGGGATTCGACAACATAATTACCATCAAGGAAAGGGTTGCTAGGTAGAAAATAAATTTTTAAAAAAATGGAAAGACTTGAAGGTAAGGATTGCCTTTTGTTTGTTTGTCGTCGTGTTGTTGTCATGTTTTAGTTATCGTCTTGCAACAACTACCATCCTATGTAGACTTGAAAAAGACCCACACTTGCTTGCAAACCTCATGTAGCAACTACTACCATTTATAGTGCTTGTAGACCCTTTGTGGGGTCATAGTTTGCTTAAGTGTAGTGTCCAATTTTTTATATGTATTCATAGTCTTTCAATATTTTCAAATGCTAAAAATAATTTACATTTTTCCACCAACCTTCTCATTTAAACAAATGAATTGCATAATTTTCTATGTGTCAAGATCTTCAAACATTCAAACCATATGACATGTGACACTAATATACCCACTTTAGGTTCAAATATATGAAAGTTATTGGTAATTTATGAAAAGAAGTCATATTTTATGGGTTAAAAACAATAAAATGGGACCTTTTTATAAACCATATAACTACAACTTTAAGAGGATTAATTTCAAACATAAAAATATAGGTGACACTAGTATACCTCCTTGTTAACACCTTCAAATTTGGTTTCATACCATTTTTTAATAAATTAAAGTATTTTCCTATGTGGATAATTTTCAATAGTTTCAAAAGGAACCAAATACACTAGTTTGCATAATCAAGTCCAACCACACTATAAAGAACCACACCCACCCCCTTAGACCGTTGTTTTTTTGTTGTTTTAAAAACTAATATTCTTAGAATTTTTAAAAATATGTCTTTCAAAAATCATTAAAAATATTGAATTTTTTTTTGATAATATTATGTTAAGTGTATATTAAAAAAGTTCCAAACTATGTCATTAAAAAAAAAAATTCAAATTGTGCTTTTAGTGTCAAAAATGTTTTAAAGTAGTAGTCACAAGTTTTTAAAAGTGTAAATTATGTATTTTTTACTCATTAAATTGATTCCAAATTTTTATGATATGTACATGATGTATTCACAATTATATATATAATTTCAAAATTATTTTAGAATCCAAAATTTAAAAAATTAAACAACGGTTATGACTACTAATGGTGCACTTAATCATTATTAATGGATGGGCTTAAAAATTGGTGAAATGATGTATCTAATGGACATTGATGAAGATACACCAATTTTTCTTCAAAAAAAAGTTATAAACATAACATTTCCATACATGTATGAGGTATTTATTCAACGATATAGAAATTTGGTATTTTTACAATACTACCAAAATACTATTTATATTCATAATCATGGATATGTTTCAACATTTTTATGATGTGTTTGTTGCATATTACATTATTGCAAATTCAAATTTTCATTAGAAAGCACCTGACATTGCATTATATGGTATTTTGTTTGAAAAATCACACAAAAAGATGTGTGTGACAATATTTTGTAGACATTCGAGCAAACTATGACCCTGTGGCTATTATTCATCATCTATAACACCTATAAAACCTATGTCATTGTTGCTTATCATTTATAACAACTTTCCATTCCCTTTAAGCCTTCAATATTAAGTCTACCTCTTTGCTACTACCTTCCAATGGCAACTACCATCATGTGATAAAGTGTACTTTTTATTCTAGAGACTACCATAAAAAATAGATAGTACTTTTAATCTTATAGAAGAAACGCATAATTAATATATGAACATAAGAAAATTTATACAGTCCTAGTATGAAATGTACTTTTTTTAATATATTTCTTTCATTAGATAGAAGAAAAATAATCAACAAAGAACCATGAAAATCCATCAACCACTTTCCATTGTAGTGATAAAAAATACATTTTACTTATATACTTTCTTCCTTTCACTCCAATGTCACATACAAATTTTTTTCCCAAAAGAATTTTCCTAGCCACACCAATTTCAAATCATAAATTTCGAATACAAGGGAATGATCCACAATCCCCTTTTGTCCTCCTCCTAATCTCCCTTCTCCCATACCACACAAGGTCCACATACCTTCCATAAAAATAGGCCTTCATTATCCTTATCTTCATCTTTCCACACATCCCAATACTAAGTTGGTTGAATAACAAATACTAATCCTTATCCTTCCTAGAAATCTCTATATGATTGGTGGATTACCACCAACCATTCATTTAACTAATCACATTAGTTTCATCCTCTGGTATAAGATGGTAAGTTACTACATGCATTAGTAACTTGGGTACAAACACACTACACCCCCCAAAAATTATAGTCACAAATATTACATTTTTGCATTTGGTTTTTTAATGTAAGTAAAGACATCACATTTTGGATTATTTTTATTTGTTTGAAGTATATTGGATTAGATTTAGACCTAAAACAATCATTTAAAAAAAAAACTCCAACAAACATTGGTGAACTTCAACATATGAAATATATTTGTGGCGAAATAATACTCATCACAAAGTATGAAAAATTACATACATACTTCAAAACTAAAGTTGTGGGTGGAATTTTTTGGTGAATTTTTTGTGGTCATTATTATTGATATACATTAATTGAATTTAGGGGCATTTGGAAGTTAAATTTTTTTGGTTGACAATTCACTAAAAATATGTGTTTTTTCAATTTTTTTTCAGCCATAAAGGCAAAATATTTTATGTATTTAAAGAAAAACCCAATACCAAATGAAAGAGAAAGAGATTTTATAGTTGGGCATTGCATTATTTTAAAAATTTTCTTTTGTTTAGTAATGTCTTATGAACCACAAACATGAAACCCTATGGTTGATAAAAAACTACACATTATATATGTAGTGTACATTGATTTTATTCAATCCTTTTCATCTAACCATTAGATCGAAATTAATTTTGATTTGAAGTGAAATTTGAGTTCCAAAATGTTGTTGTGCACATTCTAGGGCTTTTTGCTTATCTATAGGATTGTCAAATGATGCCATCAAAATTTAAACTTACTGCGTATTATGATACTAATTATACATCACCATTTTGGTGAAAATTTGTTCACCCATAGTGTGTTTTCACCCACCTTTTTAGTTACTAAGATGCCCATGGCACTAATTAGTTTAAGAATTTCTACCCTTAACAATTGTGAAGGTGTAATCATGTATTAGTGTTGAGTAATTAATATGTTTATAAAAAGGAGCCCACTCCATGGGAATTTTCTAATGAACATTTCAACTCCACTAGAATAATTCACTAGCAAAACTCATGTTTGAGTTTCACAAATGTTGCTTAACATAATTACACTGGAAGATATTAATTGAAATGGGTGTGATTGTAATGCAACCACATGCATTTGAGGCACTTTATTGCTTGCAATTCAACTTCACATTTTGATCATTGAAGAAAAATGCAACATGTGCTTCAAGCAATGTTATTATGGTGTCTAGCAACTATGGCCATGCATTTATCACCAAACTACTCAGTAACTAGTTAACTTTTACACCTTAATGGCACACAAAATAATGTAAGCATGCAAACAACCAATCACATTTAACCACCAAAAGCTTTATTAGTGGAATATGTGATTACATTTGTGGGTGGGAGATTAAAGCATTTAGAAGCACCTAGATTTTTTCTTAATGAATTAGCAAATAGCCATGAAGGTTGCTCCATCTACCTTTGTTGAGAAAACCCCATTCATACCCACAAAATGTTAGCTTGTAACTTTGTAAGCTATTAAAGAACAAAAGCTAGGTCGAGATGATACATCTTTCACCATCCCATTGCTTGTTGTTCTCCAAGATCCTTGCATGGGTTGTTAGAACCTAAATTCCACAAACACCATATGTATGCCACACATTAACCACAAATTTATTTTTCAAACTTGTTATAAACAATTATAAGAATGTTGACAAGTGCATTTGAACTCAACTAGGCTAGAATGCAAATTAATCTCAAGGACCCAAATATCGATCACAATCCTTGCATGTTCAAAGTTCAATGTGGAGCATACCACTAATGATAATTATGAAAGCTTGTTAAGTTGCATGTGGACTTTGGAGCCAACCTCATTGCTCAAGATCAATAAAAATTTCATGTTTTAAAAAGATGGTAAATGAACTAAGTAATGTTATTCTTAAATTGGGGTGCCATCACAATGCATTCAATAATGCTATCTATGAGTGTGTGAAATGCTACCACGTCAAAAGAATTTAAATATTCCTTAATAGATGCAAAAATTCTTACACATTAACCACGTCATAATGTACATGTGGAATGCTTGGACTACTTACATAATTGGAATTTTTTTTTGTTTTAAAATGTGCTTGAATGATGAAGGAATAACAGAAAAAACAAGAATTTGTTCTTACAATAGATGCCTTGAATAACAATAAACGTTTTTGCTTCAATAGAGGGTGGGTGCAAGTTAAGGTGGATCATTTTTTGTGTCACACTACAAGCTTTTATAGAATGTCATGAAATTAACATGTCATATGGGGCACAAGACTTTGTAAAATTCTATATTCAAATTGTTGTCAGTTGTCCACATGGCAAATTATCTCCTTGTTTTAGGAGTAGGCATCATGAGATTCTTTCGTGTCAAAAAATATTCTTCCACATAAAATTGTGTCAAAAAGTATTTTGCCATGTATGATTTTGTCAGAGAATATTTTGCCATAGTGGATGGATTTGTCACAAAATATTTTAATGATGTGTGGAGAATATACTTTGGGATATCCTTTTCTACTCATGCTCACGCTCACATGTTCACAAAATAACATTCCTACTATAATATCGTCATTATGCCAAATTTACCAATGAATTAAAATTCTCACCTTGAGTAAGAAGACATCTACATAAAAAAATATAACATATGTTTTCCAAATATAGAATATTAGACTTTTGAAATTGAAAAATATGTATTGGCTTTTTGTTTGTAATTTTATACAAATACATTTTTGTTTATGAATTGTTTTTGGTTGTCTTATAGGGACCTAATATATCATATATCAAATAAGTAACATAAATGAAAAAAAATTGTTAGAGAAACCTTAACCTTAAAAAAAAAAGGACTTTTAAATGTTTTGAAATGGATTTAATTTTCAAAAGTCCATATCATATTCATTTTAAAAATAAAATTTAATGTTTATTTCTTTTAACATGCATCTTAAAAGAGTTATCTAGCTAGGTTTTTATTCACGTAATCTTTATTATCTCATTAACTGCCTTTAATCCTCTACTGGAACAACGATATCATAATAAACTATAATTTTAACACTACCAAAAGGAATTTAATGGACTATTTATTCATTGAAAGTGGTCCACTTTACCTTGCAACCACCCTAAAACTATTGTGAGGACATAATAAATAGTACATAGCTAAGAAATAAATCTAAATGACATATATCAAGATCATTTCGAAATAGTGACACATGCCATCACATGCAAGATTATGCTTTGAATAGAGTGTGACATGAATAAAGTTAGAAAATCTAACATTGGTGAAGAACTATTATCATGAAATCTGTCACAAACCCATTAATAGGAAAAAAATCTCACTCATATTACATTGTTGGAAGGTCCAATCATGGTAGAGTGGACCAAAAAGTACGTCCACCTAAATCCAAATTTTTAAAATGATAGTTTTTCAACATAAACATAAGAAAGTAGGTTCAATTTTTTTTAAAGTCTCATTATGGAAGCCTCCATGCTTCCATTCAATTTTTACAAGTTGAATTGTAGTGCGAAATTAGGTCGCCGCGCAAAACTAAATGCCGGCTGATTTTAAGGTTTAGATTGCCTGATCAGTTGTCATCTCATTGCGGCGCCCCATTAACTATTGCATGGAGTTGCATTGCTTGCTTGGTGTGTGCTGAGTGGTCCAGGAAGATTGGCGGCTGGAAATTATGAGGAGGGATGGAGTCGAATTGATGGAGAGGAGCAAGCAATGGCGGCCGACGGCGGGAGCTGGATGGAACGGAGTGGCAGGAGATTCGGGAAGCTTCAAGAGGAAGCTAACGGAAGTTTGATGAGTTTTTGGGGTAGCTTAATTACGAGGAGAACAAGAATTGGAGGGGGAATCAGCTGATCTTAGGAGATTCAGGAGGCAGAAGAAGTGATCTTTGTGAAGAGAGCAATGAGAAGCTCTGTTAGTGAGAATAGCTTGGCTGAATGCTAGAACTTTCCGCTGCGCCTGGTAGTCGATCGAGCTATGGCAGAGGAATTATAGAGAAAGAGACTAGACAACATTGGGGATTTGATGTTTTTGTGAGCCTTTGTTGGGAAAGCAAGCTTGTGCTTTCGGGGAATGTACATAATGTGTAATGTAATGAAAGAGTTTCCCTTGCTGGCATTTGTGTGAATGTCCGAGACAGGGGATGGATGCTGTAAAGCTCGTTCTGTTGTTGTGTGGAATGCAAGACACTTGTACGTCTCTGATCTTATGATGCTCATCTGCAAGCGTTAAGAGGCAGTTAGTATGCCATGTATGATCAAAGGTCTGAATCCTGTAAAGTAGATCAGGAGAACACGAACGCTTGGGTTCGTTGAAAGCAGTCAGTGTGCTGAGTGTTTTCGGACCCTCTTTTTTTGGTATCAGAGCATGGTTCCGTGTTTCCAACCTTGGTAGAACCTGTAAATGCTTAGATAGAATGATAGTGGAAAATCATGTCTTTGTCTAGTGACGAGGGAGTTCCTGAGGAGTAGATGACTCAGGAGATTCGTGAGCAACAACTTGTTAGTAGATTTGATTTCCTTACTATTCAGGATGGACCACAGAGAGGAGCAATCATTTTGCGCTTTCTAGGCTTTGGAGTGGTGAGACTTGTAGGGATAGATCCCGACAAAGCTCGAGTAGGCGACATTGCTGTAGAAGTAATTCATAGTGGTTTCTACACTCGTGCACGAGTGTGGTTAAAGGTAATCGATGGAGCAAAGGGATGGGCATTGGCCTCAGACTTACAGAACAACTTTTACTTCACCTCCTATCTTGCGTAAAGTTGCTCCTCCATATGCTGAGAGACAGCGTGCATTACCGAGGCTAGGGGACATTTGGATTCCTAAGTCGGTGGTGTCACCTAACCATTTCGTGAGGTTGTACATCCCTGGTGTGGAGGATTTATTTCAGGAGGGAGATCGCTTGCTTCGGGTGGAGCACGGTGGATCGAGATCTCGCCTCATTAGCTGGAAAGTATGGCGAAGCAAGGAAGGAGAATGGAGATTCCAGCAAGAGTTTACGAATGAGCAGAACTTCACCACTGTTCCATCCAATATTGCGCCTTTGGAACTGATCGCCGAGGGTGTTCAGTCCGAGTTTGATGGGTGATTCGGACAACATTTGTTTTTCTTAAAAAAATCAAAACTGCGTTGCAAGAGCTGAGATTCTGGCCAATTTTGTGTGCATTTGTTTTTTTTTCCTTTTCTTTGAATTGAATAACTATGTGTGGAGAAGAGTGCTGCAATTTTTTTATTGTGTTGTTGAACTTCTGTGAAGATGACGAGTCCTCAAGGAATGGATGAATTGTTTTGGGGGCGAGATCATGAGGATGTAAATGATTGGGCAGAGCGACTTACCATGGATGCCGAAGTGCGCGATTTCACTACTGATAAGCTGTTCAAGATCGCCAAGTTGAATTTGTGGGGTCGAGCAAAATAGTGGTTTAGGAGGCTGCAGCCGGTGCCTGCCGACTGGATCGAGCTACGGACGCTGATGGTGCAAAAGTATGGGAACATAGATGCTGATGACATCCGAATGAAGATGGATGCCATCAAACAAGAACCCAAAAAAAGGGTTCAGAAATATTTTGAACGCCTGGACAAATTGTTTCGGAAGGGCAAGATACAAGACGTAGAGCAGAAGAGGAGGTTCCTGGCCAGACTGAAGCCAGAGATCTGAAAGCTCTGCGTGGTGAGAACGTTCGCAGATATTGAAGAGTTGGTTGGAGCTGCAACGGAGGTTGAAAGAGTTCTGGGTGAACTCGGGGAAACACCATATGAATATCTTCCAGAGGAACAGGAAGAAGAGACTTCGGAAAGTAATGTAGAGAAGCAGGTTGCTGCGTTGAATAACACTCTCATTAATTTATTCAAGGGGAATTCGCATGATCCAACATCATCATCCTCTTCCACTGTCTTTGGAGCATGCCAGCTCTGTAAAGGTGGGGACCATATGGCCACTACCTGTCCGAAGCTAAATGAAGCACGGACGAAATGTGCAAAGTGCAATATGCCGCATAGGACAGAAAATTGTGGAATCAAATGTACCTTCTGTACAGGATTGGGGCACTCTGAAGACAAATGCTGGAAGAAGCCCAAAGATGGGAAATCAGCAGTTGGAGCAGCGAATTTCTTAGAAGTGTTGCTCGACGATGGAGCGGCAACCAAGCAGCAGCTTAACAAGCTGTGTGGAAATGAAAATTTGTTTTCCTACACCTGAGTGCCAAGGAGAAGGACTCATGTCGATGTAGCACCAAGAGGAGTTGCGCCAATCCCTGAAGCTGAAAGGGAGGGAGTTGGTGCGAACAGGGATGCTTCTGTGAGGTCCAAAATTTTATCACATTTCATAAAAGGAAAGATTCCCCTATCTCCCATGGAAACCATTCTCATGATTCCTGAAGAGCTGGAGCACCTTGAAAGCTTGGTGAAGCTAGCAAGGAGAAGAAGGGACTTGGAGACCACTGAGAATCAAGTTTCAGTAGTCTCTGCACTCCCGTCACCAAAGAAG
>Ga0209611_10002104_pt1 | contig 34858 bp, 15 predicted proteins | sample S1TSphgellanicum_3_FD_187693 | JGI IMG/M metagenome (GOLD analysis project Ga0209611, IMG submission 187693) | Host-associated microbial communities from peat moss isolated from Minnesota, USA - S1T2_Fc - Sphagnum magellanicum MG (SPAdes) (version 2) | ecosystem: Host-associated > Plants > Peat...
CTTGTGATTAATTGTGGAATCACATGGGGAAACCATGTGATGTTGTTCCTTGTGATTAATTGTGGAATCACATGGGGAAACCATGTGATGTTGTTCCTTGTGATTAATTGTGGAATCACATGGGGAACCATGTGATTTTGTTTTCTTTTGATTATTTGGGGAACCATGTGATGGATAGGTTTTAGGAAGTTTTTTGAGTTATTTCCTTTTGGTTAGTATATAAGGAAGTGTTTGTGACCTTGAGAAACACCTTCATTTTTGTACAAAGTTATGATATGAATACCAAGTTTGTAAGAATTAAAGTTTTGATTTTGGAAAAAGCTTTTGGTTTTTGAATAGTTTTGGGTATTGTTGTGTGTAGTTCATGAAAGGAGAATGGTGAGGCTTGCATAGTCAAAAGTAAGGTGGGATGATAGTTTTACAACCGAAAAACATAAACTTCATAACTATGTAGTAATTATACATAGTTTCGGTCCTAAACCCGCTCGTGTAGTACAGGATCTGGCTTGAGGTCAGAGTCCTCTGTGTTCATTTGGTTCATTATGAACTGTTAATCCGTCCCTCTGTGCTATGATATAATGCAAGAAAATGTTTATCTTAGTTCTACAAACAAGATGACTTTTGGTTTCGAACTAAGGATGAACAACATATGTCACATTGACTTGCAACAACTTGGGAAAAACAGAGTTTTGTTCATAGTATGGATCTAAGGATATTTCTATAATATTTCCCATTATGTACCCACGTTATACCCAACCCAAGGATACCCTCCAAGGTTTCTGGCTTTAACCCATCACAAGTGCACTACTTTAGTAATGGTTCCACCAAAGTCCCATACAAATGCAATCCCCCTACACGCTCCAAAATCTACAACTCAGACCTCTTTTGTGCATCATCAGCCCTTAGTATCAATCCCTTATAGAGCCTAATACTAGCAAGAACACAACGCCTGTCATGATGTAATCACTAGTGTGACAAAAATCAAACAGTAACTACTTACTTCAGCAAGCTTTTAATTCTATACAATCTACAACATATGCAATCCAAAAACCACACACATGCCTTCCTTCGCCTTCAAACGCCTTTTCTTATTTTCGTCCAATAGCATCTTCTTCCCCTCTCCCTTCCATGCTTGAAGCGCCCTTGGCCACCCATGGTCTGTTGCCAACTTGTTTCACATAACACAAACAACAAAATCTCCTACTCACAGCCACAAACAAACAGTAATGATATAAACTTCAGCACCTGCACAAAGAAAATTGACGACAGCTGAAAACAAAACTTAAACTCCAAAACGAACTAATGTTCACACTATAAAAATCCAAGTGACTTCCTGTCCGGTCACACTAGTTCCAGTTCCAGCTATCCTGCTAACCAGTAATTAAACCCTGGTTCCATGTTTCCCACCAAATATTTCTTTTAAAAAATGCAGGTAACAATTCCAGTTCTAGAACTGGATCTGGGTCGCAAGTCTGGTTGCAGAACCGGATCCAGTTTTATACTCAATTTGGGTTCTGGTTCCAAAAATCAGACTCAGTTCCAGTTTAGTTCCCCCTCAAATGCTTCAGAGCCTTCATGGACAAAATGTAGCCAGTGCCAGGGCCAAGAGTCAGGGCCAGAGTGAACCAGCACCCACCAGCAGACCATGAAAGGATGGATGGTAAGTTGTCAGGATGCAGTCTTCTGTTGGGTTCCAGCTCCCTAGCTAACCATAGTGGTTAGCTCAGTTGCTGTTTTGGCTACCTACAAACTAAGAACCTGCTTTGTGGGTTGTTAGTAGGGACTAAAACAGCCATAACCTATGTGTAAACCATCTCTTACCTGGTCTAGTTACCTACTTTCTCACCTATCAACCTACATATATATATATATATAGGATTTGATTCTTTCCAGAACTGGGTACCAACATGAAACCAGACATGAAAACTCAGTTGAGGTTCATCCACAACTATGTCATGACAGGCTTCCAGTGGATGGACAGTGTGCAGGTATGTGCTGGTTCACTCGGGCCCAGAATGACTAGGAAGTTGCAGCAGCAACCTGAGGATATCTAGGTATTGTCAGGAATCCACCTGACAGTAGAAAACTGCCTCAAGCCACCTTCAAGTATGTATGGAAAATCTTCCAACCTCTTCTAACATGTGGATGTTATGCCTCAAAGGAAATGAGGGAGTGTCCCCAGCTTGCATGTGAAAAAGGAAATTCAGGTAAAGTAGTGTGGATGGAGGAGTATGATGAGCTCAACTCCCTCTGTTGTGTGACATCACAACAATAGACCTGACCCCCCCTATATCCAAATGGCAGGCTTAACTCTCGTTCACAACAATTTCAAATAAAATTTCTACACCTTTTCTCAATTTAGGTTGTACAATTTTTTACTTAAAATGTCACCAGTGACTTTAGAGTTATCCGTGCAGTCACCCTGTCTTCATCCTGTCTTTCGGCCTCATTTCACCCCCTATCCCCTCTTTAAGTGGTATTGGCAAAGTAAGGAAATTTTATTAAATCTGAGTATGAAATGCTGAAACTCAGCATTTAATGCACAATGTTCCAGACTAATCATACTAGTTGTCCAGTGGAGGCCCTCACGAAAATGGAATGAAGGATGAAACTCAGTGTACCACGAAAATTGACGGTTTTCTGAGTTTCAGCAGCCCCTTGAATGCTAATGTACTTTTTTGCAGGTTTTTGAAAAATCTCACCCTGTGTATGACTAAACTCAGGGTTCTGGTGCTGCGTTTTCCTGTCTCAAACGAAGAGAGAGAGAGCGAGGGTACTTGCCACTAATGCGAAGAATCAATTTGATTTGGATACGGGGAACTTTTTCTCCCTATTTTTAAGTTTTGTTGGCTGCCAACATTGAGAGCAGGAGGAGTATTGTGCTTATCTATTTGTAGATCAAAACTTCACATCAGTGCATTTTCATACTCACACTCATTCACGCCCATAAAAATTGCTTTGTGCATCATTTCAAAGACAAAAAATTTGACCACAATTTACAATCCCAAAATCTTCAACCTAAAGTTTCAGCGCCTAGACAATAGGGAGATGTCGATTTTAGTTTTTGGTGTATCTATCTTTGAGATCTCCTTCAGCAGATCAGTGGAGTAAGATTAGTAGATTTCCGAAACCCTTTTGATTATTTGGTTAATATTACTTTCTTCCAGACATGTACAACAACAAAAGAGGCTACCAAAAATGAAGAGATCCTCATTGAATCCATGTAATTTCATTGCAGGTGGCAAGCCAAAAAAAGGTGGAGTAAGAGTTCCCTACTGTCACCATGATCTGCAAATTAGAAGAAATTCAAAAACACTTTGAATTTGTACAAACGACTACGGTGAGTGCAGCATTGGTATCTGTCACCAAGAAGCAATTTTAGAACTAGACATAGTGACTCCCATCCCCGAAGCCTTTTGAGCAAATAGGCCTTCTATGGCCTAAGACATTGTGAGTGTTATATTGAACTCCAAATTGATCAGCACAACATTGAAATTGTAATAGTAGCTGCAATAGTAAAGATCTACAGAGTGAGTACATTATTTCTACAGGACCCACACTTCCCAAGAAGACAAACAACATTTGGACTTAAAAGTCTTGACACTCATGAGATCATAATTTCACTCATCAAGTACAAACATAATAACAGATTCATCATGTGTTCTTGAATTTCATTGACCCCATCAGGTATGCAGGATTCTAAAGAAGTTCAGGTGTGTACTCTTTAAAAAGTCACAATGCCACTGCTTGCTGCACAGACTAATGTAGATCAACATGATCACAGGAGTCAGGTTCTCCACACTGCCAGTGGTCACAGATTTGTAATCAATTGGGTCATTACTCTTTTAAGCTTCCAGAAGATCGTGAGATTGTGGTTTTTGAATGTGGTGATTCCACAGCAGACAGGAACTTGTCAACAGCCAGAAGAAGTCCCTCAGCATTTGTAGGTGCTTGCTCAACAGCAACTGAACCCAGCTGAACATACAAATTTATCCCAGAGTTGTCATCCTGGACATGTCAAAGTGAAGAAGCAAGCAGCCACAGAAGTTGCAAAGTTCCTCAAGTTTTATATCTTGAAAGACAGCAGCTGCATACAAGCAAAAACTTGCAAAGCAAAAAGAGATGTGACAAAACACCATCCTGCATTAGAGCATCTCCAGTGGTACTCAGTATGTGACCCTGCAAAAATATTTCTCACATCCAAGTTTAGTTATTTACTTTTTTCCAACCCCACCCATAAAACTAAAACTGGAACTGCTACAAATAGGTGGGAGACTACTAATAGCAACCCACCTGGTCCAATCAAACTATCTAGCCAATCAACAGCAGAGTGTTAGGCTTTGATGTGCCTTTACCAGCCTCAGCAAACTGTGCAAAAATGCGGGGCCAGAACTATTTTGCTGAGCCAAACCAGCATGTTTTTGACTGTTCTTCATCCAATTGTAATTTGCAGGCTCACATACTGAGCAACTGTGGAGTTGCTCTTACAACCTTGTACCCTCACATAAGTTTGCCACGCAATGTGTGTGTATAAATAGAGAGAGGATGGATGGTTCAACAAGATCTTCATACCGATCTTGTCACCGGCTGCCGTTGCCTATGGTGACTGGTTCGACTTCTCCTTGAGGATTCTGCATTGCTCCGCAGACTCAGTCCACTAGTAGTAGACCTGTGCAGTGATTAAGTCTGTCAGTGTTCAGTGCAGTGTCAAAAACAGGTTGAAAAGAGACCCTCAAAAGGACATTAGAAGATCTGGCATTTGATAATTTTATAGAAACCTGAAGAAGAAGGAGAGGATGAGGTCAGACTTGTGCAGCTATTGGGTGATCAACAAAAAAGCTCCAAATGCATCCCATTTTCTGTGAAAGAGGTGATGATCCTGAGAGAAGCAGATGAATGGTCCACAACTCACTCACATGTTCAACTTTTGGGAATCACGTAAGCTTCGACTTGGTGGATAACATTTGCATCCGGAAGAGACCTGTTCCCAATTTAGCGATATCGCGGCCACATACAATCATCAGTAGGAACAAGAAGTTTGAGAGCAGCTTGCACGAAGGAATCAGTCAATCAACATCTACAATGTGAGACAAAAGAGAACTTTTTCGGAGAGGAAATACAAGAACGCAATGCTATTGTTTTCTTGTCATCTTAAGGCAAGTTTGCTGCCTCTGGAAAAGTTGCTGCTGTTTCTTGGGGGGAGGGTTTTGACACACCTTTGGCCAGCATGCATTGCCGCCAGTTGTATCATCCTTCAAATCTTGAAGCTAAGAACATAGTACCAGGTCCACCATCAAACACATTTTCCGCAGCATTTGTAACCAACTTGTCAAACAAAAAATTACATTCAGATGCCACACATCAAGCAAGGACACACAAACAAACAAACAAGAAGTTCTTGACATTCCGTGGGATGACGACCAGAAGAAGACTCGTGTCTAATCCAAAAAAGTTCGTGATCCAACTTCAAAAGACAACAACGGACATTTGGGTTGGGTGTTTTGTTTTCTCTCATTTGTTGGTCCAACGAGTGTGGAACAACCAACAAACTATCGCCGTTATAGAAAAAGAAAGAAAGACTTGCATTGTGTGTGAACTACGTGCAAGACGACAAACACAAACACAAACACAAAGACAAAGAAAAGACGATGTCGAATGAGGAGCAATAGTTAGTTATAGAAACAAACGGCATGATTTATGACAACAACATCCGACCCGCTGTCTCGCTTCAAGAAGCTTGTGCTCCAGCTCCAGCAAATGCTCCCTGTCGCTGCGTTTGTTAGTTGTAGCATCGGAGCGTGCCATGTATTGCGAACCTCCAGGAAGCAATAAACTACCTGCAACCAGCAGCTGCTGTTGCTGCGGCGGCGGCGGCGAACACACGGGAGTCGTGGAGTCCATTAGACGGATACCAGCGGGGGGGTTGGGTTTTCTGTTTGTACACAAGCAACAGCGATGGAACAAGACGACGACTGTTACATTGCGGGTCGGGAGCGAGGGACGGGGTCCGGGGGGGTAAAGAAAGGAAGGAAGGAAGGAAGGAAGGAATTGGGGTTGTTTGTTTTGCTTGTTTTTCTGGTTTGGGATTTTTATTTCTTGTTCTTCTTCTTTGCACGCGCAACGACAACAGTACTTTCACAGGGTTGCATCGTTGAATCATCAACTTTTACACATGTCGTTTCACGTTCCTACTTCACGTAGGCTTCTGATTGACTGCTAACTTAAGACGTTGGGTTATTACTGTGGCCACAGGAAGCCGAAGATGTGTGTACCACACAACCCAAGAATTAACTCCATATGAAATGGCCTACCTATTCTTCTTTCTCATTTGACTCGCCTCGCATTCTTGTAAAGACTGAAGACCCTGTGCCAATTTTTCTGGTGTAATCAATGATCAGACCCAGAAGGGCCACCACAGTGAACCAGCACTCGCTAGCGAAGTGCACCATGAAGGATGAATGGTAAGTGGTCAGGAAACAGTTTTCTGTTGGGTTCCAGTTCCTTAGCTAGCTAGCTTGCTAACCATGGTGGTTACTTCAGTTGCTCTTTTTTTTCTTTTTTCCCCTGCCTACCTGCTAAACAACTCACAAGCAAGTAGGTTGTTATCAGGTAGGTAGTAAAAGCAACCCTTACCCATGTATAAACCCATCTACTTGCTTTAGTAATTACCTATTTTCCTACCTATGTATGAGGAGACCTATTTCCTACAGAATTGGTTGCCAAGGTGAAACCAAATACTAATTCAATTGGGGTTCATCCACAACTGAGTAATAACAGGCATCCAGTAGAAGATGGTGGTGCTCTGATGATGGGTGCTGGTTCACTGTGGCTGTCAGGGGAGCACCTTACACAGCCGTTTCTTTTGCTATTTGCAGGGCGTTTTCAAAGAAACGGAATGCCCACTTTGGCTTGGCATTCCATTTTTTGAAACGCCCTCCACTTTTTGTTCATTCATTCTTTTCAAGACGCCCTATGGGTATCACACAAAAAATACATAAGTTAATAATTGGCTTAGGTCTTTATGCTTGGTAAGCACAATGTCTTGGGCTTTACCCTCCACATAAAGCCCAGGTGGAAATTTCTTAGTGTTAAGGGTTCGTGTGCTCTAAAGCAAAATTTACCCTCACCAAGCAAACCCATGAATTATTTTCTTTTGTACTTTTTTCAATTTTGTGATTGTAGCCCAAGTGGTGGACCATACTGAAAGAAGATTTAGCCAACTTTTGCTATAAACTAAATATGAAAGTTAAAAGAATTAGGCATTCAACTATATTTTTCTATTTTTGGCTAAGACTACTATGTAGCAGTGTTTTTTTTTTTTTAAATTCAATTTTGTGATGTAGCCCAAGTTGTGATCATCCATAAGAAGATTTAACCAAATTTGCCAATAAATTATCATACATTTAAGTCAAAAAATTTAATGCTTCTATATTTATGGCTACCTGCTGGAACCTGTTGGAGAAATCTGGTGTTTTATTTTATTTTTATTTTATTCAAAATGTGGCAGATTTGGGCCAGTTATATTATAAAGTATCCTTTGTGTAGGCCAAAATCAAAATTTTCAGGTTGAAAATTGTGAAATTGAGTGGGTATATCGATTTTCATATATCAGCTGGATAATGGTAATTAGACTTTTTCAAACAATATTTCAGCCAAATAAATGTATGCAGACTTCAAAAAATTCCAAACCAAGTAGGTGGATAAAGGCATAAAAGGTTTGGAAAATTATCAATCCAGGTAATGGTAAAGATAAATTATGAACATTTACCTGGTTTGTAGGGTTAAGGGTAGAGGTAAATAGTCCATCTTTTACTCTATGCATACCATGTTGCTGTATGTGAGTAAACATAGGATTAAAAAAACATGTGAAATTTCAAACATCCTATCAAGAAATTGATAAAATATAATCAAATTGATAATTAATGTTAAATATGTTTATAGCATTTTTGATAATGTCAAATGGTAGTCAAATTGAAAGGGGTTCCGAGAGCATATGGTAAGAGTTCCTTTTCCAAGGTAATTAAGAAATGAATAAAAATATAATGATATAAACAAATATATTCAATAGCATGGCAAACCCCAAACCATATGCTAGCTGGGTGAAATAATGACAGGGTAAGTCTGAAAATTTCATAGCTGAGTACAATAATTAAAAAGGTAACCCAGAAAATTTGCTAGTCAAGTAGCACATTTTTACCTTGTGATATACCCATGGGTATATTAAAATAATAAATTTACCCACCAAACGGGTTTCTACCAATTTCTCGGTTAGTATATTGATCCCTCTTAATGTGCCAAATCAAGAGTTGCCCTAGGAGTTCAATTAGTTCGACATTAAAAAATTTGCAAACTGATCTCTATTGACATTGGAAATCAATTCAATATTATAATGGATATAATGTACAACACAAAAGACATGGTTAAAGGCTATGACCTAAACGATATCAATTGATCAATACGATAGGTTTAATCCTTTAAAAAATACTTGGCATATGTTTTGTCCTTCCCAAAAAAAAAAGGTTTACTAGGACTAAGTCCACAATTAATAAAATAGTTGTTTCACATAGTATTTGCGCCATCTAGGGTGAACGTGAAATGTCTCATATTTTAATGTGTTTGCCATCTAACAATCATGTCTAATAGAAAGAGCTAGGACCACACTCATGAAATATACCTCCGTTAACAAAAAAAAATTGATTTAATATACACATCTTAAAGAAAGAGCTTAATTCATAGTGCAATTTTAAGGTTTAGAAGAGAGCTAAAATGAGCTAAAGTAGTGGAAGATTGATGTTATATGCTAATGAAGGAATCTCCCACATTATTCAACTAACCAAACTTGCACCATTATTATTATATCACTTTTGCAAAGGAGTTGTGACCTCATTGAGATTGGGCATTCTTCCATCATTCTTTTTCTCCATGCCCCTCACAATGAACCACAAGCTCACTAAGACCAATCATTGCCTCCATAATGATAGCAATTAACTTCATGCCACAAGAACACAACGAAAGAGTTAGATTGGGACATGGATGTGGAGTTTGTTCAAAAACCTTTATGGTTTTCAAAGCTATATGCAATTGTTTTTAAATCAGGACCAAGCACAAGAAGATAGAACTTGATGAAAAAATAAGAGATAACAACAAGAACACATTGGCTCAAACACAAGATGGTATATGCCATAATCATTGGGTTGCAAAGTAGAATGAAAGGATGAAAATGCCTAGGGTAAAATGGCCTAGGAAGGACATAGGAAAAGCTATGTTGTCAATTACAAAAATGTTGAAAATATTTTAGCTTCGAACATTTTTTGATGATTTCATTTTGTTCAAATGCCACCATCTTGCAAATTTCTCACATTTTTTATAATTAACTATGTTTTGTGTTACATATTGTGGTTTCATACATGTTTCCATGCTCAACTCAACACTTTCACAAGTTGTAAAATTGTTTCAAAGTTTGCTACAAAACTTTAAATAAAGCAAGTTCATGTCATGTTTTTGAATCAAATCCTATCATTGTAATAACTTATATAAAAATAGCTAGAGTGCATGCTTGTGGTTTTCATAAGCATCTAGATGTTGAACTTATTTTAATTAGATATTTATTATGGTCACCATAACATAGAGGAACTTTCAAGCCTTTTACTATCACTCATGTAATATAAATTAGATAATTACATTTTTGTTTGTGGACTTTAAAATGTACTATAATAAATATATTTCTTATTCAAGTCACATATTTTATCCAAGTTGAGAGAAAGATTACAAACCCTTATCTAATTGTTTCATATTAATCTAGTTAATACATTCTTGTGCACATGACAAATATTACATAGTTGAGTATTCCTTTCAAAAATGGAAGACAATGAAAAACATAGGTTTATTGAAAGGTAGAGAAAGAGGCATTAGTGATTTTGACATTGTTTTAATTGTTATGAAAATCAATGGAATTAAGTCCTAGGTTGCAATTTTGTCCCCCCATTGACCAAATTTTGTCCCCTACTCTTTTGCAACTCTCATTGGTGTGTTTGTGCTTTTGACTGATGTCTTTTGGTTCAATATTTGATCCAATATTTTCATACATCCATTTCCCCTTTTAGGTGGGTGTTTTTTCTTAAATTAAGTTTGTCTTGGTTTCATCATGATCACATATTTCACCCATTTAATGAAAAGAAACGTTTGTAGTTTAAATTTATATGTAAAATTCTTTTTGGAAAGATGTAAGACAAAAAATCTTTTTATAACAAAAGTTTGAGTGGCAACTGTATTTTTTTTTAAAATTGACTTTGAAGGACTTATTCGAAGACTTTCTATTTCCTTTTGGTACAACTTTAGAATTTGTTTTCAGAATTTTCTCCATGATTGAACTATATTTCAAATAGGTTATATGTGAAATAATGAAAAAGGTACATGCATCTTATGATCCTCAAAAAATGTTGTCACAAGTATTGTTTTGTAGCATTTGATATTTTTGTTAAGTGTGTACATCACATGTGAAATTATTATTGTGATTTTAGGTAGATTAAATTTTGAAACTTATAATATAATGTGGAATGTCTTTAGGATAAATAAATCATAGTTAAGATGTGTAAATCAAAGTACATTACCCAAAAAACCTATTTGTAGGCATTTTTTTATTCTTTTCTATGTAAGACTAGAATTAACAATTAAGTCATGTGTTCCATGTGATTTGTTTTTTAAGTATTAGACTTTGACTCTTTAACCTTTTGATTATGACATTATATCTAATTTTTTGAACTTTCAAAAACCTCACACAATTGGTATTTTGTATCAATTAATAAGTTATCATAATAGTTTTAAAAGGAGACGATAGCTTTAATTTTATAATTGTTATAATGAAATGAGATTTTAATTAAACATGTGAAAGTTGTGTTTCTAGCATGTTGGTCTTTGTTTCAATTTTAAAAGAATGTTTTGTGACTTTGTGGAGTGACATCCTGACTCTCTACCCTTCTTTTTATTTCTTGCACTTCATGTTAATCTACCAAAACAAATATATTCTATTAGTGGAGTCCTTTTTTTCATATACACCTATTTTCATCAACCTCCTTTTCCTCTAGGATGATAATGTCAATGCCCAAAGTTGTTAAATTCACTTTTGTAGTGTGGAATGATGAACATTGTTAAGTAATTATTTTCAAATTTTAAAATGTTATTCCTTGAATATTTTGCATACCAAGCTAAGATTTTTTTTAAGTTAACACATTTCAAATGAATTTCTTTTATATTTGACTTGCCACTAATTAAGTGCTCACTTCTAATTTTTACTAAACATTTTTGTTAAATTGCAGTTGGGTTTCAATAAACCCACGACTAATCCCAAAAGCCCAACATTTTTTGGCACGAGCTTTCTCCTGTCTTGTTTCTTTGATAGGAGAAAAGGAATTGACCATATAATGGGGAAACATTTGCAATTTATATCCAATTCCACATCATGACACCTAAAGGTTGTCATAATCCTAAATAGGGGTTTCAACAAAACACAAGTTATTGAACCTTCTACACTTGGACCCCACCTTACAAAATTATGGGTGTAATCTAATTAATGCTTAAGTGGATGTAAAAGCATCCTTCATGACTTCTCATGGTTTCTCGTGTATTCATGTATGTTAGGTCACACTAATTCCAAAATTGATGATTTAAATTAGGTTTGTTCAAAAACTTTATTTAGCTACACACACAATGAAATGGAAGTTTCTAATAAGCCTTTTTCCTATGACATGATATATGAAAATTGAGCCAAGTGGGTGCTTTTAAAATGATTCTATTTATGTGAAGTCATATTAAAGAATGTTACACAAATCCAAAATGTATAAGGTAAGACCCTTCTTTGAGGGAACAATTCTTATAAAATTATTACACTTAAGGTGCCAACATAATAAAATGATTTTATTTTAATGTTGTTTCATGAGGTGTATTCCAACACATGGTTAATTTCTATGTCCCTTATGGTGACATGTACAATCATTACATCAAGATGTCACAAATTATATTATTAAATATCTTGTAACAAATTAACAAGCCATATTAAAGAATGTTTTAAACTCTAAACAAATATTAGAGTTCCATTTACTAACATGATTACTATCATTTCAACAAAATTGAATAAACCATGAAGGAACTAATTTAATGTTTTTGTTAGCCACAATATGCGACTTATGGTGTTAACTAGATTTAACATGGCAAAACGATGTAATGATTGTCCTTCCTACTACCTTATATCAAATTAACAAATGTTTTCAACATTTCATCTAAAACTTGGAACCAAATTAACATATTCCAAATGGGTGTGAAGGCATTAAATTGAACTGAAGGTGTCAAGGTAAAAGTCTTTTCCAAGGGCTATAATTGACACATGGCATTCATGTGTTGGCTTAAATTTTTTTTTACCCAATTGACAATTGTGTGTTCAATTATGTAAATTATAAATTTGATCACATATTAGTCTTATATCATGTATAATATGGATCCATGTTTTTTACCACATAAAAATTAATAACTTTTGTTAAAGATGCATTCTCGAAGTTCATAATTTTTAGTGTTAAAAAATACTTATTTGAACCAAATTAATTGTTCAAATGTGTTGTAAAAACCAATTTTACCAATTTCAATTGATTTTTTAAAAATCATCAATATTTATATCCTTTCCAATTTTGAAAAGGAATGGTGAATATATGATAAAGGAAAAAGCATGTTTGAGAAACAATTGTCCATAGTTGCTTTGAACATGCAAAAAGACTTTTGAAACATAATCAATTTGCATCAAATTTTGAAATTAATGGAGCCTAGTCCAAAAATAAATTTGATAATCCAATCTATTGTGATCCCCTTTTTATTTTTCAAATATATAAAGTTACAATTCTGAGCAAGTCTATTTATAAACCATGTGGTTTTTCTTACTATATTTGTATTCAAGTGAACATTCCATTTTCAAGGATGAACCCAAAGAAGCAATAAGGGTTCAAGGAGTGTAATGGATATTTATTTGGTAGACACTATTATTTATCTTATGGATGATTTTCCTTTTAATAACAATTAACTATTAGCTTGGGTAGAGTACATGTTATAACTAGCTCATTGTAAAATTGAAAAAGGAACACAATTTTGAGCCATGAAAGTGCTTTGCACTCTATAGTGGCAAATACATTGTTTTAGTTGTTTACAATAAACAATCTTGCACGTTACATAACTTTGCATGACATTTATGCTCAATTTGTTGTAGAAATGTTATTATGAATGTTTATAGTGAACAATTTTGTGCATTAGGCTATAACTTTGCATGACACCAACATTCCATCTACTATAGAATATCCATATTATTATTTGGTTCATCTCTAAACAACTTAGTGATTCAACACATATTATGACCTCATCCTTTATAATCACCAACTTCATTATGCACACTTAAACATGTCGCTAATAATGTGTGCCACTATGTGAATAGTTTGATCAAATGGCATGCCTGGTGATAGTTCATCACCTTGGCCCTGGAATATATCAAAGAATTTTTTTTGTCATGAGCATCATTAACTAACGACTTGGCTAGTGTTGAAAATATAGGTTATTTATGATTTTTGATGACCAAAGACTTGTCATGCTACAAATTGGAGTCCATGAAGTTATTTAAGATCAAGTTATGCCCCAATTATGTTAATATGGATGACTGTCTTATAGACTTATTCCCACAACCTTAAGATTCTAGTTTATAAAAGTTGAAAAAGGTTTGAAGTCAAGAATATCCACCAAGCCTATGTGACTTACATTTAAGTTTTTCAAACAACATATGACCTAATGGTTAGATCAACATGTCTATTAATTGTTTTAGAATTGAAACATGACTAATTTGTAGTTAACTGTTAACAACCTTTTCTTTGATAAAATGGTGTCATATGTCAATATTATGTTTTGTTTTGTGATGAAAACCTTGATTTTCAAAAAGCTTGATAACATTTTGGTTATCACATGCATCATTTGTGTTGGTTTCTTCGCATGTATTATTTGAAGCTATTCAAGTAAATTCCTCAACCAAATAACTTATTTTTCTCCACTTGTAGCACCTTGTATTTTTCCTATATTAAAGGCAATATATGGTTGCATCCTATTACGCCATGTTACAAGGTTTGAACCAAGAGAAAACAAATAGCCAATGGTTGATTTCTAGTCTTCCAAGTCTCTTGCCCAATCAACATCTAATTACCCTTCATTTGAGTGTTCACCTCCCCTTGTTCATAACAAATTCCAAGGTCTACAATGCCCTTAATGCATGAAACAAATGTTTCACAACATCCAAGTGAGGAGATTCATGAGGCTTGTTTGAAAACCTATTCATCATGTGATATCTCGATATGTTTGCCTCAAAATAATTAACTTATTTACCATCTTTTGATAGTCCTATGCATCAACATGAGTTCACATGTCTTTTGTTAGTTTAAATCTAGCTAACACTAGAATAGCCACAACATTATGTATTGAACATATTCAAACTCTTTCAACATTTGCACAACATAGCTTTTCTATATGACTATATCATACTTTTAGACAAAAAGTATTCCAACCCCAATGAGTGGCTTAATAGACCCATGTTTGTCATCTTGAACATGTTTTTGATTTAGTTATTGATCCATTAGAGTTTAACATTATGATTACATGTGAAATGAACATCATCTACATAAAGGAGACCAACAAAATAACTTGATCACCTTCATAAAAGTAATGGGTAAAAGCACACTACAATGGACCATTTACAACAATAATGAGTCTATCAAAAGTCCATGTTTGTGGTGCATTTTGAACCTAATGAACTTTGTAAAATTGGGTCTACACCAAAAACAATGAAATGATGTTGAATTTTTTTTAATCCTTTTTTTCCCCTATATCACCCTACTAAAAACCTTTCTAAATATTTATAATGTAAACAAGTCTTGGGGGAAAAAACTTATGTAGTTAAATGCACTTTGCAAACACATGGATATTTTGAGGTCATTAAATGGAATTATGAATGAAGATTTGTTTTCCATATTTTTAAAACTTAAATGCCATAAACCTTTGAAATAACATGCCCCAAAGTTTTAAATAATTCCCATATAATGGCTATAAGCAATAGGTTTGTAAGTAGGTGGCAACCCTAGACATACTTGAATTGAAAAGTTCATCATCAAGATTGAATATTGATGGTCTTGGTGTAATTCTTTCAAAGTTGAAGGATTAATTCATAATATTTCAATAAATTAAATCATTTCAGAAAAAATTCATGTTTCATTTGGGGAACTATGTAATAATATTTGTCAAACCCATACAAACAAACATTAAGACACCTAAAAAGGCCATTGTAATGTTCTTTTACCCTAATATAGGTTACCATTTATTGCTCATTTTTTTAACCCTTGACTACACAAGTAATCATTTATCTGGGCATACAAAGCCCATGGCATTTGGTGCAAATCCATATAATGTTTTTAGCAACTTGCCCGTGCTTTATTTTCCTTTCCTTTCTTACCCCGTTGTATGTAGGCCTCTTATATCAAATGCTCGTTCATGAAAACAATTTTCACATCAAGGTGGTAGCTAATTAGTTAGATAGGGTAAGTAAGTAAGTAAAATAAATAATAATATGGGCATTAATCATATTTAAAATAAGTAACTTATAAGTAGGGTAGGGCAATTAGTAAGTTAAGTAAGTAGGTAAGTATGTAAATTAATAAATTATTATTATTTTGGGCATTAATTTAATAAAAAAACTATATATTTTTCTTGTCTCATATGATTAATAAAAAAGTCCAATCCAAAAATCTAATAAGAAAAACCTAGCTAAAAAAACCTAACCAAAAAGACTCGGACAAATTGAACATGTCAAAATCAACTTGTCCAAAATGACTAGGTAATCAAGTTGGCAAATGTCATTTTTTAGTTTTTTGTGACCAAAGTTTTTAGTCAAATAAAATTTGAATCTTCTTGTAATGATAAATATAATTAATAACATTTTTTTGGTCATACAAATATTATGTTGATTTGAAATTCATGCAAATTATATGATATTTTAACAATATCTAACCAATAAATATTTTAGTCTTTCGCGCAAATGGCTTCTATTACTTAGGTTGTACTCACCTTTAATCTCATATATGAAATGAAATTAATATTAATCTTCACCTTTACTAGTACAAAAATGGGGTGTTGTTCATTAATCTAAATCACTATGGGACTTTAAAAGTGAAATATAAGTTCATTACATTTTTGTTATTTCACCTTATTTTAAAATATATCATTATAGGGTCATTATATAATCATCATGTTTGATTATTAATTGAAATAATTCATTATAGTACACATGTTTCTTTTGATGTTGTTGTTTTAAATAACCATAGGTTATTATACTTTAAATTATACTTTAAAGTATTCTAAATTATTCCACCTTAACTATTATAGGTTATTTTATTTTAAGATAATTTTGACTATTTTAAACTATTTCACCATAGGCTATTATAAGTTATTTTATCATAGGACATTATAGTTTATACCCTATGTCATTTTAAATTAATCATTTGGGCTTTTGTTTAGAGCATATATAATAAATAATGGGGGCCAAACTCATTTTTTTATGATATGAAGACTTCATCTTTATTCATTATCCACCCTAAGTTATACCATAGGCTATTTTAGGCTATACCTTAGAATAATTAAATGATATATCCTAAAACAACTTATGGTTACATACAATAAAATAATAATAAATGCCCTAAGGAGGAATATTTGGAATGACCAATAATAACTTATAATAATTATGAAATATGAATTGGGACACATATTGGTGTATAAATCCACTAAACCTTAAATTTGGATTTAAATTAAATTTACATAACCTAAAATAATTTCAATTCAAATTTAGGGTGTGGATTTAGGGTTTAATTCACATTTAAGTCCACAATTAGTAATTATTGGATTTCTACTAAGTGATAAGTCCTTCAAACTTAATGTTTTTTTATTTAAAATTAATCTTTTAATTTCCATTGTTCCCACCCGTCTAGTAATACTTGAAGCTTTAAAATAACTTGTGGGTTCCAATACAAGTTCAAATAGGATCACCACACAATTAGTAAATTGCTTATGAGTGTAATGAACTTGCTTCCATGTGAATATGAAATCCACATTCAATTTGTAAAAAAAATTCCAATTATCTATGCACATTTTGGATATTTCAACTAAATGTAGTTATATGATATTGATCACTACTTGAAAAGTTCATGGAATGGGTTTCATAAACAAAATTGTGATTGACATTTGATGAAAATGTCAATTCACAATTTTCATGGTTAAAACCATAACAAATGTTTATAAGAGGGTTTTCATGTGAAGGTGAACTAGTTGAGGTGTTTATACCTTTTTTGGTTAGTGGCCAAAAATTGAATTTTACAACATGTGGTTGATTGATTATTAAGGGGTAATTGATTGATCTCATGAAATATGATAGATTTTTAAGCACAACTATCCTATTAGCCTTTAAACTATAACTTCTATACAACAATTAATGATTGTGTCATATTTCAAAAACACACATTTCTTGGACATTAGGGGAACATTTAGTTCTTTGAATGTTTATGTGAACAAAACACTAATTTGTTTTTCAAATGTTCAATGTTTATAATGGGTGATGTTAAAGGGTGAAATTGTGACCCACCATCAATACCCCTCCTCCAGGGGGTATGACCATGGGACAAAGTTAACACCTTATTATTCACGTAAAGAACTACCCTCCTTCTCTTATTTTAATACAACTACTCAAATAGTAAATAAGAGGTCATACAAATGGAAATGGGGAAGGTAAGGGTTTGTTGTCTAAGACCAAAACTACCTTTATATCAATTTTGTAATCCAAGGAATGAAAAGTAAGACAAAGAAAAGGCAAGATGCAAATGAAGGAGAATACCTTCAACGTCCCCCAGATACTACTTAGGGGGTCTATAGACCAATGTTATTGTCCCTCCCTAACCCATGCCTAAAGGTTTTCTAGTGGCTCTATTTGTCACTTGCAACTTTCGATGTCTTTCCTTTGGACCTTTTCATCTGTAACCCACTGTCATACCCCCTATAGTTCTTGCCTATAACCTACCGCAATGCCTTTTAGCATGCAGGAGGTAACTTGCTAGTCTATTACCTCCTAATTTCCACCACCGCTCTTGTGGTAGCCAATAGCTTAGGGCTCCGAAGACTACCTAAGAGTCAGCCCCCTTACTTTTTATCCTAGGAGAAATGCAAAGATACTAGCTAAAAAAATCATTCTTTTATCACCAAAACAATTTTACCTTCCACACTTAATAGAACATCAATGCAGTATAAGAAACTCAAGTCCTTCAACCATCTTCCATTAAAATCACACACAAAATACATATTTTTTTATCCATTCTTTCCTTCACATTCAAAGTGAAAGTTCTCCATCTCCCAAAAGCCTCTAATGAATCTCCTCCTCCTTCTTCTATCCCCCTTCCCCACATACCAAACACAAGGCCCACATTGACCTAGAAAATAAAGTCTTTATCCGAATCCTTTCCTAAAAGTCTTCTAGATGATTGAGTGAATTACCCCCACTAGTCACTAACTCAAGCTACCTAGTTTCACTAGCTTCACCTCTTGGGTAAAGGACAATAAATCTACCATTAGTAATTAGTAGTCACTAGAAGGCCCATGGAACTATTTAGTCTAAAATTTTCTACTTGTTAATAATTTTTAAGAGGTTTTCAAAAGAAGATCATTTAATCATTTGCCCCAATAGGCATTTAAATGTTAATAAAATAGTAAAGTAATTTGAGGTAATGTTAACTACATTTATTTCAAGATATGGTAGTATATGAACACCAAAGGCAAAGTTCTTAAGTTTTTATATAAAAGAATTTTTTTTAGTTCAATCACCTTGTTTTTGTGAAAAATGTTTGTTTGAATGAACTATTAAACAATATTTTGGTCTTTAAAATAAATGAAAATAAGTTAAAATTATATTCACCACATTCGTTTGGTTGTAAAAATTCAATAAACCTATTGACCCAATTTTTCATTTTGAAGTAAAAATGTTCATTACTAGGATATGTGGTCCCAACTATTTTGCAATCCATTTATTTTTAGTGGGAACAATTTCATTATCATACCATACGAATGACATAAAAGTAATTTAGTGGAATTTCTAGTGGCAAGGACTAGTGAAACCTTAGTGCATTGATCTAATGGAATTATTGGTCTAATAGAACTTTGCTTTTAAAAGACTAAGTGGATTGTTGCCTATGATCTGCTTGTGATTGCATAGTGAGTCACCTTGACTTTAGTGATTTACTACATGCATTTTATTTCAATTGTTTAATCCATTCTGTTGAATTTCAAATGGTTCATACATGTTCTGATTTTTATGGTGGTTTAATGGTATAGTAATGGTGCGATGTCTTGTTGAATTCCATCAAGTGTCATCCATGAGTGGTTGCATTTGGGTGGACATGTAGAGGAAGAATGTATGGTGTAAACATGATTTTGTATTGTGGTATTGGTGTGCTCCACTTTGCGTGGTTTTAATTTGGTTCTTCAACTTTCAAATTGTTTCAATTAGTTTTTTGTTTACTTGTTTGAAATGTAAGTAGGTTCAAACTTTATTTTATGCAATGAAGGACTCTTGTAAAGTATGTGGTAAGTATGTTTTAATAGATAGATTTTCCACTTTTTATTATGGTCACACCTCAAAACTATAATGATATCTATATCCCCAAAAATAATAAAACAACTAAAATTTAAAAGTAAACTAAAAATATCCCCATCTACAAATTTACCACTTGTCAAATGGGGATACTTTTGGTCTACTTTTTAAATTTTTTTAGTCCTAATTTTTTTGGAAGTGAATACTTATACTAATGATGGAGGTGTGAGATGGTTTACAATTATATTTCCACCCATTTTTATGCTACTTGTTTGATTTTATATGCATGATATAGGGTAAATCTAGAAACAATTACATTTTTTGTTTTCTTTACCATACATTTACCCCTTAGTTATAATGCCATATCTAAGTAGTCATTTTCATATGACCAATGGACACACATGGGAGTCATTACATCATGGTCATCATATCCATTGAAAATTGGTTGTAATTATTTTCAACCACCTTTAAGGTGTTTTTATTTATCCACAATTCATAATCATATTTAGTGGACTTGAAAGAGAAATTAACGAAGTCAAAATTTTACTCTCAACCTATGTCACCATATGTACACCTATAACCAACATGGTGTACATCCTTCTATCGACTTCTTGCCAATGGCCATAATAATAATGTTGTATTTATTCATTGCAATAGAACTTTTTGAACTAAAAAGGTTGGGAATTTATTTTACCACATTTTTTAACTACGACATTTGGTATACATATCAACCAAGCTACCTCCAACAAAAACATAGAATCCTATCCGTTGTCAATGGTCTACTCACGAGCATACCTACCTTGAACTTCAAATGCATTTATGCAACACATTTATCCAACACCTACCCTCGTAATGACAACAATGTTGCACATGGTGAAAGACCAAACCTAAAAATTACAGTAGACTCAAAGGAACATGGATTGTTTCTTAAAAAAATGTGTGGCAATAACAACAATCATTTGTCAACTTAAAAGATGTTGAAAATTTTGCATGTTCTTTGAAACTTCATATCTTTTTGCTTCATTTTTTCTCACATACACATAATGGAACTAAAAAATTCATTTGACTTTCAAAATCAAACTTGAAATCAATTTTGTATTTGTTCAATTTAGTATAATTTGTTGAACAATGATAGAATCATTCTATTAGGTTGCATACATTTACATGTGATGAAAAATTGGACTTGAAATTACATCAAAACTTAAGGGAGAAAAATTTGACAACTCAAAAATAAACTAAACTCAAAAAAAATTACAACATGTTGAAAATATATTGAAATTTTTCCAAAATTTAAGGTTGTGACAAAAAGAATTTAAAAAAAAGGTGAATTTTTTTCAAGAAAACACCAACAATGATGAAACAAATGTTTCATTGAAACACCAAAACCAATTTATGGGATGTTACCAAAAGGAGGCACACAATTGAAAATAAGTTTTGGATAGAAAAAGGGAATTTGAATTCGTGTCTTGAATGTAGTGTTTCAAATATATTAGTTCTATCATGGGTGTATTGTTTTGTTCTTAAAAAATTTCAACTTTTTCATTGTTACATTTTTCCACTATATTTATTATGTGTTTTACACTTTCATGTTTAATTAACCTTTCTTCACTCGATTTTGTTAGAACATTCAATTCATGTATGCATCAAGTGGTTTGGGTTATTGCAAAAAGAAAGAAAGAAAACTTGACTCCATCAATTTGTCAATTATTCTCATTTGGCTTGAAATTTTCACTTTGTTAAACTCGGTTTTGAAAAACATAACATTGATCTCCACTTTTCTTGCCCCTAATATCCTTTCTAGTTTCATGATAAACAAGATTCCAATTAGCTCACAAAATTTACAAAGCTTAAGTCAACAAATTAGAGTGTTTGCAAGCAATTCATAATTTTAAAAAAATGAGTCCAACACTTGAAATCATATGTCCAACACTCGAGATCATATTTGTCATGCACTTGTTCATCATTTTTTGCTAGTTTGTTGATGAACAAAAACACCTTATTCTAGGCTAGCGTTGTTGAACCTTATTTGTAACAATAATATCAAAAACTACTTTACTGAAAAAAATCTATCAATGTCTACCACATCTTTGCACACATAGTGAAATAAACAATATGTGCAATGATCTCATCTTTCACAGATAAGATGATAATAACCAAAGGTTTTTTCTTCTTGTATTTTTCTAATTGAACATAAGGCTCTTCTTCCTTTTAAGTGCATTGGTGCCCTTAGCTTTTGGTTTGACTATGTTCATCAAGTCATATCTTTGCAACAAGCTAAACATTCAAAAACTTCCATGTATTGTAAAGTAAACCCTTTTATAATCACACCCATTTTAATCACATTCTTGTTTGTGTCACACATTTTTGGGCAACCATCCATTTTAGTAAGAAACACCATTCTTTGGAATCACTATCACACTCCTTAGTAGCACAAAAGTTTTGCAAAGCTTTCTTTGCAAATGTGACTAACATGAAGGAAACATAAAAAATTTAGGGTTTTGTCAATTGTAATTTGCTTTGGCAATGTTAGTGTTGCTTTGTGTTCAAATCATGCAAATTAGTAACAATGAATCAAGTTGAAGCGAAAAGAAAAACCAACTTTCTAGTGAAGACAAACAAAAGATATGCAAACTTGCCAAGAAAGGAAAAAACATTAATTAATTTTTTTTTTGACAAGATACACAAGCTAATAGTTAAAGAGTTCAAATTAAATGTAAGTTGTCACATTGAAATAGGTAGAATCACAACCTTCTTCAAATCTAATAATGAATAAATGAACTTAGAATAACCCATGTAGGAAATTAAATAATTAGCACCTTTATTTTAGCATAAAAGAGCTATTTTGTAAGGTTTTTTTTTCCTATAGTCACAATCTTGTAAGGGTTTATATGAAATGTGACTATACTTGTTTAAACCAAAATTCATTAGTGTCACAAAAAAAGTGGTCACCAAGTGCATGATTATAAAGGGGGTTTATTGTAGTTAGATAGCCTTCAAATCCTTGCTTGGAGTTTTTTTACATATTGTTATACTCATGGGACATCTTTATTTTAACTTCTTGTATGATACAATATTTCTACCAATTGGTCTTGGTAATTTTAAGATAGATTATACCACTAAACCTACCCTAATTTACCATGAATAGGGTCATGATGTCACTAGTTATTTTATTATCAATCTTTATAATAAATGAATAAGTCAAACTAAATAATATCCTAAAGGTCCACTTACAAACGTGGTTAATATTCTGACATAACTAGATAGACTCCAAGGTAGACACTGTACCATTATAAGGGCACAAGATTCACTAGCCAAGTTAAACCCCCTTGAAACACACCTAAATTAGAACCTTCACATTTTTCAATGACCTCTCTAAAAGGCTATAATGAACCTAGGAAATGTTAAACTTGGATTCAACAACCTTAATTTTAATTTCAACATGGGATATGTTTAAAAGGAAGCCAAAGAAAAACATTGAGACTTTTACCATGGTATTAGTGTATGTGTTGGTTCACCCAAGGCTTGGTTGATTCACCCAAGCCCCAAAACCTAACTATGCAGGGAAAACTATATGTAAGCAAAAGACCCTCTTAGTTTTAAATAGTAATGTAAATCCCTCTTGCTCTTATTGCTTTATGATTTACATATAATAAGGTTTGCATTGTGCAAAAGGATCTTACACCTATAACTAACTGTCCACCATTTCCTTCTCACTCATAAAGCATGGGTAGAAAATTTCTAGTGTATCTAAAGGGCATTTTATTAAGTGAAAATTTTCCTTTTGTAGAACAGGTAGGCATTTCATTTTTCAAAACACCTCATCCTTTTTTTTTCCTATGATATTCACTAGGTATCACAAGAATTTGTTAGAAATAATTTTCTTCTAATGTTTTATGTCACATAATGCCTTTGGAGTAGGGCATTCCCAAAATTGGGTCCCTTCAACTCCACTTTGACCAGACACTTACTTTAGGTATACAATTAAAAGAAGTTTGAATTTAAATTTGAAGCCTAACTTTGAAGCCAAAGCCTAGCCTTATTTAAGATAACCTTATGGAGTAGGCATAATATCCTTTGTGGGAAATAACACATTTTTCGAAGTCCTTAGATTTCACATTGGAAAGACGAAAAGCCTTGTATATATAAAAAAATGCAAGGATGGAAATCCATCCAAGGCAAATAAAAAATAGAAGAACACAAGTCACAAATGAACATGATTGTCAAGACATCACTAATACACTAATAAAATAGAAGATCATAAACTAAACGATCAAAAATTCACTAATACATTAAAAAAAAGAAAGATCATAAACTAAACAATCAAAACATCACTAATACATTAATAAAATAAAAGATCATAAACTAAACAATCAAAACATCACTAATACATTGATAAAAAAGAAAATTGTAAACCAAACCATCAAGATATCACTAATACACCATAAAATAAAAGATCATAGACTAAAAAGGTGTCATCTACAACAAATCAATTAACAAGCAAGATAAAAATCTAATAAAAACCAATGGCTGGAACCATCACACTAAAGACAAAAAGGAAGGCCAAAAGACACAAGTTTGTAAGAACCAGAGAAGGGAGAAAGCTAGACCCTTTCGTGGTAAGAAGCTATTTCACCACAGCCCCTCTAATGTCGCCAACATATATGCAAATCATGAGATCTAATACTAATGGGAGGTCTAAAATAAACATCTCATGCCAACACAATCTTCTTTTTTATAGTAGAGGCCAAAGCACGATAAAAAGCAATACTAACACGTTGCCTGAAAAATTGAATGCAAAAATATAAGGACAAATGACCTTTCAATTGTCTATCGTGAAAAAGACGAAAACATTTCTTGATGAAACGATCCATACCACGTTCTTTTGTGCCATGCACCTCCATGGCCATTAAAATAAAGTGGTGCCTTTCATGAAGCCTTTTATACTTGTGAATTTTATCAATGGCATTAAGTTTTGTAGTTGCACATGTTGGTTCATTAATGACATTTATAGCCATTGTCTCTTGCGTCGGGTCAATAACCACCACATTGGCAACAAAGACCTAGTTTTCATGAGTCATGTAGAAATTGGTTTATAATGAAACTCTTGACATAAGGGCATACCACCACTCTTTCCATACAACGTTCCCACATTCTCAAGGAAGGGCATACGTGACATCTTTGATGGCGTCATGTGTAATTATCCGCTAACTTCTAAATGGACAACTTGTTAGATGCATGTTAAATGTTTCTAACCCATGTCCACACTCACACATGATAAAATTAAATGATGAGGGTTGAATCAAACCGTGACAAAATGCAACCCTAAGGTGAAAGTAAAGTGTGTGATGTGAACTGAATGTATAAATGGCGTAGCAATCAACCATAACCTCACCCCCTTACCTAAACAAGAACGAATGTGGGCTTTGGATGCTGAGGAAATGGAGTCATCTTCCAAAATAAACCTAAAGGATGTGTCGTGATGGATGTCCATAAAAAATGCTTGCAAACCTGGGGTGCCAATAATTGCCAAGGGGTAGATGCAAGCTATAGTGGCTCACTTTTTGCGACCTTATAGACTTTTTGCATAATGTATTCTATTCAAATGCCATAAATGCATTGTAAAATCATTAATTTGACAAAAATATTTATGGATTAAAATTGCCAACTTGAATAAAAATATTTATTAAAGGGAAAAATTCAATAAACAAACATTAATCATATAATAATGGACTTTTAAAGTGGACATATGGACTATAATCTAGGTTGTTTATCTGGATAAATAAACGTATAAGATCTAAAGTCAAAGTAATATTTCTCGTTAGGATAGCTTCCATCGAGTCTTTGCACCTATCCCATTTATGTTATGAAAACAAGATTTGGCTCAAGATCGCCTATTTCTTCTTCAACCTAGGTTTCCCTTAATCTGAAAGTTAACATTTGGTAAGTTTTTCTACCAAGGCTCAATTGAATTAAGTCCGTAGCATCTACCAATTCCACCATACCCCCCCCTCCCCCCTTCTGTTTTTTTTCCCGGAAGGAAAAAACATTTCATTCTTTTGCATTAACATTCAAGTGCATTTTTTATTAAGATTTCATCTCAATATTTTTTATAGGGACTCAAAATATGATACATGATGGAATTAAAAATAAATATGAATTGAAAAAAAACGTAACAAAATTTTTAACAAACAAATAACTATGGACTTTTGAATGACTAGATTTGGGCCACATTTTCAAAAGTCCCAATCTTGGTCATTTTTTGTTGGATTCATAAATGTTTTCCCTTCACATGTATAATAAAAAAAATTTAAATGAAAAACATTTTATATGGAATTTATTAATTGATTAATCACCACATAAGGTCCACTAAACATTGTTTTTTTTTTTTTTTTTCCCCATTTTAGTGTTAATCTTTCCATTTATATGGACTTTTGGGATTGGGACCCTTGCCACTTTTGAGCCATTATAGTTTGCATCTACCCCAAACTCTCCAAAGAAAGGTGCATATATTTAATTACAAGAGGAAAGTTATCATATATTATAAAAATGCATAATTGAAGGAGGTGTGGGCCCCCCTCAACTTGAAAAACATATTTGTCGAAAATAGGTTTATTGAAAATATGAAATCCTTGAACATAGATATAAAGCCACCAAAACCCAATTCCCTAAAAAAGTAAATGGGGCACAAACCTTCATAAATAAAACGCTTACACCACCAAAGGAAATTACTAATTGGTTGATGCCTCGTTAAGGGGTCCTAAATAGACTCCCAAGACCTTGGACCCATAATGTCCCCACATACTTGCATAACTTTCCTATTGAAATTCACCAAAAGAAACATGAAGGAAAAAGAACGAGGTATTGTTCAAGTGAGATAAGAAGGTTAACGAATGACACATGAGGACAAAACATCCAATGCAACATGTGCGTCTCCCAAGAGAGGAAGATCATTGATATGTGCCACATCCTAAAATAAGGCCTCATTTGAAATATACTTGATAAAATCTTGAAAACCCACTTGCACACCTAAAATGCGTAAGCCATCTGTGACCAAAGTGTAAACTTCAGGAATCTTTATGCTTGAAGAGATCCCTAATGGATTCCAAAGCTTGCACTTTGACACTTTGACCATAAGCCCAACTAAGGTTAATTAGGTCGAAAGGTGGTCAAAGACAGGGTCAATTTCACTCATAGGGCCCACGATGTGTGTGTTATCGACTAGGGATGGAAAGACATAGTTGGGGGTTTGCGCAATGGTCTTTAGGAGTATTTGATAATGGGCCAAACCAAATAAAGGACCTTTTAGGGGGTCACCATACTTCATGTTTGAAGAGACATAATAATAGTGACCCTTTTTTCATGATGCTCATGTTGGTAATAAAAAAAAAATGAGCACCATAAAACAACTTGATAAAAGGGACAATGTTCGCCAAAGGTCCCCCAACATCTTATAGCTTTTTAAAAAACTAGCTCAAGAAATGCTATCAAAGCGTTTTCAATGTTGATTTGCATCACTACCCAATTAGGGTTGAAGAGGATTTTTGATGCTAAAAGGGATGGTTTCACAACCTTCAAGGGTCAATACTCCGAACTCATGGGGAGATAGGTGCTCCTAAAATGATCATCAAAGTTATAAGATAATGGATCAACTAATAAGAAAAAAAACACTTCGTTTATGATAATAAGACGAAGATCTCCAATGTCCTTTGCCATTACCAACAATATGCTAGCCCCCAACACTAGGGCCACTAACCTAAAGATGTCACCACAAGCAATAATAACAACCTGGAATAATTAAAAAAACCCTAAAGATGGGTCCTTTAGTATGAAACATTTCAAAAAATGTTCATAAACCATCCTAGAAAGCCCACTTGAAGACAAATGGGGAATAATGGTTAAAGCCTGTGTAAACAAAATCTTATCTAGAACAAAGTTGTGTTCAGGCTAATAGTAAAAAATAAATGGAGGGACATGGTTTGAAGGAAGGGGGTGTAACTGACATAAAGTTGCAATAATATCCTTTAAGGGAATAGTTAACATCAAAGGTTAAAAAACTATAGCAGCTCGATTGTACTCTCTGGCTCTACCCAAAGTCAGACATCAACGAAGATGAATAGTTGAAAAATTGTCCAATGAAGGTGGGAATAGGGGGCATGTGAAGCATGAGAGGACTTTTTTTGAAGAAAAGACTAATTGCATGCCATAAACCTCATAAGGCGGGCATAAACCTTTTGTTGACTTAAACGACCTCCTTGAGTATAGCATAAACACCAATGTGGCAACATAAAGAAAGGAATCATGTTGACCCATCCATCAAATTTTGAACAATTTGGTCAAGGGATAAGTGAAAAGCCTATTTAACCTTGTCTTGGATGATTTGAAGGATCTTATGAAACAATCAAAAACATATGAAATGAGTCATAAACAACCCCAAAATGAAACTAGACTAAGAAGCAAAAGGGATAAAACCAAGATGTAACATAAGAGGGAAAGACACATGCAAAAACAAAACAACCTATTTAGGCTGAGAGATGATGTTGCCATGAGGATGAACATTCTTAAAATGCCTTGAAAGACCGCTTGAAATGTAAAGGCCAAAACAATGTGAACAAGGGGCATCTCAAACCAATGAAAAACACAAAAATGAAATCATACAAAAAAAAAGCCTACACCCCAACACTAAGATACAAAAGCTTAAACAAGCCCAAATTTAAAAAAAAAATAAAAAAAAATAATTTAAACTTAAAAAAGTGTCATCCACAACAAATCGACTAACAAATACACTAACAAAATAAAAAATCTTAAATTAAAAAATTGTCATCTGCAACAAATCAATTAACGAATACACTAACAAAATAAAAGATCTTAAACTAAAAAAAAGTCATTTGCAACAAGTTGATTAACAAATACACTAATAAAATAAAATATCATAATCTAAAGAGCTGTGATCTACAAGGAATGGACTAGCAAATACACTAACAAAATAGAAAATCATAAACTAAACAAGTGTCATATGCAACAAATCGACTAGCAAATGCACTAACAAAATAAAAGATCTTAAACTAAAAAAGTGCCAAATGCAACAAATCGATTAGCAAATACACTAACAAAATAGAAAATCATAAACTAAACAAGTGTCATATGCAACAAATCGACTAGCAAATGCACTAACAAAATAAAAGATCTTAAACTAAAAAAGTGCCAAATGCAACGAATCGATTAGCAAATACACTAACAAAATAGAAAATCATAAACTAAACAAGTGTCATATGCAACAAATCGACTAGCAAATGCACTAACAAAATAGAAGATCTTAAACTAAAAAAGTGTCAAATGCAACAAATCGATTAGCAAATACACTAACAAAATAGAAGATCTTAAACAAAAAAGGCGGCATCAGTGTCTGACACAAATTGGCTAACCGCGGAGGTGCAGTGGCTGGAGAGACAAACCGCTGTCGGTAAACAATTGCCCCAGGCCTCCTACAAGCACATGAGAAGAAGGCGCACAAAACGTTACTGGAAGTTGTTGTGGGGGTAAATTTGTTGTTTGTGCAAAGGAGGTACTCATGGCTCAAGCAGATTCTTGCGTGATCGATTTTGAGCTTACAACATCAATCTCGAGTGGCAGCAGTCTGCAACAACCGCATGTTGTAAACTTCGCGCTCAACGGCCAGAAATTTGCATCTAGCAGTATCGTCAATCCACAGGCACAGAGTAGTGTGGGAGGACAGGCCCAGGAAGGAAATGATCTTCCTCCCTGTAAAGATGTTAGAGAGATGGAGTGCTTTACGCTGTTGGCGGTGGAAGAGGCTACTACGCGTCGCGGTAGAGCACTGAAAAAGGGCCTAGAGACTTGGCGGAACGACGTTCGTGTGCTTCAGAAGAGGATCGATCGCAAGGAGCAGCAAAGCAGCCAAATCAAGAATGAAGTGTACCAGCTGGTGGGGTTTTTTATCGTTTTCCAAGGAGTGCTCTACACAGCCGTCGCGCAGGCTCAGGTGCTAGATTGTCGCAATTGGTCCACCGTGTTCGTACTCTCTGTGTTAGCGTCTGCAGCTGCCATCGCAGGAGTCACACAGAAGCTTCTTCAACTCGAGGACATCCAGAAGACCATCAAGAAGGAAGAGGGGTATCCCCGAGTAAGTATTACCCTACCTATTTTCCTTTTTCTCCCTTGCTGCACAAGAATGCCTTGCGAAAACCAGTGTGGGTGCTAAAAACCCCTAAAATTCATCTGAATCGCTTCTAAATATTATGAATGTCCCATGCTTAGACTAAATCCGGATCTCTCATTCCGAATCCAACGTTTCTTGGGTTTAATTTGGCCATGGAATGTCGTACCAGAGATTTGCCAGTGTAGTGTTTCGGGAGGGAGCCTTAAATCCATAAGGTTCCTACTAACACGGGGAGGTCATCTTTTGTTTCTTGGCAAACTCTTACACGTTTAGTAAGTCCCGTGGTTCTTTTTGGTGCAATGAAAGGATCTTGGTGGCCAGATCTTCTTGGCAGTCAGATCTTGGTGCGATAGGTCATTTCACACAATTAGGCCCTTGGACAGGGGCATTACCAGAATTCAATGTCATTGCCCCTCAATTGTTGCCTTCAGTGAGTACCTTATTATGGTAACGCCCCCATCTGCAGGCCTTACCTACTGCTGGGAGGCCTCTATCAAGAAGGTAAAGGGACCAATGTGGCTGTGGGTTCACCCTGGCTGCTGTGGAATCACCTCCCATTATGCCATTTATGTGCTTACATGTAGGATAAGGACTCCTAAATGTGCCATTCTGGGAATTGGGACCCAACCTGAGGCAAGAGTTGAACACTGAAGCCAAATTTCCAGAACTGTCTTGTTTAAGGTCTTTAGTCCTTACCTGCCATAAAGAACCATTAGAATTTGCTTGTGAACTGGACAATTCTGAAAACTTGTGATTTTTTTTGAGAGGAATGGAGGTACCTTATGTGTAAGATTCCTCATTTTGATGAAGGTGCCATCCTCTATTGAGGTGAGTGCCAAGCACATGAGGTGAATTCCTACAACTGTCCTGTTCAACGTCCTCACCAAGCATAAAGAACCGCTATTGAACCGCTATAATTTGCTTGTAAACTGCATAGTTGTGATTTTGCTTGAGAGGAGAGGAGACCCCTTGTAAGGTTTCTCATTTTGAGCGTGGAATCTTGAATATAAGGTACAATCCTCTGTCTAAGATAAAGTTTTCCTCAATTTTAAGTGCCCCCCACTGCAAAGTTCTGGTGGTTCTTTTCAACTTTGTTTCCACACTTGTGAACCTTCAAATGTTCTAACTCCACAAAGTCCAATAAGCACAAGTGTGGTCTTAGCTCTTTTGGGTGACTAGAAAAACCGATTGTGTGTTTATGTGTAAGGTAATGCCATGGCAACAGGGCATTAACCTGACATAATGACCAAGGCTTTCCCCATTCAGTGTTTGATGGGACCTCTTGCTTGTATGGTGGGAAATTTCTTTTGGTAATATCATGAAATATAATTTGTAATTTCTTGCCCCTAGGGGTGGGAATCCCACCATATGGCTGAGTCTAGCAAGCCATAATCAAGGTTTGCACAAGACCTTTATGATGTTTTTTTCAAGTCAAGTATATTGTGGTCAAGATTAAGAATCAAGAAGAGTTATGGTTTCTTGCCTTTTTCGAAATTCAGAATTGAATTTCTCTGCTATAAGCTTATAAGTTACATTGGGAATGGACTTGGTGTACAGTAATGTCCCAAGGTGGGCATTACTGAGATAAGGGGCCTAGACAAAGCATAGTTGAACCTTGCCGCATATATCCAGACTGTCTTCACAGGAGGGATTAATCATGTGTAGAGGACAATTCCAGTCATGAAGTAAACATCAGTAGATCATGATACAATGATGTATGTTTAAATCACGAAGTGGCCACCCCTCAAGCTGCAGGTGCACCTTACGTGTGCTGCTCTTTTGGTGAGGACCTTGCACCTACTAGCCTGGTAAGTGTATGGTGCCTCTGCAATTAGAGGATGCATTCCTTACTCACAGACATAAGGTGCCCTCCTTAAACACTGAAAATAATAATTAGAGGTTCAGAGTCATGGGTTCACATAGCAATAAAGCAGTCATAAATTTTTTTTGGTATATTCAAAAGGCACCTCAATTTCCATGACTACCCCTCCTAGAAAAGAGGTGGGATCTTATGCCTACTGTTTAGGAGTGGGAGAGACCTTGCACCTACTTATAGGCATAAGATCCCCCATACTTCACTGTCTTGTGATCGACAAATGTATATGGTTGTGTTAAGGTTTGCCTTATGCTTTATGTTGGGTAAGGCCCACAATTGGGGACTTAGCTACTCCCTAGCCCTGGGGACCTTATTAGAATGTCCCGACCCTAGGGCTTTACCTTGCACTTAAAAACTGTGGTTACATGGAAAAGAACCAGGTAAAAAGAAGTTGTGCAAAAACTGTTTCTTGTTTTAAGGACCACTGGACTTCAAATGCTTACTAGACTCTTCCATGAGCTCAAAGGGATGGAGCCCTTTCAACACAATCATACATCCATCTTACATGTCTCTAAGGTTCTCTACAACACAGAAATGAAAAACTTTTGACTGAAGTATGCATATTTAGCAAGTTGTTAAGCACTGAAATAAATATTTTATGGTGTGTTTTGCTGAATAGGTGCTCAAAAAATGGATAGAGAAGGTGAGGGCCTATGGATTAGAGGCTTTTGACGCGATGGATCCATCTAAAGTACCTACACCCGACGAACCCAATCATTTTTTCACTATGTATAGTGTGATGGTATTGTTGACCTTATCTTTATTCGCAGTGACATTTGGCATTTCATTTTACTTCATTTTGTGCAAAAAATAGCCTTAGTCCTGATTGAAAGAACTCTGTCACAAATTGCTGAAGAAGGCACAAAACACATTCAAGATGGGTCTACCACTTGTTTATAATTGCAATTGCTATAATCTATGTCCTTTGATTTTAGAGAAAATGTTGTAATTTGAAAGTTTTCTATGTATCGTTCCAAGTGGTTTAGTCTAATATGGTGCATGTATATGATTTTTCTAATAAACTCCAGTCTTGGTTTTTTTGAAAATTTTGGGAATCAAAGAAGTCTGTTTGGTTCTAATTTTGTCAAAATTTAGATGCGAAGGTTCCTCATGGGGCCGATTATCTATAAGAACATCTAATAACACAAAATATGAAATATGGAACACAAAGGAGAACTAAGAGAATTTTTATGATCCCTACAAGCTTTGGGCTACAAACTAACTATAAATTGCAAAAACTTTCATTAACAATTCAATGCTCCAAGAAAACCAAATCAACCATTGGACCACAAACTACAAATTGCAACCTCACACAATTCCTTGGAAACCCATCACAAATAAAAAAAGGGATGCACAAGAATTTCATACTTGTTTATAAGGAGCTTAATTACATATCACATCGTCTCCTTTCAATGATGCATAATGTAACAATGTTTAAGCACTTAGCACCCAGCCCTTAAGGAACATGCCCACCATTTTCACCAAACGCCACCATTTTTATAAAACACAAAACATGAAAAAACCTAGCCTATTTAGAAAGCAACATAAGTGGAGTTCAAGCAAAAACGCAAAAAAAAATTGGTGTCATCACTTTTTTTTTAACATGGTTCTTTCGGTCATTAACATTTGGAGATTCCAAGTACACCTTTGATCCTTTAACTTTTTGGCCTCGACAATCAAGTGTGTATGTATTCAAATGGAGAAACGTCAAGGGTCTATCCTTGTTTCTTATTCTTGTGCAAAATTGGTTTAATCTTTATGTGCTTCACCCTAAATGCTTGACAAATAAAATTGTGGTTTTGTCCCCCAAATCATTTAAAATTAAGATTAATTTGTAATGTAGGCATGAGACTTGTTGCAAGCATTGGTTTGGTATATAGCCCTATGGTTATGGTGCATTCACACTTGATGTTAAGTCAGTGAAAATGAAAATCTAGGTGGCATCCTAGGTGACACCCAATTTTAAATGGGCAATAGCTTAATGTTAAGTGAATGTTAACTTAACATAAAACTAGTGTGACCTGTGCTGTTGGCCCAAGTGTTATCACGTCCTCAACTGAGTTTTCCTTCCAAAACTTGATTTTTTGAAATTTATTTGAATTTCCAGCTTCAGAAATCACTTAAAAATCAATATCTCCCGCATTCTGAATCCAAATCTTACCAAATAAATTCCATTAAATCCTGCTCATCAAGATCTTTCCAACAACACCAAAGGCACATTCCAATTCCTCAGAAAATTTTCAGCTATGATTTAATTTAATTTTCAATGAAGAAATCATTCAATATTCAAGAACTTTTGCACTGCAAGTCCAAATGTCATGGAACCAAGCTGATGCACCCCTCCTTGTCGAGAGCTTTCGAAAGACACCAAGAACATGATCTGAAGCATCATGGTACGGTGGCTCTCATAACTACAAAACAAACTACCTTCCTTCATAGATAGATGTTCATGGTAAGTAGGTGTAAGTCCTAAATGACTAGCATGGTGTTAGGTGGCTCAACACGAGAATCCCTAACACCAAGTGTGAACGCACTGTTAATATTGAGTCTGACATTTGTGTCAAGTATTCTACAAGGGTGATAGTTGATACAAACCAAGGCAAGAGCAATCTTATACCACCTCGGTAGGAACCTAAGGTAATAACAACCTTTGTTACTAGTTTTATCCTGGTTTCAATGTTAGGTATACATAAGTTCCTTGGGTTGCAATGCTAATCCAAAGATTTAGGTTTATTAGGTTCTTTCTTGTGACTTGGACTTAAGTTGCCATTCTTTTGTTGAAACCGACACAAGAATAGGATTATGAAACTAGTCTTTTGATAGAGTTGAAATTGAGACCAGGATCATTGAAAAACAAGTGTTAAACATATGTTCAAGTTCTTGTAAGTAGGCAAGATGAATAGGCACCTGCCATGGCAAGGACCTTGAATTAAATTGTGTTTTAGACGACATTAATTTGTCAAAGTTCAATACACTCCAATTTTCCACATATAGCAAGCCATGATAGGAGGTCAATATAGATTACATGACTTGATTTAAGGAACAATGGGGGGGGGGGTGGGTTCTGCAAGCTTTCTACCTTGTGGTGCATTCACACTTGATGTTAAGTAAG
>Ga0209611_10002105_pt1 | contig 34856 bp, 31 predicted proteins | sample S1TSphgellanicum_3_FD_187693 | JGI IMG/M metagenome (GOLD analysis project Ga0209611, IMG submission 187693) | Host-associated microbial communities from peat moss isolated from Minnesota, USA - S1T2_Fc - Sphagnum magellanicum MG (SPAdes) (version 2) | ecosystem: Host-associated > Plants > Peat...
ATTGGTCTCCATCCTATGTATCTATTACTCACGGTGGTGTTACTAGTGGTGGTACTACTACACCGTCTACTCCTAGTACGAGCACACAGGTTGTTCCCCCACCTCCGTTTAACCCTATCACAGAGTTCTTTTTGACGCTAAAGAAGAACTACCAAGGGGTGAAGACGAAGAAGTTGAAGAATCTTCAGGAATTTGAGCGGAAGACTAGTGCAAATCTTCGTGAGGCATACACTCGTATGCGACAATTGATTACAGTTACCTAGGGGGTGACGGAGGCTCAGGTAGTCCAATTTTGGTATGGGATTCTAGACAAGGAGTTGCGACAGAGAACACGTGATGTGACTCTCATGAATGACGATTCTCCCACATTGGCCCATGTGTTTACTTTGTTTGAGAAGATAGAACTTAACATGGTGGAAGAGAGGGTGGTGACATCTAGATTCAATAGGGATATAATTACTACTTCTCATGGACAACAGTCCACTTCACAACCTCATACTTGTGGAGGTGGGAGTCGTGGAGGTCAGGTACAACCTCAGTCAGGTTCTGGAGGGATGGGTGCACAAAGACCGTTGCCTTCATTCGCTAGTCAACAGTAGGGACAGTCTTGTTGAACATGTGGTGGTGCTCATATTTGGAGGGATTGTCCACAGGAGAGTGGTGGACGAACTTTGGCTGATGGATCTCAGTCGGCACAAGTTCAATGTGATAATTATGGCCGAGTTGACCACTTTCGTGAGCGTTGTTTTGACCTTTACCCAGAATTGAGATCAGGTCGTGGTGGAACAGCTCAAAAAGGTCGTGGTGGTAGAGGTGGTAGAGGTGGTGGGGGTGGTAGAGGTACACCAATGGTTAGGGCACCTCCCGTGATCACTCCTCCCCCTATGACAGAGGCAGCTATCGTTGCTAGGATTGAGCAATTGGAGCAAAGGCTTACTACCATGGCAAGTTTCCAACATCGATCACATTCAAGAGGCAAGGCTCCCACATCTTATGGGGGAGATGATCTCTTTTATATGGTTAGTGTAGCACAAATTGAGGCATCCGTTGTAGTGATGAGAAGCGTCATTCGAACCTCGGAGCCACGTGGGGCAACTGTGGAGTTAGTTCCACAAAGGGGTGAAGCTAGTAGATAGGCCAGGCTTCCCCAATCATTCTTGTTGTCTGAAGTGGTTAGGACTCCTTCCATGGTTCCTACATCGCCTATTGAGCCAACAATGGGGCCAACGGCATCAACATCACGTGTAGTGGACACAGATGTATCATTAAATGTAGTGTTGCGGATGGTGACTTCAGTGTTGGGATCCCCAACATTTTTGGCTAATGATTTTATGGCGTCAGGAGTTGACTTAACTCGTGTATTTCGACTAACAGCCACATTGTGTGAATATGGGGGTGTTGTTGCTATAAGTGCCGAGGTGTGTGAGGGTGTTGATGTGGGGCAACTTGTGGCGAAGGATGTTGTTGTGGAACATCCCGTGGTATCAGGTGTGGATAGTCCTTGGCAAGCGACGACGGCTAAAATGGATGCATTACCAGCTCGACCAGCCATTGATCGTGGGAGGCTTACACCTCGTGTATGTATGTTGGATAATCGGAATGGTATTTTTTGGTTGGTGAATCCTATGGGCCAGGTGTATAAACCAGATCAGGTTTTGTTGGATTCTAGTGCCCAACCTTTGATGTTGGGGAAGGCAACATGTATTAGTTTGGGTATTCAGAGGTCAGAGCTTGAACCATGTTCATTCTAAATTCAAACATCACTTGGTGGAGCCAGTGATAGGTCTAACTTCATGACACGTAAAAAATTATTGATGCAAATGAAACCAGATCATGTGACTGATAGTTCTAGGTTGGGAGTGACTGTTGTTGTTACAATAGCTAAGTCGTATGATGTACTAGTTGGAGGTGTCGTGTTGTATCCGATGGGTTTTCAAATGGATTATTGGACAGAGACAACGACTTATCAACCTAGTTAACAGTCTGGGGATGGACGAATGAGCCAGGTGCCTGTGAGATTTATTTTTGGGGTTCGACCAAGAGGGTCTCCCCAAAGGTGTTAGCATCAGTTGCTGGTTTTAGTGGAGTGGTCACTTAGCCAAGTGACTTGCTGGAGGGCAACATTTCAACCATTGACACTCCGATCTACAAGGATATAGAGGAGGTTTTTAGCTTTGTTGCAATAGTCCTCTTCATTGGATGTTCCACTTTGGCGTTCGAGTGGGGTGTTACGGTAGGATGCCGATCGTTTGGTATCACAAGCTTAGCGTGAGGCTTTTGTGCCTGTGGAGGAAGAGGAGGTTCCACAACGGACTCCTATTTCTGGTCATGTTGGGTTGTTGCCATTGGATACTACACCCATTGCGTGGGAATATCCTTCCGAGGGTATTTGCGTGTTAGATCTATTTGGTGGGATCAACACTAGTTTGGCAGTAGTGCTTCAAGCAGGTATTCGAGTTCGAAAATACCTTTACGTGGAGAAAAATGAGACCGCGAAAAGGGTTTCATCGCGCCATCTTGCATTATTGATGTGGCGATACCCTGAGTTGTCGAGGTCGATTATTCGAGGATATCAATGGGCTTTGCCATCAGACATTGCATTATTGGGGGCGCAAGACCTTGCGAGAGTTGGTCCTATTAATTTGGTGATTGCTGGATGGCCATGCCAGGGTCATACTCGAGCTAGTCATGGTGAGGGATTATGTGACCCTCGATCTCGTATGTTTTGGGAGATGTTGCAGGTGTTACGCCATCTTCAGACACCTCAGACACATGTTCCTACATACATTATGGAAAATGTACCTTTGTTGGGTGATACTAGGTCTCATGTGATGGCGAGTGTACACCAAATCCGGTCTTGGATTGGACCGGCGATTTTATTGGATGCAACGAGGGTTGGCTTGTGTGCTCATTGTCCCCGATTGTGGTGGACGAACTTGTTGCTGAAGGAGGTGTTGAAACGGGCATATGAGATAGTACCACGATCTTCTCACCTCATAGTGGATAATATCTTAAATATCGGGCGACAATCTTAGGTGGTGAAAGTTGTTGATAGGTACCCATGGTAGTGGTGAACCGAATGGGACAGCCTAGGATGGCGTTACCCACATTTGTCAATTTTCCAACATCGCATGCCTATTGAAAGGGTGGTCCCGAGCTTATATAAGATACTTGTTTACAACAATTGGTGGAGCCCAACATCGATGAAAGAGTGTGTGCAATGGGGTTTCCTACAAGAATGACATTTGTCCCTTCTATTTCTGAAGCTTCACGTCGACAAATGTTGGGTCAAGCTATGGACCTGAATTATTTGACTTGGATTGTTAACCTTGGTAGGGCTGAGCAATGTCGGCTCAGAGCCACATTTGTAGTAGTTACACCTCTTGTGAGCTCATTGTCCACCATGATGGTAGAGGCATCGACTAGGGGCGAGGAGAGTTATACTTTTCATCCTTGGAATACATGGGATGTGTTGGGAAAGCATGTGAAGTTGTGGCCCATGTTGTTGGAGGAGTTTGTTGCTCCAGTGGTGTTCCATTGGGTGACTTGGAGGAACATGTGGCTTCTCCCAAGGATTTTGCGTAGCAACCCATGGCATCATCCTCTTCCTCTAGTGTGTCTACCAAGGAGATTTGGGAGCCTTTGATAGGGCCCAAGCTAACAGGAGGAAAGAGGCGACAGTTGATGCAATTCCTAAGAATGTACAGGAATTGTTTTGCTTTTAATATGAAGGAGTTGGGTGCATTGATTGGACCTAGTATACGGATTGAGTTGGCTAGTGACAGGTCAATCTTCTATCGTCCTTATAGATACAGTGATATGGAGAGGGACCTGATTCGGAGTCGAACATTGGATCTATTAGAGGCTGGATTAGTGGAATTGTCGCATGGTGAATATGCATCAGCCACTGTCATGCCAGCCAAAAAGGATGTACATGGCAACTACACGGATAGGCATATGTGTGGAGACTATCGTCCTATCAATCGGTAAACTAAGTCCGATAAGTATGCCATGCTTACACCTGAAGAGATCTTTGATGTTGTGGGACATGCGAGGGTTTTTAGTACACTTGATCTTCGAACAGGGTACCATCAGCTATTGATTCGAGAGGAGGACAAGGCTAAGACCACATTTTGGGGCGTCAACTTTCACGGCAAGGATTGTTTATATCAATGGAAGTTCTTACCCTTTGGGTTGAAGAATGCGCCTACCAAATTTCAATGTGTGATGGATAGGATCTTAATAGGGTTGGATTTTGTCCGGTGTTATATCAATGATATTATGGTAGATAGTGATACCGTGGAAAAGCACCAAATTCATCTACAAATTGTGTTTGAGCGATTAAAGGCTCATGGTTTTCGTCTACATCCTGGGAAATGTAAATTCTTCCAGGAGAGTGTGGAGTATTTGGGTCATGTGATCTACCCAGGTGGCTTGGGAGTGCAACAAGCCAAGGTGGAGGTTATTGCACGTATTCCACATCCCACGGATGTGAGTAGGGTTCGCGCTTTCATGGGATTGACGAACTACTATCACAAGTATGTCAAAGGTTTTAGTGCGATGGCAAAGCTTTTGAACATGTTGTTGAAGTTGGATCAGGAATGGCAATGGGGTAATGAGCAGGAGCAAGCTTTTGTGGAACTCAAGGCTAGGTTAATTGCAGTTCCCATCCTTAAGAGACCTATTAAGGGGTGTCCATTCCAGCTACACACTGATTGGAATATGTTGGGACTTAGAGCGGTGTTGACACAGTGTGATGATGAAGGGAAGGAGTTTGTGGTGGTTTATGCGAGTCATTTGAACAATGCAGCGGAGTCAGGCTATAATTCTTACGAGGGAGAATGTTTGGCAACGATGTGGGATGTCGCACACTTCATGTGTTACTTGTTTGGCACACAATTTACCTTTGTCACTAATCACCAGATGCTAACAGGACACCATAGCTCGAAGCTCCACTAATTCCAACTACTCCCAACGTTCTAGGCTCAACTCAAAGAACTATGTTCTTTGAGCCCTCTTTCACACTTCAGCACTTGTAGCAACAACACTCCCATGTTCACACAATGTGGCTGCTAGTCGAAATACACGAGTTAAGTCAACTCCTGACGCCATCAAATCATTAGCCGAAAATGTTAGGGATCCCAACACTAAAGTCACCATCCGCGACACTACACTTGATGATACATCCGTGTCCACTACACATGATGTTGATGCTATTGGCCCCATTGTTGGCTCAATAGGCGGTGTAAAAACCATGGAAGGAGTCCTAACCACTTCAGATAACAAGAATGATTGGGGAAGCCTGGCCTGTCTACTAGCTTCACCCCTCTATGGATCCAACTCCACAATTGCCCCACGTGGCTCCGAGGCTCGAATGACGCCTCTCGTCACTGCAACGAACGCCTCAATTTGTGCTACACTAGCCATATAAAAGAGATCATCTCCCCCATAAGATGTGAGAGCCTCGCCTCTTGAATGTGATTGATGTCCTAGAAGGTTGAATTGCATCTAGGAATTGTTTGGGATTTCTTTGAACCTAGAACGTTGGGAGTAGTTGGAGTTAGTGGAGCTTCAAGCTATGGTGTCCCGTTAGCATCGGCCTAGATTCTCTGAGTGGAGTGGGCTTGGCTTGACTATATGTGTTTGCATCACGAGTTTTATGATAGTAGATTTTTCTCGTGTCATTTTCACTCAAAGAATTGCTAGTTGTGGTACACATGTATTTGTTTATGCTCTCGTCCATGTTATGTGTTTGTGTGTGTATGTGAGTATGGTATGTCAGCGATGTATGTTGTATGACGATATGTATTCGCACGACACACAACATCTCTACAATTGTGAATGTGTATATATCTAAATATTTTAATGTTATGATTGGGGTGCACTTGTTATCATTGGCACATCGACCTTAATTGAAGCATGTTAATATGGCCACTAGTTTGGTAGGTGTTGAACCTTGTTGGCAAGTTTTTAATTTGTCAATATGTGTAGGCAATATAATGCAATCATTTATCATGAGTTGTTGTAATAATGACAACATGTCATTGGTTTTGCATGACATTCATCGTGTACCCTTTCAAGGTTCCTGATTCAATGGGCTTGCTATGTGTGGAATGGGCATGTGTGCATGTGTGCATTCAACATGAATCATGGGTTTAAGGCCATTATGAAATTGTTGTTGCAAATCATACAAACAAATGTGAATTAATTCAAGATACATGTGTAATTAGCAAGAGAATTGCATTTTATGTACAATGGTAGGTGTGTGTTACTAATGATGCCTTGTTTTGAAAATACATTTGGTTGATGGTGTATCCCAAATTATATGGTATCATTATATATGGATGGTGGTTGAAATTACTTGAATTATGTCATCATATCATGAATTAACTGCTTTGAGGTCCTTTGAGATGTTTTTTGTTCTTACATTGTGTTTTGCATCTATATTGGTGCATACACATATATTTTAAATAACGAGGCTACTATTAACATTACTTGTGTTATTTGTTTGACACCATGATATTCGCACATGATTTTGTAATTTGGTCAACTAATTTTGCAAATGTAACAATAATGATTTGGGCAACAATATAAAATAATTATGTACATTTACATAATGATTTTTATATGTCAAAGGAACAATAAACAATATTCATTATGAGCAATTGTGAAAAATTATAATGCATTTCATTGTATGTTTTATAATTTTAAAAATTGAATAATAAGACTGGATTATATTAGAAATTTGAAATGTTTCATTTGTAAAGGTAGCTATTTTGATCCAAACCTAGTGTGATATGTGTTATGTACGTTCGAACCAATGACACTAGTTAAAACATTGTAATCTTATGTTCATTCGATTAAATTCAAATTTTAATTGCACCATTATTGTCATTTAACACATATCAATAAAACATCATTTGTGATTATGAATTATAGTTGCACATTCAATTAAAACTTTGTTATATGAACTAACTTAACACATGGGTGCAATAAAACACAATATATGTGACTAACATTTGTTATAACAAATGCCAACAATTAGGTCACAATACACAATTAACAATGAACGGTTGCATCTTCAAATGACACATGAATGCAACAAAACACAATATATGTGATTATTACATGAACAAAACAACTTTGCTTCTTTATTTATTTAATGATAGACTGAAACATGACATCACAAAAAAAATCACAAAACCCAAAGATGCATTATTATGACAAATATAATCATGACATCTACCAAGAACAATTAATTCCCATTGCATGATTACTAATGAATAAATCAAAATATATAAGATAAAACCTTGATTTATGCAAATATTTTATATTGTATTAAGATATTAAAATATGATTTGTATACAAAATGTACAATCTATATAATGCCAACATACAATCAACATATATATCATCAACCATATGGAATTGGTAATGAAAATTGAACCTTCCTTCCATGGTAAAAGTTCGTTACCCTTGCCATTCAACCACTTCATAAAATATCAATTAATTTGAATGAAAATAAATTTGAATCTTGCTATCTAATACATTTCAACAATGATGTTTTTTCTCTTTTAAATCACAAGATCATTTGTATATAAACTTATTTTAAATTAATATTCATTTTTTTGTGAAACATAAAATATATTATTTAACACATAATATATTGATTTGTATGTTAAAACTAATTATTTGATTTTACATTATGAAGATTGAATTTTTTACCTTTTTAAAAAAAAATGAACATGCAAAATAGAATATAGCACTTTGTCCATATTTTATGTAAAAAGTTGTATGCAATTTGGTTTTTAAAATCATGGAATCTCATATTGTAATAATTGATAGACTAAAAGATTAAAATAAATAATTCTACTAATGATCATTATTTAACATATAGGTTACATGACATCTACTTTGAAAAGTATAACATTTCATTTATGGTAACAATGTAGTTGAGACACTAAGGACATTGAAATTTGTTGAAAACATCTCACTCATTCATAAAATTATGAACATTTTCTTTACTTGCTAGATGAATTGGAATGAATTTAAAAGCTTGAAAATCTTTAAGTGAAATATGATAATTCATTTTACCAAATTCTTAAAACTTACATAGTCTTTGAGGTTTTTTTTTGGTTTGTTTGTTTAATTATGTGAACATATTGTTAATATAAACATTTCTAATGATGACAAAAAATTTAATGCATGATTCCAATAAAGGAAGATTTGTTTAGTTGTAATAAAATAATGTTATCTATTTATGCATATGCATTATGTGTATTGAAAATAATGGTCAAAGGTTACTTTAATTTACATATTTCAAAGTGAAAGATGTGTTTCACTAAAAACTAAATAAATGAATAAATAGGATAAGTTGGATTGCTTACATCAAAAAAACCATCCGAAACATAACACTGAAACACAATGATTTTGAGATTATAGAAGAGCTACAAATAAATCTAATGCAAGTGTGTGGAATTTTTAAATTATATCTTAAATGTTGTTATGGATGTATTCATGTTGAATATATATTTAAATGTAAGAAGGTTAACATGCATTAACAAATTGAAAACATTGACTTATAATGGAACCTTGCAAAGAAAACTAAAAAAACTAGAATATATAAGGGGTTTTCTTTCTTTTCTTTTCTTTTTTCATTCACATGTTTTGATATGCAAGCATTTTTTTGGTTAATAGTTTTTTTTGTTGGACATACCCCAAACTACATTATAAAAAACACAATAAAAAAATAAATTATCGATAGAAATTTACACTTTTAAGTCAAAGGTGATGGCTTTGAAAATGATGAAGGATAAGAAGAATATTCATGCGATGGCATAAGTGTGAAAAATAAGATTCTCAATTCAAACCTTTTGAACTAAAGTAAATGTACATTTTATAAAGTTAGTTGAATTCAAATAATAAAGTGAAAGGTATGTGACATTAAAAGTTTGACATTATTGGTTTAATAATTATGTTATGCAACTTGTGCAATATATATGTATATTTAACAAAGATGTAAATAGATAACACCAAATGCCAATTACAATTTTAAAAACTAGATGTGCTAAAACAATAAAAATTCATAGGACAAGATTTTAACATTTAATAAGTGAATTTGATTAAAATTTTGAGTTTAATGAAATGTGTGTGTGTGTTTTTTTTTTCATAGCCAACAAAAAAATAATACTTAAGGAACTTTAATAAGGGAGGCTTGATGTAGAGATCTTTTTTTAAATAACCATAAAATCTGAGTATTTTTTCAATTTTTCAATAAAAATTGAAATTCATTTTTTAGCTTTTAGGTTGGGACAACAAAATTATTTTTCCATGAATATCATTTTATTATGTAAATCATTTTATTGTGTGACTCATTTTTAAAGTAACTATTTTGTACATAAAACACAACCTTGATGAATGGTCTTTTTGTTTGACATTCCTTAAATTTGTGTCATTGCAATAAATTGAAATAATCATGCAAATTATGAGCAAAATAAAATGGAAACAAAATTTGTGAACATGTCATTTTCACAAGGCCCAAATTTACCAAGGATTTGCAAGTAGATTAATTTGGCCTTAAACATTCAACGTGAAGCAAAAAAATGTTAAAGTATCTGTAAGGAGAAACAAATGAAATGATTATGATTTTAAACTTGTAGGAGGAGGATGAATGCAAATGCAATGTCACAAATGAATTTTAAATTGAAAAATCTCACACATTTCAATTTTCTCTTCTATGTTATGTTCCCCTAATCATATGATCCTAAATTTTGATTATGAACCTTTTTAGTTTCTCTTTCTTTGTAAGTCATCAATATTTCATAACAATCATAGACATGATGCAAATGGGAAAAGAACTTTTGATTCAACCTCTTAATGATATGGTGCAAAACTCTTGGTGCAATTTTGAATTTTTGAAAAGGACAATCTTCATTGGAAGAAACAATATATGACATCCTACAAATGCATGCCCGGTCTCTAAACATTGAAAATGCTTATTCTGAACAAATTTATTCTGAATCATAAATGTATTATGGATAAGTTGAAATGAAATTTGATTATGAACCATATTAAAATATTTTCTTTTTAATCTTCTGATTGACTTTGAAATGGAACATGGAGATGATAAAAAACAATGTGAAAGGAGGTTAATTATTTATTTTGTGCTTAAGGGTTATTTTTAGCCTAGGGGTTAGTTTACATAGTAAAACAACTTGATAACTTCAAAATGCACTAGTAGTAGGTTTATATATTATCCTCATTACTAACAAGGGTGATGCCAAACTAGTTGGTTAATTTTTAAAAGGTGGTAAGTAAGAAATTGAACAATTATTTTTAATTGGTAGCTTTTAATTTGTCTTGGCTTTCGAAGGTGATATCAAGGCAAAAGATTTGACAAAGGAAAAGATTTCACATGACTCCAAAGGCCTAAAAGCATTTGCTTGGATTTAGTTCTAATATTTTGCCATATGTAAACCTTATACCATGCATAAATGAGTGTATTCAAAGTAAAAGGAGCCAAAACAATTGTTAATAAATAATGAAAATGATATGTTATTGCATTAGAAAACCTCCATTGATTAAAATTAATTTTTTATATTCATCCTTTGAATTTGTGTTTGTTTGTTATGAAGTTAAAATCTTATAAATTTGGAATGATTCAACCATGTTCTTAAAGTCCTTTGTCATACACAAAACACTTGTTGATTGAACCTTTTTAACGAAGTTATGAAATTTGAACATTTTTTTGTTTATCAAATGTTCAACAAATGTTTTTAAATTTATTGTGGGCTTTAGGGTATTTCATAAGAAGGGCCAAATGGGTGAAAACACATTATGAGGGGGCCAACTTGGCATTTTCATGACATGTATCAAAAGCATACATCTCCAAAATGTGTTGAATTTTAGTGTGTAGGCTTTATATTTTGATTTCCACAAAATTAATGTTATATTGTTTGAAAAAAAAATTAAATAAATGTAAAAAACTTGTTTTTTAAATTTTAGATTGCATTAGTTTTGGGTTTGAATTAATCAACCAAAAAATGTTTGGAATGAAATTTTTTAAAGTGGCCCATTTCACATTTTTTTGTCTTTTTATCATATACTTATGACCATGCCCTAAAAAACTCTGCACATGGTTCACAAATTTAGTTCAATCATATGGAATCACAATATATAATAAAAATTAAAATTTTAGTAAAGATTAAAAATCATTTCAATTTGGAATATATTTGCATTTTTTAGTACATTGTTACTTACATTTTTTTGGCACAAATATATTCTAACATCACATCGTAAGAAATGAAAAAATGTGGTTTATTTGGCATTTAACTTTTTGTGTTTTGACCTACCATAATATGCAAAAACATTGTAAAAATCTATTTTAATAATGAAATGGTTGAAGTTCATACATGTGCACCTTGAAAAATAATATGATGCGACAACAACCCCCCCCCAATGTGTTTTCACCTAAATGTGTTAATCATTTTAGGTGCACATGTATTGGATCCTATTAAATAATGTTTTTGATTCTAAATTTGGAGTATCATTACAATTTTAAAAGTTCAAAATTTGTGATCGCATGGGTTTAAATAAAAATTATACATTTTATTTTATTGTAGGGTTTGATGCAAATAAAATAAATTTATGGAATGGGTCATGTTTCACTTCAATATCAATTATCTAGTTTCATAAATTACATTTAAAATTGTAGTTTTGGTATTTAATAAACCAAGACACCTAGGCCACATGTAAAATGGAACCTTTAGTACTTAAAGACTTTAACCTCAGCAACCATTGCTCCATTCATTGTGATTTCACTTGTATGATCCATGTCACATGTGAGGTGGATGACATGAAAAAAAATTCTACTATGTTATCAAAGATTTTATTTACATGGCAAGAGTAGGCAATAACTAAAGGCATTCACCAAATTTTGAAGACCTCCCAATTGAGGACCTTTCAAACGTATTATTCAAAAGGATTTTTTTTTTCATATTTAACATCCAAAATTGTAAACATCACCTAAAGAAAAAGGGTGAGGGCTTATGAAATGTTTAATCTCCTCCCCCCCACATCCACACATCTCATTCCAAAAACATAAAATGGCCTTCCATTTGATCTGATAATTTTTATTATTTTTATCTATTTTAGAATATACACATTTGAAATTTATATTTTTAATTATATGTAGGACAAGGCCCCAAGCTAGGTGTCATAAATTGTCATGTCATGGGGTTCATCATTTGAATGTTCATCCATGACTTATAATGAACTTGTACATAATTCCTAGTTTAATTTCAATTTATTTTCAATTAGCTTTTAATGAAGTTGTAATTCACTTCCAGTTCACTTCCAGTTAACTTTTAGTTAAGTACAAGTTAAGTCCTAGTTAAGTTTTAGTTAAGTCCTAATTAATTCTCAGTTAAATCAGAGTTAATTTTTAGTTAAATATTAGATAACTCCCAATTTAAATGTAATCATTCATAGTTAACTCAGTTGATTCTCAATTGACTTTTAGTTAAGTTCAAATTAATTTTTAGTTAAATTTCAATTAACTCATAGTCAACTTTTAGTTAAAAAGGTTTTTAAGAAACTATTTTACCTAATGCACACAAAGAAACCTCCCTGGAAGCTTCCTTGAGTTAAGTCCTCAAAGGGGTATAAATAAAAATAGGACTCTTCATTTCCTTTAATTTGTTCAACACGAATCTTAAGCATGATCTTGCATCATAACCTTATCATGTTATTTTCATGTTAATGTTTGCATATGTTAACATAATAAAGATTTGTTTTCACGTTGGTCTTGCACACCTCGTGTTCTTGTTTTTAATTATCGTGTTCTTGTTTTGGAATCACATAATATTGTCTTGTTTTTTGTTTGAAAGTTAGATTTAAACCTTTTCCTTTAACCTTTGTTCTTGTGGTTATTTATGTCCTTAACACTAGGCACATTCTTGAAATAAAAGGATAATAACTTGAGTTAATTGATTTTCCCCTTTGAAGAGTGTATGTTGATGTTAAGTGGGTTAGATTTTAAACCCTATTTTAATTAAGTAAATAGGTAATTGATTTTCCCATTTGAAAAATGTATACTATTGTTGGGTGAGTTGGATTTCAAATCTTATTTCAATTAAGTAAATAATCAATTGATTTTCCCATGAAGAAAGTGTGAGATGCATCAAATTTTTGACCCTATTTCAATTAAGTAAATAATCAATTGATTTTCTCATTATGAGAGTGTGAGGTGCATCAAATTTTTGACCCTATTTCAATGAGGTAACCAATCACTTGATTTTCCCATTTGGAAAATGTATGTTAATGTGAAGTAGATCAAATTTTTGACCCTATTTCAATTAGGTCAACAATCCATTGATTTTCACATTTGGAAAGTGTACCTTAATTTGAGGTAGATCAAATTTTTAATCCTATTTCAATTAAGTAAACAATCAATTGATTTTCAAATTTGGAGAATGTGTGCTAATGTTAGGTGGATCAAATTTCAAATCCTATTTTAATTCATTTGTGAAAAAAACAAATAATGTATTATTTTGTAAATCATTAAACCAAAAATCTAGTTGTTAAATGAAAAAAAATGAAACACAAATGCACTATATGAATGTAAAGAACATGCACTTTTAAATAATAATATGCTTGTGCAACAAAATATGAAGGTTTTCAAAAACCTTGATTTGGTATATTATGATAGTAGGTTGAAGATGATGTGATTTGTGGTGAAAATAAAATTGATTAGTGGTAACCCGTGCCTGCAAGGCACAGCACGGCATTGAAGCAACGATGACCCCTGATGACGACCCCTGAAACCCTAAAGGTCAACGACATTCTGCCATTTTAGTTTCCAGACTTATTGCTCCATCTGGAAGTCACAATTCTTGGTGCCGAGATGAACATCGGCAGCCAGCATCATCTGCACATTAGCCTCCTTCTGAGAGAGCACCATCTTGATGCCGCACTACGTTGCTACTACGATCTGGGGACAACCACAGATGTAGAAACTGCAAACCAAATCCTAGAAGGGAAAAAAAAAACAGACGCAAAAAAAATTGTCCTGTACAGTCGCTGAGACTTAAACTTAAACCCTAAAAGGAACGCCAAACACTAACCGTACCAAGACCCAGGTGTAGTTAATGAACCCCTAAGGTCAGGTTAAGTTCTTTTGCACAATAGTTACAGTTCGATCATCAAAAGAATTCCAAAGATCTACACCATCAGATCTCATTGATTTGGACGACCAGGACATATCCAACGCACAATATTAGATCATTGCTGATTTTTTTTTGGTCAATTTATAACTGTTATAACTGTCACAAACAGACAGATGGACGTAGTGAATTAATATATATGATTTGATTAAAATATTAATTTTTTGGGAAAAAAAAAAGAGAAACAACCAAAACCTCAATTTTTAACATGTTTCAACCATGTAAAAATGGAAAAAAATATTAAAATTATTTTTGATCAACTAATATGGTTTTTGAAAAAACCTCAATTCATTTCAATTGAATTCAATTTGCAAGCATTGGTGTTTGACAACAAATCTTATGACTTTTTTTGGGTCACCTTTTGTTCACTTTGAACAATAGATGTAAAAACGAATTGAAAAAAGACATTTGCATTCTTCATGGTTTATAGATTGCAACTACATGTCCAAATTGTTCCTTGTGTCTTCCTATTAAAACTTGCAAAAATAATTTTTGTTCCGTGCTTTTGATAAATCAATTGTTTTATCCTAAGATATCATTGTTCTATGGTGATCATAAAAAAAATAAAAATTGGAATTTTTTTAATAAAACATTATATACTCCTTTGGTTATTTAATTTGTTCCAATTAAACAAGGAATACAAGGTGCTAGTAAATTTGGATCAACAAGAACACCTTCAAAATGTAATACCATAGTACCTTGGCCATTTCAACACATGTTCATCAAATAATTAATTAATTTTGAAAGATTCATATTAAAAATTGGAATATTCCTAAATATCCACTATTTCCCTTCACAAATTTTTTTGATTTGGAAGAAATAATTTTTGAAAATTTCAACATTTTTGAAAATAATATAGTTAGTGTTGAATTGGCCAAGGAACTAAGGTATAATAGAACAAATATTTAACGATCAACTGATAGTCTCTAACTCCACACAATAAAAATTGCAAACAAGTAATGGTGACCAATATAACATTTGGATTCAAACAAAGTAGTGCATAGGTATGTAGAGCCCTAATTAAACAAGTTTGATTTTCATGGTGGTGGTTCTCATATCATGGACTCAAATGATTTCTTAGCTACCTAAACCCATGTCTTTACAAACGTGCAAAAAGATTTAGGGAAATTCCTTCCTAAAACCCTTCAAGGTCCTATTAACACGTGAGGATCCACCCTGTACATAGGAAGGAAATAAATCCTGCGGTTTTTCAGCTGCAGAAACTAGATGCTCATACACAAATGAGTGGCGGAAGCTTACCAAGGATTGAAGAGGCAGACAGGACATGAATTTGCAGAGCAGATTCCAGCATACCCCAGCAAAAATTGCATATTGTCAACAATATCAGAACTCTTGATCTTCAGCATTTCCCAGATGTACTGTGTTATATGAGACTGTACAAAGTGACAAGATGTATTTCTATGCATCAAGCACCTTTTGAGTGCTCTCTGCTAGCCACTGCAGGTACTTGTGGCTGCCTCCAGTGATAGGCACTGCTATAACCTCTGGCGTACTGCACATACCACAGAATCATTTAGCTCCCTATTGCTGTAACGTAGATATATTATTTTGATAGAACTTTGTTGCTTTGATTTTTGTAAGCTGCAAGCAAAGCTAGTTATGCAGTAGAAGAAACAATAAGGTCACAACCATCAAATAATATAAGCCAAAGGTGAATTTTTCATCAAAGAGGAATCTATGTGGCTAAATTTGAAGATCAAAATAACTGCAAAAAGTCCCTATGAGGTGAATTTTAAGCCTACACATGCCTTTTCAATCATAACTATAAAGTTCACACAGTGATGCAAACATCCTCCCAGGGAAGACTCTATCTAGGAAATACTCACTCATAAGGATGATTGGCTGTCACATGGTCAGTGAGTTGTTGCAGAAGACTCTGCCTTGTCTTGATAATCAACAACAGCTCTGAATCTGTCTCCACCTGAAACAATATGAAACATTTCCTAGTTAGCATCAAGTAAAGGAGTCACCCTCTCTAGTTTGTCTCTCTTGTATGATGTTACAGATTGGCCAGGATCAAGCTACCCAACTCTGGGAAAACTATGGCACAATAGCTGCCCAAATTTTTTATCTACATTCAATGGGAAACTTTGGGTTGAAAGTTTCACAATACAGCACAATGTTTGAATAATATAGATCAATAGCCCTATCTGCAACAATCTTGATGGGACTCAAAGTGGGAAGATGTAACTCACCTTCCCCTGCCACAAATATGTGGACTCCACACCTGTCATGTCAAGCAAACCCACAGAAAATATTTCACTAACAATGAACAAAGCGTTGCATTATTCAATTTGATTGACACAAATCGGCAATCCAGTAACAATAATCCCCTTATGATACAGCAATACAAAATTATGCAGTCTGAAGGTCCCACAATCACCTTAACAGGAGATGTGGACCATGAGTCAATGCTGCATCACCCAAAGTTCCTTCATAGGCTTCAATACGGTCTGTATTGATGGTGAACAAGAGCACATAGTGCAGAAACACCCATACTCATTTGGCATCAAATACACTACAACAGAAGCATGTTTTCTTTAGAACAGGCTATTTCAGATGGAGAAAGTATGAACCTGGAATCTGATTCACACAAGCTGCAAGCTTGTTTTCAATGATACTATGTGCAAGCTTTGATCCTGAAGACACACAAATCAAGGTCAGCATTTCCAACTTCTATTGTTGGAATTCCATTTCCTCTTCTTCAACCCTAACCACCTCATCCTTTGGACATTTTCTTCCTCTCCAATGACCTTTGCAAATTTCCAGGCTGTTGGTTTTCCTCTTCCACCTAAAATACCCTTCCAGCTTCTCAGAGTCCTCTTCTACAGGGTACTATCAATTTGGCCTTTACTTGGTTCCTCTTCAGGCATTTCCAGCATGATGAGTTATCCTAACCTTTCTTCTGGATGGACTCTAGTTCCCTTCTCACCTCTCCCCTCACTCCCTGAGACTAGACTTCTAGTAAAGTAAAGCAAAAAGCATAACAAAAAATGTACACAGCTTGCAGAGAAAATTCCACGATAAGATTGTTGTAGAATTGCAATGCTATCATGAGCCTTTGAAAGTAAGGTCCTTTGAGGAAGCCAACGAATTACCAGTTTCTTTGTTAGGAACAGTGACGTAGACAACAACTGCTGGCGTATAGTCAGTGGCCATTGCGTGCAACTGGGAAGTTCGTCCTCTCCAAGCAGATGAAAGACGAATTGAGCTTGGCCAGCTAGGGCTGAGAAAGTTTGCAACAATAAGCACAAGTGCCAGTCCCACAACAACTGAGGCCTCCAGCCCTCGGCAACTAACCACCCTCATGTGAGTACTCACACTCTGACACATCTCATAAAGCCAAGGGAGAGGGAAGCAGATTGTTGTTTGATTGCTGCCTGCCTGTGGCAATTCATTAAGGAAGCTCTCGGTATGAACTAACCATGGCTGGCATCATCTGTCTTATTCACGACTTTGATAGTAGAACCTAGAAAAACCACAAATACAACCTCCATTGACTATGCTCAAGAGATGGGAAAAGCTTCAAACCTCGTGAGATGAGTAGCAGAACGTTTGAGGAGGGCAGCAGCAGCAGCAGCGTTCAACAAAGGTGTTGAGATCCTTGTTTCTGACAATCTTGAGTTTTGTTGCACCTGTTGAGAGATGAAGTAGGTATTAAGTGGTTGTAACACACAAAGCTCATCACAATCTAGCGCTCTGAAAGAATGCTGCTAAAAGGAGGTTATCATTCTGTCAACGACGCTCTCACATACTCTTTGCGTCTGACTCGTTCATTTTGTCACTCCTTCACTATTATGACATCACAAAGGCGATTGTTAAAACTCCCTTCCGAAAGACTCGACGCTCCATGCAACAAAAAAATCAATCAATCAATCAATCAATGAGGAGCAATTCCTTGCGGAAACCTTCCTGATGACGGAGAGTTCTTGGAACATTTTGGCATTCTAGACACCGGGTGTCTCTATCAGGATTCCTTACAGACAACCGTATAAAAACAGAGATCTATAGCAGGAGGGAAAAGAAAAACGCATATTCATAGTCAGGTGTGAGAAGAAGAAGAAGAAGAAGAAAGGAAAACAAAGGAAAAGAAAAAAAGAGCCAAACTCACAGCAAAGACAAGCCGCAGAGGAGAGGTCGCCGGAACGACGCGGTGAACAATAATCGCAGATGCAAAGGAAGAGGAGAGAGGTCGCATTGCAAACCAAACGCGCTCCTTGCGATGATCTTGCGCGAAGTTCTTGGCAAGGAGCAACGATGCACAGGGCAGGCCTGTCTAGGCCACGCCGAATATTCTCGATGGCCGTCCCAGGAAGATGAACCTATAGCCGCGCGGCGTGGTTTATCGAATTCAGTGGACCTGGCCAGGGTTTCTTTTCAGTCAGGATTTTGTGACGTAGTCAAAGTGGCGATCATCCAGAAAATAATTTAGCCAAATTTGGTTACATACAATTCCGAAAGTAGGGGAAAACAAGAAACAGAATCTTTCTATATTTTTGGCTACCTGCTGGAAGTTATTGTAGAAATCTGGCGATTTGGGCCATTTTTCTCATGAAAATTCTCGTGAAATCATATTTTTCAGGTCCAGATTTGATGAATCAGAGTCTTTCTATATTTTTGGCTACCTGCTGGAAGTAATTGTAGAAATCTGGCAATTTGGAGTTTTTTTTTCCTTCAAAACCTGGCCAATTTTAGCCATTTTTCTCATTACATAATATTTTTCAGGTCGAAAAATTTGATGAATCAGAATCTTTCTCTATTTTTGGCTACCTGGTGGAAGTTATTGTGGAAATCTGGCGATAATTGGAATTTTCTTTCTTCAAAATCTGGGCCATTTTTCTCATGAAAAATCCTTTGTATAGTTTGAAATAATATTTTCCAGGTCCAAATTTGCCAGTAAAACAAAATGTTGGGTTACCTACCTAGCATTGCCATGTTTGTAGTAAGTTAATCATGGTCATCTAGGGATGAAGAGAACACATTTGTAAACCCATTTTCAATATTTTGTAATATGTCTCATCACCTAATGTTAAATTGCCATTTTAATTACAATAAACCCCCTTTATAATCATGCCCATTTTAATCACATTCTAGTTTGTGTCACACTTCTTCTTTTTTCAAATTTTAAAATTTAATCTTTAATTTTTTATTAAAAAATTAATCATTCATTTTAGTAAGAAACACCAGTTTTTAGAGTCACTATCACACTCATTAATAGCATAAAATATTTGCAAAGATTTTTAAAAAAAATTTTGAAAAAAATGTGACTATAATGAGGAATTTTAAGGCAAATATTAGAATTTTATAAATTATAGTTCCCTTTGGCATTGTTAGTGTTGTTTTGTGTTTAAATTATCATAATAAACCTCACATATTGTACATTGTAATAAATGAAATCAGAAAGTTTTCTTCACACACGTCTGTCATGATTTGCAATTTTGTGTGTAAGGAAAATCACATTCTCTCTAAATGATTTTGTTATCAATTATCAGTACTTGGTTTGAAACATTTATGATCTTGTTGACAAGTGTGATCACAACACAAAATGTTTAGTGGTAAAGAAAGGAAAAAGAAGGTGTGAAAATTTGTTATGGAACAAAATGCAAATGGAGATGAAATTTTGTGTGGAACAAAAGAGAAAGAAAGTTGAAAAAACAATGCTAGCCATATATGTGCATGGTTGAAAATTATTATTATTCTTATTTTATTTCATCACAAGATGGAGTTGGCCATTGTATTTGTGTTTCGAAACACACATTATGTGGTATTCCACTTGGCAAGGTTGAATTCTCTATGTACGTAACGATTGTCACACATCGATCAAATTTCATTCCAAAGCTCTAATTGACAGAGCAATGATGCACCTATAGATATCAATTTTGTTGCCATCACTTTGAAGATCAATGTGATTGTATAATATGTGTCACAATAAACATCACATATTGTACATTGTAATGGATGAAATCACAAAGTTGATTTCACATGTGTCATAAGGTCTGACGTTTTGTGTGAGAAAAATCACATCCTTTTGTAGTGTTTTGCTTGAATCAATTTTTTAAATCACTATTTCATGTTTTCAAAAAGTGATGAGTTGAAAAGGAAATTTTCCTTTCTTTGATTAACACTATTCAATCTTTCGATTTGTGTCAATTGCCTCCATTTTGCACTCTTTTTCTTTTCTTCCTTAACATTAGGTGTGTCCAATTTATAACATACCTTGCAAGCTTTCTACGTTTCCCTAAAACAAAATTGTGCAAGTGTATTTGTTGTTCTTGGTGCCATCCAATCATCGTTACCAACTTTACTTTTCAACCTAGTTGGGGTTTGAGGTTAGTTTTTACTTTTCGATCAATTTGGCATCAAAGCATTACTTGCTAGGTACACATCACATGCCTTTTTTCCTTTCTCCCTTACACCTCTTCGAACTATGAAATAGAGTACATATACCATCCCATCTTCTCTTCTTCCTTCATTCCTTCCTCCATCTTCTGGATCCATGGAATTGGAATGCCTTTGCCATTCACCTAATCACACAATCTAGTAATGAACGTGTGATAATTCTATAGCTTGATAGATAGTAAGAAGGAAAATTGTGACAACCATGAACACAAAACATTGAATTCCTCTTTTGAATCATCATCTATCATGAAAAGAAATACTAAATGATGAGATTGTCATTTGAATTTTATTTTGTCAATATGTGATCTCACACTACTACTGCTAAGGATCTAGGAGAAGAGAAAAAATCACCATCCTTTCCCGATTTTAATGTGTCACAACATAATATCAAATTGTAATTTTAATGTACCACATGACATAATAAACATCACATATTATACATTGTAATAGATGAAGCCCAAGAACCTATCATGTGTCATGAATCACAATGTTTTGTGCAACATCACATTTTCCTTGTAGTGGACACTAATAATGCATTTGCCTTTTCCTTTCAATCCCTTAGATTTGTGGCATGAAGCAAACAAACATCACATATTGTACATTGTAATGCATGAAACCACAAAGTTCACCTCACACCAAGAGTCACGAACCTCAAACGTCTTCACATAAACCCTTACATTTGGAGTAGCAGCAGGCAACGATTTGCTCCACATCCTGATCTGCATGGTGCAAGGCCTGGAACAAGACAAGCGCTCGGCGTCTTTGTGCAGCGTTGCAATAGATGTAACAACAATAATGTAGGTGAAACGCCTGGCGGTTACGCTTGCCCCTCTAACCTTACAAAAATAGTAGTTCTCCAACGAAAAACCCACGGACACGGAATTTGATGCGGAAATTGTTGGCCCAGTCGCTGCTGCTGAAGAAGAAAAGACTGGTTGGTGGCTGTAAATAAGATCTCAATCAAGCATTTTCTCGAGTTGGGTGTTCGTCGTTGCAAACATAGCTAGCTTGTTTCTTCTTCACAAGATTTAGGGTTTAGGGTTTGCTTTCTAAATCTTGAGAGAAAAAGGGGAAGAGATATTAGTAGCAACAGCAGCAGCAGTGTTGTGGGTGGATAGATCGATCAATCCTCGAACAATTTTTTTCTGGGCACAAGTAGAGCGAGCAACAAAGTAAAATGGCAACAAAGGCAGTGTGGAATGGAGCTGTGATTGCAGCTACTGATACATACGAAAGTGTGGAAGGCAACGTGTACTTCCCACCCTCATCTGTGAACATGCAGTACGTGAAGCCAAGCTCCACCAACACCAGCTGTCCTTGGAAAGGCCAGGCTTCTTATTACACCTTGGTTGTTGATGGGCAGGAGAACAAGGATGCAGCTTGGTATTACCCTGCTCCCAAGCCGGCTGCCTCCAACATCAAGGTAAAAATCTACTGAAAAGAAAGACTCTCTCACACTCACTGGAGGTGTTTTTGAGACTTGGGTTGCGATGATCTGCCTCTTGTTTTTTCCTTACTTGCAGGATTATGTTGCGTTCTGGAAAGGTGTCAAGATCGAAAAAGCAGCAGCTCAGGCAGTGTAGGGGGCATACTACTACCACTTCTACGTACTGGTGCCATTACGGGCTCAGGTTGGAGGTTCTGAAGTTTAGGGTTTTGGGTGCTAGATACTTCTCTTGAAAGTTATTCATGATGCTTGCAGTTTGCTTGTGGAATATGCAGAAAACACAAAATGTATTTTGAGCAAATCTTTAATGAGATGGGTATGGCTAGCATCGCTTTGTCTGTGTGCATAGAGTACTTGCGGTGTGGGGTGTAGGATTTAGGATACCTCCGGAGTGAATGTTGATGATGATGAGGATGAGGAGTTGTGGGTCCTGGTTGCACTTCGTCCTTTACTGGAGACTCTGTCTTCTCGACAATCAATCAAAGTGTTTGTTTACATTCTTGCAATTCTTCCTTCATCATCATCTTCTTTGAGGAAGAAGAAGCAATCAAACAAGCAAGGTGCTTTTTTTTTTGTTTATGGGTTGAAAGCTTAACCTGTCTGTAATGCGAGTGTTTTGTTCGGAAAACTAAAATGTGGTTGCTGTTTTGCAACAATCAGTAGCAACATCAATACTACCCTACTTATAGAAAGAATGGTGGCCACATCAAACTGTAGAGAAAATCCTCACTGTGCACTTGCAGCAGAGAACTAAAGAATGTTAAGATTTCTGGACACAGAATCAGAAAAGCTCTAAACCCACAAACAATAAAACTCTTGCTATGTTTTCAGACATCCTCAGAGATGATGTTCAGCTGGAAGTCTTCCCATGTGTTGCTGCTGCTGCTGCCGCCTCCCAGCTTTTCTCTAGATTTGTCCTTATGTTTGTTGTGTATATAGAAGTAGTAGTACAGCACAACTGCAGCACACGAAACCCCGAGAACATCAGCAACTCCATCTTTGATGGAGGCGCCATCCGAAGGCAACAGATGGGTTGCATCTCCAACTTCCTTCAATGCTCCGGCTGTCAACCCCAGTAGAGAGCCCAATGCAAGACGCAACCATCCCCGCAACTCTTTTCTTACAAACCCAAGCACAGTTGCAGCAGCAACCGTGATGGCAAAACAAGCAACAAAATGCTCTGCTTTATCAAGTGCAAACCATGGATCCCCGTGATTCCCCATCACCATTCTTCTGCTGCTTCCTCCTTTTGCCCCCCTCCTAGGTTTCCCATTCCACAACCCTCGACAACAAGACCTAACCACGCAGACAAACCTCTGGACTCCTCCATGGTGCATAATCTTCAGACAACATCTTCAGGATCTCTGTCTCTGAGTCTGTGTGTGTGTGTGTCTCTCTCTCTCTCAAACAAACAAACAGTGAAGCTCCAGGGCACGGATTTCCGGAAACAAACAAAGCATGGAGCTCTTAGGGTTTAGGGTTTAGGGTTTGGCAGAACCAGCAAACAAACAAGAGCAACAGCGTCGGAACGGAGGAAGACTTCCGTCGCTGGAAGAAAATAGCTTTGGGTCTGCTTCATTTTTTGCGTTCTTAACGATCTGAAGCTTTTGGCGATGGCGGGCGTTGGTGGAGGCTCTAAGTACTTGACGGGGTTCAAGGACGCTGACAAAGACGTAAGCATCGTGCTTTCTTCTCTCGGTTTCAGTAGCAAGGTTGTTGCTGCTGCTGCTTTTGTGTGTGTGTGTGTGTGTGTGTGTGTTTTTAGACGGGTGGGTGAGTTTTACAAGAAGAAGATGGTGAAGCAATAAGTGTGCATGCGACGGATGGGGGAAAAAACCACAGGTTTTGGTCAAGATAGTGAAGCTCTCGCAAGGGAGGAAAACCAAAGGGCGAAAAGGAGATTGGAAGCAATATGTAGCTGGTGTCAACAGGAAGAGGGGAGGTTCTGACAATGATCCCGCTAAGCACCCCGTGGATGTGCTTGCCTCCTTTGTGCAGACCTTCACTAAACCCGAAGATATTGATGTGAGTGAGAAGGTCGCAAAACCCTAAACCCCTTGAACTGCCTTCTTTTCTTGACACAGTAAAATCGTCGTATGCAAAACCCAATTCTCTGAATTGGGCTTACAAATCGATTCATGAAAAAGGTTGGTGATCAAAGAAGCTGTCAGAATTAGGGTTTTGCAATTGCTGGATACAGAGAAGAAGCTGGTGATCAAAGAAACCGTCTCAGAATTAGGTTTTGCAATTGCTGGATATAGAGAAGAAGTGGATTTTATTTGCAAACTCTGAAAGAAGAATTACTTCTCAAGGATTGTAGCTTCCTGGAAGAGTCAAGGCTTGTGTTTTGTTGCTGTATTTGGAGAAGAAGCAGGTTTGTTAGAAGAAGTCTAGGAGAAGAATGTGTTCAGCTGGATATCAAGGATTGTAGATTCTTGCTTGCAATTGCTGGATATGTATGCTGAAGAAGCAGGTGTGATTGAAGAAAGTCTGAGAGAAGAATTAGGTCATCTGGATCTTGAGAGTTGCGGATTCTGGGATGAGTAAGGCTTGCATTTACCTGGATTCTGAGAAGAGGCAGGTTGAATTGAAGATGTCCGGGAGAAGAATGGCTTCAACTGGATTTGGAGGATTGTACTTTCTGGGATTCTTTGAAGAATCAATTTTAGAATAGCAACTTTAGGGTTTTAGAGATCAAGGAAACAAGCCTTGAAGTAGCAAACAATGACTAAGAACTCTTTGTTGGGATGCACCATGGGCTTGTAACTGTGCTTGCTGTTGTTTTTGAAAATGAGCATGCAGATGGTAAAAAGGGCCCGGAAGTGGGCTCGACGCACAGAAAATTTGAAACTGTTGGGTAACACCCAGCCAGGGCCAAAATCTCCAGAACAGGTCTGTGAAATTTAGGACGACAAAGAAAAAATGACCAAGATGAGGAAAGAAATCAGCATACAGAGTAGGAACTTTGTAGTTTGGTTGCTGCATCAAGCATGCAAGTACAGATGTTCCTCTTTAGCAAAATAACCAATACTCATTGATTTTCTGGTGGTTGTTTTGTGTTGAAGTAAAATCTATAGGCATGGCACTGAAGGATGACAGATGAAATCTGCCTGATGATGTATGTGTATTGAATTGCTGACATGCCAATGATGGTGCAGGAGCTGGTCGGATTAACACAAGCACATCCCTTGTTCCAACAGCTCTACAACTTTCCTTCCTACCATGAGGTTTCTGTTCACCTTTCTCTTGGGAAACAAGGAGGGCCACAGTTGTTCCAGTGTCTTTTCTCTGTTTTATTAGTGAAATAGAAGAGTTGCAACCTCACCTCCTGATGTAGATTGTCGAATCACCACCCTGCCTCCAATTTTGATACATAGGTATTGTTGTTCAAGTCACCTATATGGGGGAAAAAGAACACAGATGGTAGCTGTTTTTATGTATCTCTTCAGTTCTGTCATTTTTGCAACCACTCTTTTTGTCTGCCATGGATTGCATTCCCATCCACAGTACATACGTTTTGTGTTTTTCTCACTTATCCTAAATTTTGTAATGGCTTTACAGGGATGGAAAATATCAAAAAGAGCAAAAGAGGGAAGCAACCCAGAAAGACTTGTGTCACTTGGTTGTGAGGTGGTGGAATGTGCAGGACGTCACACTGAGGTTGTCCGTATTTGTGCAGTCAATCGTGATTGCAAGGTGAGATCAAGAATTGTGATTTGATTCAGGAAGTCTCTTTTCTTATGCAATTTTGTTGTTGTGGAGTTTTCTCCTCAATCTCATAATTAGGTATCATTTCTTTTGTAAATATATTGTGGAGATTTTTTTCTTTTTTTTTTTTTGGCTACATGCAACATTTTAGCTTTGATCAGAGGTGACCATGCAGTTTTGTTTGCTTGGATGCAGGTGCTGATCAATCAGCTGGTTCTGCCAGCCACCAATATTGGAGATTGTATCACAAGTATTACAGAAGTCAAAGCTAAGGATCTTGAACAGGTTGCTGTTACCCAGGCTGCAGCCCAGGTATGCCTGGCATCTATCTGTTCATGGAAAATTATTCAATGAAAACAACTGAGATTGCAGTGCAAGAGAAAGAACAGGCTGCAGGACGCTATGGTCACATATGTGGAATTAATTGGTACTCCTGCACAGTAGTCATGCTATTGTGGTGTTGTACAATGCAGAAGCTTGTGAAGAAGTTGTTGACTCCAGGAACCATTCTTGTCGGCCACAGCTTAAATCATGCTTTGGCCAGTATGCTCTCTCCCTTACTCTCCGCTTTGTAAGGACTCAAGGACAGTATTAGCAAGCCATGTTGAGTTTTTGTGCCTGACAAAAGCCCAAAGTGTGAAGTGGCTTCTTGAAACTTGCAGCTGGATATATGACCTTTCCTCTTTGTGGGTGATTGCAGCTTTGAAAATTGATCACAAGCAGGTGATTGACACAGCATTATTGTTTAACAACAGTGCTTCACGTACACTGCCCACCCTCATCACCTTGTGCAAGGTGAGCTGATTGTTCTCTTTGCAGACCACCTGTGACATACTGTCTCTTCACCCTAAGGGAATCTCTTTGAAGGTGCACCCTTTGTAACCACCATAATGGGTGCATCATGTTTGCTCTTTCTTCCCTTGCAACTTGGCATTCCTTCAGTTTTTTGTACTTTTTGGATGGCCTGTTTACCAGTAACCTTCATATATCAATATGATCATGCCCATCATGAGTCCTAGCCACTAGTGTAATGACTTTGATGCTTACTCTTTACATCAAAGTAATCAAAAGCTTGTTGAGACATCAGTTGGCTTAATGTTTAGTTGGTTCAAGCTCAAGTTTGTGGGTTGTAGAACATCAACTAATGCCTTCACTCGGATCCAGGCTGTGTGGAAAACAGGATTTCAGAAGGAAGGATTGAACAGCTGCATGGATGATGCTATCTTGCCAATGCGCTTGGTTTTGTATCGTCTTCAGCATGGTGCCTCTAGCTGTGTTGTTCCTTGTCTGGACAAGGTACTACAAATGTTGATGTTGTGCAGTGTTGATTCTGGTAAAAATGCAGGTTGGTTGGTATGCTTTTGAAGTTTTGGAAGATACCAGGACTAAATTTCTCTGTTTGAAATTTCAGGGTTATAGTTGCAATGGTCTCCTACCTCTCCCACAGATGGTATGTATTGATTAAGACCTACCTAGTTGTATGTGATTCAACCATCTTGTGTATTTTCAATCAGACTCTTCCTGAATCAACAAGGATAAGTTTAAGGATTCTGGGTCTAGAGTCTATCCATTGAGCTGTTTTCCATGAAAGAAAAGTAGAAGCGCACACACTTAGAGATGCTTGGATGGTCCAGCTTCTGATGTTAATATTTTGTGTGGATTTTTTTGAATCAGATTGCCATGAACACTGAGGAACGCTCAAGGTCTTTCCCAAGCCTAGTGAGCACTCAGACTGCTGTATGTTCCTTGACTTCTGTTCTCTGTCGGTTTCCCAAGTCTTTTATTCCAGGAGGGTTCTTTGCTCAATGATTATTTGATCACATCCAGCACATTTGTACTTATTTTCCTTGGGTAAAAATGTGATCAATAATGTTCTGTCCTGTGTTGTAGATCCTAAACCCTAAACTCAGAGCAGACTGATTATTTGATCTTTGCATGCTGGAGGATAACTTCCTACTCATCATCTCATCTTTACTAATCTGACTCTTCTTTGTGGTGAATTCTGAAGCAGGTGACTGGGGCAGTTATTTTGGGCTCCAAACCTTGGATAAGCTCCAAGGAAACCAATGAAGATGTGTATTTTCTATCCATGTCCTTTTAGCAACTGTCTTCATTCTTGCTCAGTCCAAGAGAATAGTGCTTTCTAGCAGATGTCACTGCTCAGGATGCAAGCAATATTTTTCCCCTATCTTGTGGTCTCATCATGGTCTAAGTCTTCATCTAAGAATTGTGCTTTTTACTTTGGTTTGGATGAAAAAGCAGAATGGGAAGGCAGTCATGGACAGCTCAAAGTATCTGACAGGCTTCAAGGAAACAGACATGGATGTGAGAACCTCTATCATTGACTTCCATTCTCTTTCCTCATCTTTGTGGTCCACAGTATTGACTTTGGAATAGCACCATTGGGTATTTCTGACCAGTCAGCTGCACCAAACAGCACTTCCCATAAAACCTAGGACTGCCAGAATTCAGGCATTTCATCTCAGGGGAAAATATGATGCTTGAAGTTGGGACATGATCATATCCACAGTGTTCCATGTCAATCTTTGATTTCAAAGACCTGTTTCAAGGTATGTCAAAATTGTCACCCGTGTTTTGGAGGCTCCTCAATGGAACAAACATTGATTCTGTCTGAGGTACATACAGCTGGTTTTGTTTGATTGTTTTTACAGGTCCTGATCATGATAGTAAGGACTGCACTGGCACAGCAGATTAAGGGACAAATGGGTGGCTGGTTAGAGTTTGTTTCATCTGTCAATGCCAAGAGTGGTGGTTCTGAGACTGGCCCTGCAAGTCATCGCTTTGATGTCCTTGCTGCATTTGTGAAGACCTTCACTAATGATGAAGATATTCAGGTCAGTTCCTTACAAATATTTCTGACTGCATCTCACTGAGTTGTATGCAGGCATTGACACCTCACATGTAAGGATACTAGGATCAATAGTGAAGACTGAAAACTACTTTTCAAATTGTGGAACATCAATTTCTGGAAGTTATCTGTTATTGAAGTTTGGGGGGGCTCAAGGAAATGAGATAACAGTTCCAGAGAAACAGTTGAAAGATATGCAAGTTGGAGATCGGTGTAAGGATTTGATTACATTGAAAAATGTTAGCCGGGAGATGGGAGATTGTTACAAAGGGCATGATGAAATCCTAGATGTGAAGTACAGTATACCAACAGTTTCAAATACACTTCTTGAAGTACCTAGTCTCTGTGAGAAGGCACTTGATATGGTCAAAAAAAATTGGCATTACATAGTATGCTTACCTTCTGGAACAATGTACATGCAGACAGTAAAGAGGATCCGCAAGTGGGCTCATTGTCATAAGCTGGAAGAGCTCTTGAATGCAACTCAGCCATGGCCAAAAACTCCTGAACAGGTGTGCAATTGAGAAAGAAAAACCAATTGGGTGTATCAATGATTATGCAATGCAGCCTGGAATGATATTGGTCCTGAGTGACAACCCCAGTGAAATAAGCAATGTTTCATTTTCTTCCTGGTTAGCTTACTTTATGAAGTCCACTGAAAGAGCTGGTGGGTTTTCAGGAGCTGGTGGAGTTAACTCAAGCACATATTCGGTTTCCTTGCTCATACACTTTCCCCTCCTACCAGAAGGTTCTCTCACATCTTATCTGGAAACAATACTCTTTATGTTAATGTTTGCACATTTGGAAGAGTATAATGGAAAGTCATCCCCTTGCTGAATGGAGGGATAAAAGAGTGGAGGGAACCAGCCAGTGGAGTCAACAGTAACCTTTTGTAGCTAGACTTCCATGGTTCTTTTACAGGAAACAAATTTAATTTTTGTAGACTCACATTGTCAAAATGGTGGAATCATCACCATAATCTAACCCTACTTGAAAAAGTTTCTATTTGGTGTGATTGTTAGGGGTGGATCATTTCAAAGCGAGAAAGGAAAATCAATGTTCCAGAAAGGATCATTGCTCTTGATTGTGAAATGGTGGACTGTGAAGGGGGTGAAGCCCAGATTGTGAAAATCTGTGCAGTTGACCGTAATTGCGATGTAAGCACGTATTCTCAGAACTCACTGTTTTTGCAGTTAACTGTAATTATGATGTAAGTATGTATTCTCAGAACTTACTGTTTTTCCTCTGTTTCACATAGTCCAGTTCTGATCCAGGTCAAGATTTTCAGTCAAATTCCATGTTCTAGTTTTTAATCATGTACTATGTTTGGAAAGGGAGCTTACAGTAGACTTATCATGATGGCCTTGGGTGTGGCATGCAGATATTGATTGATGAGCTTGTCTTGCCAAATAAGAAGGTGGTGGATTACCTCACACACATCACAGGAGTCAAGGCTGAGGATCTAGAAGGAGTCTCTCTTACCCAAGAAGCTGTTCAGGTCTGTTACTAGCATCAATTCTGGACTAATGGTCTGCTGACAATCTAAAGAGGTTACTGTCTTATTTAGGAGTTGCCCAGGTCATTTTCCAGCATTGAGTTCAGGGGTTTGGCAACTGCAATCTGACAGAGAGTGCAAATATAGATGTTGTAACTAAAGAGAGCTGCTTCTGAGTGGCAGAGGATGGTGAAGAAGATACTCAGTCCAGGCACTATTCTTGTGGGCCACAGCTTGGACCATGACTTAAGTGGTACAGTTACTCTTGACTCTTGCCACAGACTATGTGTCACTGGTTTCCAGTATGAAAATTCTGAACATATATACCGTTGAATGTTTCTCAGTTGGTGTCTGACAGAAGGTTGTTGATGCTGTGAGGATTGTCCAGGTTTAGGGTTTTGGGTCTTAAACAGAAAAAAGGGATAGACCACTTCAGATCTACATTAGTGTAATGAGGGTTATTGTATGCATGCCTACATCTAATTATGGTGTTTGCTTTGGTGGTCAGTTTTGAAAATTGATCACCAACGGGTGATTGACACTGCATTTATATTCCAACCGAGGACTTGGCCATTAACTCACTTGCCCAGCCTTGTCAACCTCTGTAAGGTACATGCTGATTTTTTCTTACTGATTTCTATGGTAATTTTACTGTTGGAATTCTGGATCTCTCAATAGACATGCAAGATGCATGATCTTTTCTTGATTGTGCTAGATGAGTTGGGTGTCTGTTGGGACTTTTCTGTCAGCAGATTCACTGTATTGTTTTATGTGACTTTCTTATGTTGATCATTCTCAAATTCCTTTGGGGGAAAACAGGCTGTATTACGATATGATTTCAGGGAGGAAGGAAAGCCTCACAACTGTTTGGATGATGCTATTGTTCCCATGCGCTTGGTCTTGCATAGGCTTGAACATGGCCTGGAGGAGTATGATATTACTCAGTCCAAGAGGGTACGTTGTGACTTTCCAAAGTAGAGCTCGGAAACCCTTTAGATTCTTGTCCAGTGTCTTGCTCTTGTTCTTTTTTCTCCCCTTTTTTGTGGCTGTTTTCAGTCAGCGCACTGGATCTTCCAATGGGTCTAAGGAGCCCAGAATGTTTCTTGGACTCATACTGGTTAAACATCAGTGCATCATAATGTGGTATTGCTGATTACAGGTGAAGAAAGACTCAGTGTCCAAGCTCTTTTTGCACAAGCTGCCCAATTTCTTGACAGTCACAGACTTACAGACTCTGTTCACAGCAGAATTTCCTTGTGAAATCCAGGTTGGTTCTATTCACCACCTTTCTCATGTGCTGGATAAATGGTGTTCGTTATTGTCAATTCTACATGGTTTGTCGCAAGGACTGGACTTTGTTCTTTGCATCAGGGGAATTTAGCACTGAAGTTGAATATGCAGGACCTCATTTTGCTCAAATCTCCTTACTTTTGCAGTAGACAAATTGTTATACAGCCCAAGATGATATATAATTCAAGGGGGTAAAGAACTTGTGTTTGTGGATCTCATATTGACAGGAAATCACGGTGAAAAGTCAACACAAGACAGGTTCCACATATGCTGTTTTCAGGAGCAGGGAGGAAGCAGATTCTGCATTTGAGCAGTTACAGGGCTTACATGCTGTGGTATCTGTTTGTCTAAACCCTATTCTGTTTCACTACCCTTTGTGATGATATGCAATTCACATAATGCTGTTCAGGAAAAAAAAATCAGTATGAAATGAACCTGTAATTCCTGACTATTATGTTTGGTGATCCCAATATGGATAAGGATACCTGGTTCTGGACCTTTGTTGTCACAAAAAAATTGCAGTTTGATATTACAAGAGAATGCAATTGGAATGTGTCTGGGATTAAGATACACATTGTTACATCCGTGTGCTCTGTTTCTTTTTAGGACTCGTTTGGTTTTCCACAAAAGACAGTTGCCTTGACAGTCAGGACACTGGACAACAGTACCAAGAGGGCTGAAATTCAGGTTCGCAAGATGGTGAATTTCACAACACCCATTGTGAAACTGCAGAACAGGGACTTTGGAGATGCCTCATTGATGAATTCTATGATAGACACCTCCAGAAAAAGGCTACTTCCAGGAAATGAGGATGAGAGTAGGGTTGCAAAACGTGGAAAGTTTGAAGAACTTCCTGGGGCTGTTAATTATGGGGCACTGTCACTTCCAACTGGAGTCCATATGTTACAGGGTGGGGGTTTTGCAGGATTTCAGAGTTTTGGTGGGGTCCCAAACACAGTGGTACCAACTGGGATATTACCAACTGGATATCAGGTTCTTTGTCCATGTGGCCATTTTCAGGAGTTGCACTGTGCAAAGTTAGAACTTGCCAAAGCCCATGTGGAGCTCCAGCTTAGAAACATTGAAGTCAACAGGTTACAGCAATTGGTAACTGCCCTTTCACATAGGGAACACCTTTCATGATTTCTGTAAGACACTTTGAGTTTGTACAATAGAGCTTTAGATTTAGAAGCTGAAATCTTCTTCACCTATGTCTAGAGATTCGACTGCAGAAAGGGTTTTGTAGTTTTGGGGCCTGGAGTGGGTCCAACTTCAAGGAACAACTTTGGGGAGCAGATAAGGATCCATAGCAGAGGCCACTTTATTCAACAAAGGGAAATAGTTCCCTTGGAATAAAAAACACTGAATAAGCTGTTGCTGCAAGGTGCAGATGGACTTTACACATCAATTGTTATTCAGGTTTGGAAGCTCTTTGAAAAAGCTGTTGACAAGTAGAGAAGTACATTCTTCACGGCTTTGTTGTTTTGATGGTGTATAAGCCTGTTCGACACATGTAAGGTCCACCATATGCATGCACTTGACCCCCTGCTAAAGTCTGCATCATAGGTCCAGCATGCACTTGACCTACTCTGCTCTACCTCATTCTTTACACTAAGGAAAAAGGCTTTTGGAACAGGGCATCCATAATTTAAGGGTGCCTATGATCCTCAAGCACTGAAGCTTGAGCATTGGGGAGCTGCAATCACAAATGCCCTCCTCCTCCTCCTCCTCCTCCTCCTCCTCCTGCTGTAAGAGATTTTGATGCTGGCCAAATCTGGCATGATTTAGAGCCTCTTCATTACCGTGTTGGTACTAGGTCCTTTTAGAAGTGGACTCTAACTTTCTAGAACACTTTGACATCAATATTATTTCAAAAAGAAATTGAGAAAATTGAAGGTGAACTTTCAATTTCCAGCATTCCCTTACTTGCATGTGAAGCAAAACTGTAAACTGATCAATACACTAATCCTCTTCAATTCCAATAATCATTCCTTCAAAATTTGTAAGATGGTAACTATGTAAATGGCTGCTTGAATTTGTGGAGACTCGTATAAACAGAAGTGATCCTCTTCCATGCCACATAAGAGACCAGAGGACACCTTGGGAAATTTCAATTCATCCCTCATGCATATGTCAAAGGGTTTTCAATCTTGAGCATGGCAGTAAGTTTTTTCAAGGAAAAACATTCAAAAATTAACCAATAACAGATAATTTGATCACTGTACATAAACAAATGTCAGGCATGACCATCCACCGTCACTTGGCAATACACAGTTACACCCCTTCCTCATGGACCAACGATCCTGTACCATCTGTGACCAGTTTGCAATACCCACTTACACCCCTTCCTCATGAACCAACTATTGTATACAATCTGTGACCACTTTGTCTTTGTGGACCATTGCAACCGCATTTCCAACGTTTCATCGTTGAATCTATGACATTTCATCACTTGACTCCACTGTGACCTAAAAACAGTGTCCAACATTTTCTGTGGATGAATGAAAGCAGGAACCCGAATTCAGTTGTGTGGCAGATGATGCTGAAGTTGTCGTCCTCAAGGACGTCGAAAGTCCAATGACTTGTTTTCTATTTTTGGCTTTGTTGGTTGTTTTGCAGATTATTGTGGAGTGGATTTGGTGAGCTGGTTTCAGTGATGGAATGGGATCTTGGTTACTCAATTGACAATCTTTATGGGGAATGTGTGTCACAGTTTTTAGAGATGATTGGTGTTGAGCTTTAAAAGGAGCGGAGGGATGTGGACAAAAAAAAATTATATGAAGTTGGCTAAGGAAGAGGAAAAGGAGGATTTTTCTTTTGGGAGTGGGAGAAGCTAAGTTCCGATGTGACCAGAAAGGGAGTGGCCGAACAAGGATTCTATGGTTGTGTATTTTGTGTGAATGCCAGATTCACTGATCAGGGTTCTAAAGTTAATCCAGCCGTCACATTCATTAATGAGAGCGACAGATTTTATCATTTTTGGAAGGAGGTTAATGTTGGTCGTGCATGGAATGCATGGGAAGTGTTGCTCTCTGGATGTGTGGGATGGGAAGTATAGGAGGAAGGTGCCGCGAATGATGGAGGGGAATGGCGCCGCATTGATGAACTATTGAGGAGATGATGGCGGAAAAAGTGAGGGAGGACGGAGGCTTGTAAAGGAAGCCAAGGATGGAGAGAAGGAACTGTGTGGGCATGTGGAGACGGGACGATGGGAGAGGAGCTCAAGAATGCATGGAGAGACAAACTGAGAAGTCTAATTTTTGGAGGAGAGCGTTAGAGTCCAAAAATTGTTTTTGATTCTTGATGAACATTGCTCAGGGAGAGGAGATCAGAGTATAGCAGGAGGCTGAGGTCGTACTAGAGATGAATTTTTGTTCTTAGATTTTGTGTTGAAGATGGAAGGGT
>Ga0209611_10002106_pt1 | contig 34848 bp, 24 predicted proteins | sample S1TSphgellanicum_3_FD_187693 | JGI IMG/M metagenome (GOLD analysis project Ga0209611, IMG submission 187693) | Host-associated microbial communities from peat moss isolated from Minnesota, USA - S1T2_Fc - Sphagnum magellanicum MG (SPAdes) (version 2) | ecosystem: Host-associated > Plants > Peat...
TTAATCACAAAACACATAGTTCCTTATATAAGTAGTCATTTCATTAATTGAAGACATTCCTTACATAAACAAGGTGCATGTTTATTCTTAAAGGAATGATTATGAAACCATTAAATAATAACTACTTAGGGTCAAAGCAAGATAAAGTATACAAAAAAAGTAGACATCTCCACTTTAACCTTGTGCCTTTCATATAACTACCATAAAGTAACATCAAATTAAATGAAAGTATGTGTCAAGTAGCATTAATTGACACTATTAAGTTTATAAGAATCTAATTAAAAAAAATTAAAAGCAAATGAACTTTTTAAATAGATAAAAAATACATTTGAAACTGACTGAAAAATATGTGTTCAAACCTACTTTTTGGTTAGGAAAATTAATGAAATTGATTTGTAATAAGTCAAGAAAGGCAAACAAATAATATAGGTGCCAAACATTCCAATAGATACTAGTATAAATACCACTAGAATTAAGCTTCAAGCCTTTTCTTTTCGACCTTTAAAACTTGCTCAGTGTTGATAAAAAGTTGAACAAAAGAAGATATATCCCAAATGCATGAGTTCAATAGGGCATCCATCATACCCAATTTCTAGACAAAAAAAGTTTTGTCTTGTAGTAGATAAAGATCATTCCATATTATCTCCATAAGATTGACAAAAAAACTCCCATAAAAAATATTTTTAAAGGTGACCATTGTATTAATGTCAGTGAAACCATTAAACAATAATGGTTGCAATCATATGATTGAGATTATGGGTATAGATAATTGCTCTAGGGCCAACAATCTAAGGTATACAGAAATCTAGGGGGTCCTAAGTTCCAATCCCATATTCAAAAGCAGACTTGTGGACTAAAATGAGATGTTTTTGAGATTTCTTTCACCCTATTCCATTCCTCATCAAACACTTAATGAAAACATGTAGGAAAAACCTCTAATTTCTTCAAAGTATCTTATACAACTCAATTTCCAAAGAATTCAATTGCTAGATTTGAAAATTTTATCTTGACCAAAAGACAACATGAGAGCTTTCTCTTGGATAACAAAACTATTTATGCCTTCATAGTTGATTATTTGTAGGGAAGTCAAAGAATATGCAACCAAACATTAAAGAGGGCAATTGCATGAACATAGAAACAATCATGCCAAAATGTTGCATCCACAATTGGGTCTCTAACATCAATCACTTCTCTAGTTGCTTCAATTGCATAAGTATAGTTTTTCCTTTCTTCCAAAGCACCCTTTGCTTCTTGAAGAAACTCATTGCATCAAATTCAACTCCCATTTCCCCTCCCCTTTCATTTGAGCAACATAAGCCCATAAATCAAATCTAGCTCATCATAAAAATAAAAAAACTATACTTTTAGCAATACTAGCAACAACATTCACAACAAAGATAACAATCCATCATCCATTGCAAAATAAAAAACAAAATAGACAAACATAAAAAAACAAAAAAACCTATTTGTCCATACTGGAGCTATGCAATTCTCAATAACAAACATTTGATGATGTTTTGTTTCTACGTCTAGATTTTCTAAGGCACTTCAAACGCCTACAAATTAAAAAAGAAAAGAAAAATTAAACACAATCAAACTCTCAACTAATTTTGACAAACATACTAGTTCCTAAAGTCTCATAGATCAAGATCAAATTTCTTTAATATTTCAAACACTTTCCAAGGAAATCTTCAATTTATAAATTAAAAAATATATCTTTCACAACGTGTATAGAAGTTGCCCTACAGTAGGAGATAGTCTCCACATTTTTCAAACAAAAAATACCTTTTTGGGATATTTCAATGGAACATTGGGATATTTTGAGCTAAAGCAGTGTAGGTGAAAAAATCTCTTGATTGTGTGTAGAAGGAATACTACATCAGAAAATTGGTAGTGAAGATGTTGAATACAATGAGCATTTTGAGGATGCAATGACAAAAGAAGAACAATGAATCGTGAGTCAATTTTTGAACTATTTGAGTCTAGACATATTTGTAGTGTCATGAATATGTAGTTGTTCTTAGTAAGGAAGCTTTTTCCAAGTATTTCAACCTGTCTCATACACGAAATACACATAACCATCCAACTTGTTCCCCCTTATTTTCTCTCTTTCCATCTAGTTCAAGTTTTAGGATTTAAATTCAAGCACTTTTGGTTGTGTTACAATTAGTGGGGAAATTTTTCTCAACGTCGGTCAATTAGGGCTTGATATGTTTTGCACATACATTTATTTTTTTCATCACCTTTTTACTTTTAGCTCCTGTAGAATGCTAATAGTCTTGATGCTTATGTTCTTTATCTCCTTTCTACTCTCAGGTATTATAGAATGCTAGAAGACATGCTTATTTTTTTCATCACCTTTCTACTCTTAATTATTATAGAATCAATAATCCTGATGATTATTTATTTCATCACCTTTCTACTCTCAATTACTATAGAATCCCAGTAGTCCTGATGATTATTTTTTTCATCACCTTGATATTCTCAACTATTGTAGAATGTTAGAAATGAAAGAGAAATCCAATACATAGTGAAATTGAAAATGACCTACATTTTCAAAAGTAATGAACACTTGTTTTTATTGATAAGAATGTTGCAGAACTTTGAAGTAGAATTATGATTGTCTATGCCATGTGCAAAAGAATTATTTAAGGGAAGGGAAGGGAAGGTATGAAGGTGGGAAAAAGGGGGTGGGGGGGAAGAAATTAAAATTTTATTTTAAACTTATTTTGAACCCAACCAAACATAATTCTTTTTCAATTATCATTACTTCTATTTTTTTCCATCTAGAATATGAAAAAAAAATCCACTAAATAATATAAAAAGTTTAATAAACTATATGTTGTAATCAAGTACATAGGTTATATTTACAATCATTATTTCAGGTTATAGTAATTTATAATATTTTGTTTATTGTTGCAAGTTCCAACAAACAAATTCCTAAAAAAATATTTAAATGAACTTAACTTTATGGCATCAACAAGCAAATATCAATTATTCCAAACACTTCAATGGAAAAAGTTGGTTCACTTTCATGATTTTTAAAATATTTAACATTATATTGCAAAATATCAAATAATTCTTAATTAAAAAAATTCAAATAAAAATGAATAATTTATTAATAATAAAATTTGAATTTATCAAAAAATTTGCCAAAAAAATATTAATTATCAACTACTATTTTAATAAGAATCGGATATTATTGAAAATACATATAATCAATATGAAAAACATGACTATCATGTCATAAATATAAAAGACTTTAAATACGATACTTTGCCACAAGGTGCAAACTAACATAATACTTTGTTCAACCCAAAAACAAAAGAAGCAATATTTGCATTATTCATCAGAATTGCATGATTGTGTTGGCTTGGACCCAAACAAAATTACAACAAAGTTTCTTTTGCCAACACACATGCTGAATCGTCATTTTCCATTGTTTTAGATGATTCAAAGTTCATGAATGAATATAGAAAAAAATATCACAATGGACTAAATATTGGAATAAAAAATGCATAGATTTGACATGGCATGAAAATTGAGAAATATTGTTTAAATTTTTTTTATTAAAAACAAAAAAATCAACTACAACATCTAGGGTGCTTGAACCAGCATCCAAAAAAACAAAAATTGTTCATGAAAATGAGAGTTTAGAATTAAAAGAACATCCAGTTTTTGTTCAAGGATTTTCTTAAAGTAGAACCTTCAATCCTGTTTTGGACCTAATTCTTCAAAAGAAATTCTTAATTGGGTCTAGTTTTACCTATCTACATCTGTAGCCCAAAACTGAAAATTTTGTAGTTACTAGCATCATGCAACCAAAAAAAATTATGACCTATATCAACTACCTCCCCGGCCCTCCTTCTCCCCTTTTGTTTTTTTTGCATACTTGAGACATGTTAAAAAAATAACAACTAGATGCCTATTGTCACCCCACCTTCCCCATCCCACACCAAATTTACTATTCAAAAAATTGCATACCCAATGTTTTTTTCAAATTAACATGTCTAACCTCAATTGGTATATAAAAAAACAAAATAAAATGAAGAACCAAAATCTATATAAACTAGGTTTGGGGGTCAATTCTGATTCCAGGCAGAGTTCTATCCGAAGGTCAGTTCTCGATTTTGGTTCTGAGGGTGGTTCCAGTTATGGTTTCGGAAATTTTTGCTCAAAATTTACAACCAATGGTCCAGGTATCTAGTAACCGGTGTGAGAAATGGAATTGGCCCAAAACCGGAACCGGACAACACTGGTCAACATACCTACTCTTTGGTTTCTTTAAGAAAATAGTTGGCTATCCAAAAGAAAAAATAAAAAGGACCTTCCTACAAAAAGAAAATTTCAAAAAGTGTCCTTTTCTTCCTCTTCGTGCTCTTCTGTGCTCTTCTGTCTCTCTTCCTTCATTCCTTCCTTTTCCTCATTCCTCACTGTGTTTTGTTTTGGAGGCTTGTCCTTAGAGCGCATCCCCGCAAGCTCACACTTCCGCACTTTTTTTTTGGGGCGAAACATCTCTCTCTCACACACACACTCCTCTTTGCAAAACAATGCTCGTGTACTTGTACTCTTCGTCTTTGCACAGTATTTTGTTATCACACGATATAATCTCTGTACGTGTGTTTTTATGGCCGCGGTTGGTGTCGCTCTGTCTGTGGCTTTGCAGTGTGAAAATATATAATCCTACATTCCCTTTAAATCTTTCTCTACAAGTGTTTTTTTCTCTTCTGGTCGAGCCATCTCTGGTTTTCAGTTGTTTTTTTTCAGTCTTGTAGGAGAAGTGTTGCATGCCCCCCTGGAATTAGTGTTTTGGACGTGCAAGTCTTGGAGACGTCCAACGTATTAGCATATATAATTTTTTTCTGTGTAGTTTTAGAGATTCTCTGTTTGTTTAGCGAACTGTGTTGTGTTTTCGCTGTCGATTGTGCGTACAAGAGAAGCCTCATGTGTTCGTAACTTGCTCTTTTGGCTTTGACCCGTTGCTTGGACAGGCGAAGAAGCTGCTAAGCTCGTTCATGTTGTGTATAGGCGAGCTGCACTGGTGGTGTTGTAGATAGACAAAGATATTCATATGTTTTAAGCTCTAATGTTGTTGTACATATGTATACACCTACTACTTCTCAGTTGCAAAACGAAATCTCATGTGCTCACACTCCCGGGAGATATAAACAGTCATGCAACAGCTTGCCTACGATCTCCCTTTCTTTGTCTGTTGAGACGGTTCCTTAGTTAATGTCCTAAGGCTTTGTTTCTGTTGTTTTTCCAGGTATTAAGTTGCAACTCACGAGAGCTTGACCTCGTCCTACAGCAACAACCCTTTTGCTCCAAAGTCGTTTTTTACGGTCTCTGTCTCTCGTCTCTCCCACTCTTTCTCTCTCTCCTCCCTCTCTGTGCTTGTACTTTCTTTGTTGCATTCTAGAGCCCAATTCCAAAGTCGTAGGGTTTTTAAGGGTTTCGGCCCCAATTTATAGTTTTGCTTTTTTCTGAGAGAGAGAGAGAGAGACCAAGTTCGACATTCACTACTCCCCTTTGTTTTGTTGAGAGGAATATGGCAGCGACGACTACGTATGAAATCAAGTCAGGACTCCTTAATAAGCACATGATGATATGTTGATATGTATTTGTGGTGTTGGGATTATTTGGCTGACAAGAAGAAGGTTTTGGATTTCAGGTCACCTGTTGCTGGACTTAGGAGAAAATCGAGAGGAGTTGAGAGGATCCTCGGATACGGTTGCAAAATTGCAGCTATATTACTTTCGAATACTTCCTTTACACACACAGGAAATTATGCCTCCACGACGTGGATGAAAAGAGGAGCTGCCTCTCCCTTTCAAGTACTGCATGATCGACAAGCTTGCCCGGCAACGTCGAAATGATGACGTGCGACGCCGTCGCCCGAGTGCGGATTATAATATAGTAGGCTCTTATAACCTGCAGCCGGAAAGAAGACAACTCTTCGCAGGACAAGCTCCTCGAGTTTAGTGCTCGAATATTCCCGTATTCCACCCCGACCAGCTGCAGATGGTTAGTAACAGATGGTTAGTAACAATATGATTCCACAATACCATCTGCCCTTCCCGCCTACTATGAGGCTTCATCTTGACCTGAATGCCACTCAGGCGGCTAATAGCAGTGAAGACTTAGTTGCAGACTTTAGAGGATCGGAGAGCTCTCTCGAAGTGCAGTCGGCTTCTACCCATGGAGAGGTTGTCGCGGTAGCCCCCTTATCGGAGAGCGAGCTCGAATTGCATTTGGCCTCGACCCATAGAGAGGATGTCGTTGCCTGCTTCGGTAAAAACTCAGTTGCAGTGAGAAACTTTGTTATCCAGCTTCATGAGGAAGCCGCATCCGAGAGCTCTTTCGAATTACAGTTGGCCTATAGCGATCGAAAGGTTCCAGTCGCCAGGGGCATCAATATAAACACAGTTACTGCAGAAAGAAACTTTGTTGTCCAGCTTTATGAGGCGGCCGGATCGGAGATCTCTCTCGAACTGCACTTGGCCTCATCTCATACCCATCAAGAGCTGGTTGTCGCAGTCGACGTCGATATACATCCAGTTGCAGCAGCAGCAGAGAGAAACTTTCTTGTCCAGCCTCATGAGGTAGCCGGATCAGAGAGCTCTCTCAAAGCTGTGCAGGCGGCGTCTACCCATCAAGAAATTGTCACGGCCAGCATCGATACAATCTTTGTTGTCTAGCTTCATGAGACGACCGGATCGGAGAGCTCTCTCGAAGCTTTCCAGTCGGCCTCAGATACCCATCAAGAGGTTGTTGCTGCCCGCATCGATATAAATACAGTTGCAGCAGAAGAGAGCAACTTTGTTGTCCAGCTTCATGAGGCGGCCGGATCGGAGACCTCTCTGGAAGTGCAGGCGGCCTCAGCTACCCGTCAAGAGTTGGTCGTAGCCGCTGGCGTTGATATACATACAGTTGCAGCAGCAGCAGGGAGAAACTTTGTTGTCACCCAGCTTCATGAGGCCTCGCGCGAACCCAAGGTGGGACTAATGGCTGACCTCATGAATCCGGCAGAAGAAGAAGCTGTAGTAGCTCCAACCACCAGGGTGCTGGAAAGCTTGGAAGCATCCTTAATCCATATGAATCCTGAGGCTGCATCACCCCATGATCATGTGGATGAACCAGCAGAAGAAGAACATGAACAACAGTTGTTGCGTGTTGCGGGCTGCAGCGCCTGTCAATCTCATCAACTCTCCTGCAGCTCATAGACTTACCCATGAACCATATCATAATACCCATGAAGTTCATCATCATGATGCGCATCACATCGACAATCCTGTTGCTACAGCAGCAGCTACAGGTAAAAAAATTGTCTTCAAGTCGTCTGGATCTGCATCTAATGTCAAACATGCACATGATGAAATGCGGTGACTGACGATCTCATGCATGTGCACTTCCTGTATGCATGCATACACTCACATACTTAAGAATCAATTCTGAGTCTGCAGCAAGTCCATTGAATCATGTTTTAAGTTCTTGATCCCTTTTTTCTGCAATGTGCTATCCAGGATCACCGCAACGAAAAGCAGCCGCGGAAGTCCATCATGTGTCCAAGGCACAGCAGGCACATGAGCGCTGCATAAGATCCATGATCCCCTTGAGAACCAAATGCTCTGCCACAAGACCACGTCCAGCTCCAAGAGCAAATTCCATTGAGGTAATTAGAGCTCTACCAGATCAGCTCTCTTAGCAAAAATCAGAAATGCAAAATTGCACCACTGCTGCAGAAACAGATCTAGTTTCTCCCCAGCACAAAAACTTCACCTGTTACAAAATCAGAAGGAAGAATATAGCTCTTGGATCATCAATAATTACCCTGGAATGAACAGCTATAATTATGTTATGTTTAAGTAACTATCATTGTAATTAGGATAAATACTTAATTATTGTATCATGTGTTCACCACTACAAGTGCAGACCTATTACAATTACACAATTTATATCCAGAATTAGGATTACAATGTCATACAAATGTGGATGTGATGAAATTAGGATGCTTATAATAGTCATGCAGAAATGATGTTTTCTGGGAAATTTTTTTTTTTGGGACTGGTGTGAGATGTCTTTGAAATTTTATGACCTGCAGCTCAGCAGCAGCAAGTAGTACTAGGTTTTACAGAAGCTTCAAAGTCAAGAAATTATGTCAAGACATCAAATGCACTGAAAACTTATTAAGATGTTGTAAGCAGACTTGCAGAAATTAGTAAAATTAGTTATATATGGATTATTATCCAAGAGCTTGACAGCTTGATAATATATATAACTCACGATGTTTAATCCATAGTACATAACTGTGTTCCAAAAAAAGAGTAGTTAATAACTTGTCTTCTGCTTATATATGCACCTAGCTACCTGCATGTGCAAACTCCACCCACAAGAAATTTCAGTTGAGATTTGGAAAATCAAATGATTAAGATTTCAAGAGTCACCCATCAATAAAAATTAATTAGGAGATGTCATTTAACAAGTTTTTTAGTCAAGTAAGTGTGTGATTATTGATAAATTATTTTACTGATCACCTTTGTGTATAAAAGGACTTCTTGATCAGCTTCAAGTGCAACTAGGAAATTAGGAATTCGGAAGGCAAGAATAAGGTACCACTGTACTTCCTTGTCCATGCCTTCTAATCAAATACTGCCATTTTCAATCCACCACCTTTCCTTCCTTCAGTTCTTATACATGGGAACTGTATGATTGTTGTTTCTCATTTTCCACAAGTTCAGACTTAGCACTATTGGACCTACATTCATAGACAAAAGAGGCAGAAAGGCATCATCTGATCACAGTGAAAAGACTTGCAAAGACCTGAGCTTCTCAAGAAGATCTTTTCAAGATGTATGGGAATGCAAGTGTAGCTGCTCATGATCTACTACTTGTTACCATACATATTATTATTATATATGTGTGTGTGTGTGTGTGTGTGTGGAGATTGCTGATGAATTGGTGACTGCATTCAACTGATCATGAACCAAACTTCCACCCTAAGAGATCATACAGTTAATTTAGCTCAAAATTCAGACTTGATTTTTTCATTCTGTCAAGCAAAATAATTTCTAACAGCTGATCATGGGTCGCAATTTATACTGTGGAGGTGCAGGTTGAGGAAGCTTCAACCAGGATAAACAGGCTGCAGCATGATGAAATTAGCAGATTGCAGCGAAGTGCTCCATTAGGTGAGTTATCAGCATTCCAGATCTGTGGCCCAATCTGCATGTTTCAATATTTTATAGCTCTTGAAAATGCTTTAATAGTAGCTTGGAATCCAAGTTTGAGATCTGCACTTGGCTCATGAATATTTTCTCTTCTCAAATCCTCAACTAAAATTTCTACTTTCGTTATAATTACTTGAGTTCTAGCTTGTATTATAAGTTTGAAAATCAGCAGTTTGCAGGTTTTGGAGTTCTAGCTTCTTGTATGCACATATTTATTAGAAGTTTGTGAACCTTTTTTCTTCCAGTTCAAATTCTAAGTTGTTCTTGCCAGAACAATTGCTTAGACTTTTGATAAATGTTCTGATCATATCCAAAAGGTTTCAAGATCCAAAGGGGTCTGATCCAAAACAGAAATTGCATGATGAAACTATCTCTGCATGTCCATAAATGACATATATAATAAATTCCTGAACATCAGAGTTCATGTGACTACTATCATGATCATGGCATCATGTCATTCATCATGTTTATCCTGATTGGGTTTGCTATTTTTTGCAGCTTCACACTTAAACAAATCCAGGAGGAGACCAAGAGTAAAATTTCTTATGAACTGTGGTACTCCTAATCTCTCAGTAGAAGGATAGACTATGGTTCAGAAGATAGTGCAAAGGTGGATCCTGACTGGCAATACTCCTGTCGCAGGATTGAAATCATCAGCTAAAAGGTTGAAGGTACAACAACATGAAGGTATAATACAAAAGCTTTGTTCCCTGAGAAACCATGTGATGTAATTTGGCACCGTCTCATGCATCTGCAAGATATCTTGTCAAGCTTCTTGATGCATTGGAATCACTACTTTTTCATTTTTTCTTGTATGATCTGAAGACTCTGTGCTTAAACACACAACAGTCCCAAGTAGTCTGCCAAGGGAGGGAGAAATTTTTTGCACAACCAACAGAAGATCAATATGGACTAGGAGGAGGGTGAGATCTTCAAAATGTGCAGCAGGGCCTGCAAGTATAGAAGTAGCTGCTGCTCATCATCAAGCTCGAAGTTCAACAGACTTCCTATTACAGCTTCTAGCAGTTTATGAGGCACCACGTGCTGCAAAGGATGATGCAGCTGCAATTCTAGCTCCCCCCAATATCACTGCTGCAGCTGCAAAACCACCTTCCAGCAATTCAGCATCAATGGATGATGAGGATGATGATGGACCTGCTGCAGGAGCTGCAACACTACATCGTACCTATAGCAGACCCAAAAATGTGTGCAGAAAAACCTTTGTGAACTACAACAGCTCTTCTTCTTATTATATGTCTAGCAAGTCACATGATCTAGCTGCTGGGTCGAGTACAAGAGCAGCTCGACTTCCTCCTTACCCATATGTGAGGGAGCCATCAATTGCACCCTTACAACACCCATTGTCAGGAGCAGGTCGAAGATCAAAGAAGCAAGCTGACAACTGAGGATGTTGCACGATATTCTGAGATCATCCTGCATGCTGAACCCAAAGTTGGAGAACCATCACACCCCAATGTGCAACAACAAAGTTCTTCTGTCAGATTCTTTTGGAAAGTTCTTAGTCTGCTGTACTCTGAAGATCTTCTATTTCACAACCCAAAAAAACATTTCTCTACCAAATCTGCTGTTGCATGCTGACACTAATGATCATGCTTACAACATCCCATTTTCCTTACTACACATTCTGCTGCAACATTTGTAAGGTTCGTGATCAATTTGCAAGGCTCTCAGGGATTTAGAGATTCATCTGGAAGCTCCGATCTTGGGTCTAATAGCTTTCTAATGTGTAGCTCTGCAGTGAATTGATCATACATTTGGGTTCTTAATTAAGAAGCTCTGCTGCAATTGAAACCAATTAGTGTAGTTTTAGTTGGTGGTGTTATAATTAGTCTGAATTAAGGAGCTGCTAAGTTGCCAATCACCTTGAGCATTATATTTAGCTCTAGAGCCCTCTCTGCCTTGCTAATTATATCTGTACAATGAATTAAGCTGCTACAAATTATAATTTACAGGATTTGCAGTACCTTGGCGCCTCATCAATTGCCAGATGTTTCCGTGCAGTGATTGGGACTTTCTTGAAGTTCCAGCTTGATGACTAGCAGGAACTACTTTTGTAATTCCAAACCTGCTGCACGTCTTGATCTCGCCCTCCTCCTGGTCCTTATGGATCTTCTGTTGGTTATGCAATGAGTCCCCCCCCTTAGGTAGACTGCTTGGGATTGCTGTGTTTTCAAGCGTAGAGTCCGCAGATTAGACCTGGGAAAAAAGAAATAGTTATTACTTGAAAAGCCATCGTTAAACCCTAAATCCTAAAATTATAGGAAAGAACAGGAGGAGGTAACAGCATGTGATGATCCTAGGGATGCAGCTCAATGCAACAGTAAGCTCAACACAATATATCTCGTAGAATCAGATTGGGACAAATTATATGAGCTGGTGTCTTCAGGGAAGAGGTTTTTTATTATACCTTCATGTTGTCGTAGCTTCAACCTAGTGGCTGATGATTGAATCCCGCCAGAGGAATATCCCCGATCTACCTTGGCACCATCTTCTGAACTATGATTTGATCCTTCCGATGAGAGATTAGCAGTCTGACCGCAGTTCAGAAGAAACTTCACACTTGGTTTCCTCCTCGATCTGTTCAAGCGTGAAGCTCCAAAAACTAGCACCACCCAATTAGGAAGAACGATGATGTCATACATGGAATACTCTCAACAGAAATATGTTATACATGTGATTTATGGACATAGAGCTCAAACAATTTCATGCAACTTCTGTTTTCCAGGATCAGACCCGTTTGGATCATGAAACCTTTTGGACACAATCAGAGCATCATGTGTATGCCGGCACAATTTTTTTGAGAAGAACAACTTAGAAATACAGGAAAAAAAACGTTCACAAGTTCTTACATGACAGATGTGTGCATAGGAAAAGCTAGAACTCCAAAACCTGCAAACTACAAACTGCTCACCCAAACAGCGCTGGAAGAAATATGTTGGATCTAAGGTACCCTCCGATTACACTAAAGGTCTACACGTTTTAACTTGAAGTTGGAACTTGCCATAAAAGGGCAGAGTCATTACACGATGCGCTGCTTGTTTGTGTGAGGGTCCTTTGTACCTTCTTACTTTCAGACTTATTCTATCTCTAAGTACATACGTACCCTTCTCTCATTACAAACTTACTCTTCTCTCCTTACAAACCTCATTAAATGGTTCTTTCTCTAAATTATGTCCATTGTAATTAAAATGTCTATTAATTGAAAATTATGGCCAAACTTGTCAAATTGCGCTTGAGCAATTATACGTATCAGCACACACCTTTTCACACGTTTCAAAGGATGTGCTCATGTTGGACATAACAGAAGAAATTTGAATTGATTTTATTGTAAGTGGAGTTGGAAATGCTTAGAAAGTACTTTCGCTTTTTTCCCTCATTTTTGAGCTGTGCAGGAAGTGGCAATTGTTCCTAAGATGGTTTAGCCAGATTTGCTTATAAAATAGATGACAAAGTAAACAACATTTAAGCATCCTTCCATACTTTTGGCTACCTACTAGAACCTATTATACATATCTGGAAACTTTTCTTTCTTTTTTTCAAAATCTGGAAAATTTGGACCATTTTTCTTTCCATTTAAAAAACCTTTGTACATATATCTAGGTCGAAATCAGATTTATAAGGACAAAACTTTGCAAAACTTTGTCACCAAAATAATCACTGCAAGGAAGGCCCCCCTTTCACAATTCACTGTCTCAAACATCATTGCATGGTGTATGTAAAAATGATGTCCTATTAATTACTATTTACTTTTACACTCAAACATCAGTGTAGTGTATGTCAAATCATTCCCTAAAATTTACTTTTCACTTTGACACCAAACCCTACAAATGGATAAGAGTTGGGCAACTATATATGCAAGTGGGAGTAAGGTAACAATCTATATTCAATTTGATATGAACCCATGACCTCAGTGAAAGGGATTGTTTAGCTCCATAGATTGGTGGGCCATAAGCTAGCTTAATCCCACATACAACTTGGATGTGCAAGTAGTGTACACAACATGTTCACTTAAAGCCCAAGAGGAAACTAACCGCACATACAGCTTGGACACGCAAGGAGTTGACATGACATGTTTACTTAGAGCCTAAGAAGGACAAAGTTACCAAACTATATTCAATTTGATATCAACTCATGACCTGTTCGAAAGGGATCATCTGACACTCATTAATTGTTTGGCTGTAAGCTAGCTTAACCCACATACAACTAGGACATGCAAGTCGCTGCCATGGCATGCTCACTTAAAGCCCAAGAGGGGACGAAATTTAGCATGTGACATTAACTTAAATCCATCACAATCATGTGATTGTAAGGCCATAATGGGACTCCTCAATTATGGATTGGCTTTCCTCTCCACCATCATACCCCTTCACTTCAAGTTAAATAGTATAAGCCTCTTATACAAATGGAAGGAAAACTAACAATGTGGAGGGAAAATTTTTGCCTGGAGCTTTCTATGTGGCAGGAACATTGATGATAGGCCTTCCAAACTGTAAGCTGGATGGTGTTATTGTATAAAAAGTCCCATGGTTGGGTCTTCAAGTAAACCCAAAATAGCTAATATTCTGCAAATTGGAGATTTCTAGGTCAGTTGACTACCTACATTAGGGAACAAAATTCTATAATAAACCACTAAACGTAGAGGGAATAGTGCATGGTTAAAACATTAAAACTTAAAACACTTGGAAAGGTCGGTGCCATTTTAAGTAGTTATGTGTATAGGGTAAGGCCTTTCTTCCCAGGGCCAGGCCTAATTTCCCAAGGGGATAGGTGAAAAGTAGGGGAGGTTGACAGGACGAAGCTGCTCTCAGCATCAAGTACAAAAGGTTCTTCATTCAGATGGTGGACGTTTCCTTCCATTGATGAAAGCATCTTTTGTGTGGGAGGGCGCTTTCAAATAGAAAGAATTTATTTTAAATAATAAAGTACTTTACAGATGAATGAAGTTGATATGTGTACAAGGTGTCTGTTCTTTTTAACAACTAAACAAAGATGCAATGATGTCCCATTTAAACTACTATAAAGTACATGCTCAACATTTTAAGAGTTCTGGATTCAGAGGGCATGCCTTGGAGCCCATAAAATATGTAATGTTTCTACACCTTGTCCTTGGGTTTTAAGAAAACCAATACCCATCAAAGAGTGGCATAGATGATCTAGACAAGTGTTTTGGTGGAAATCCCAATAGGTGCCTTTGTTGTTTTAATATGTGTTCCTAATTTGGATTGGGAACTTTCGAAACTAAGATCCATTGCAAGAAAGTTTTGTTTGTAAAGGGTTCCAAGTTGCAAGTTCAACTTGAAACAACATTCCACAATTTATCAGTTTCTTTTGCCCAATGAAAAGAATGAGAAAGTGACATTCCACTTCCGATATGAACCAATTATTGGTTGCACTTTTGAACCCAATCAGAACTAACTACCAAAGTGGAAGGTCATTTTGTCGATTTATTCATTGAGTGAAAGGAACTTAGTAGTTTTTATCAAATGAGGACCTTCTTGATTGTTGCAAACTAGTTTGATCAGATTTGAAGGATAGAGGCAAGCCCAAAAACCCCACAAGTACTTCTCACCCACTTGCTTTTTCTCTTTTTGTTCTTTTGAAACACAACGGCAGACCTGACCTGACAACCCATTTGCATCCCCAACTCAAGCTCATTGGCAGAGGGCCGACAGGTCACTTCCTCATTTTGAAAGTAGGTAATTTGGGCCTTAAGGTAGCAACAAATGTTGGGCCATTGTTTACTCTTATGAAGAACCTCCTGTTCCAATTCTAAAGAGTAAATTAGAACAATTCTGGTCATTTAATAAATTATTTTTGACTTCGGTTTTGAAAATTAGACCCAGTTCTTGTCCTGTTTCAAGTAACCCAAATCCGAAATGGTGGTTGATTTCTGGTTAGCCCTAGGTTTTTTTACTTCTTCTTTTTTTGGGAAAGTTTCAGTTTGACCCTGGTTCCACAAATAAATAGAACCCGGAACCTAGTTTTGGGTTTGGTTTTTAAATGGTTATAGTTCTAGTTTCAAAAATCAGACACACCTACAATTCGATTTTTACTAACTAAAACCAGAACGACGAATCAAAGCCACCAAATCAGGCACTTGCACAGAACTGGTAGGAACCAGGAGTCCTCCTAAATGTACATATTAAATGTGTGAGAAATGTGATGTTACAACTAGTGTTTGTTGGGAGGTTTTTTTAATTTGTTAAGAATCTCCAGTTTGGATTCAATGGAAATTTTCAGAATTCCAGAACCTCCAATTCAAGTTCTTTAATATGTTTTAAATTAAGAAAACTTCCTATTCCAGGGTTTTGAAAATTGTCATAAAAAACCTAGTGATTCTCATGAATTTTAGAAATAAAAGAACCTCCAATTCCAGTTTTATGAAAAAAAATAGAATCACAGAACTTCCAATTCCAGTTTTATGGAAAATAATAGAATTGCAGAACCTTTGGTTCCAGTTCTTTAATTTTTTAGAATTAAAAAAGCCTCCAGATCTAGGTTTTTGAATTTTTTCCCAAAATCCCTAGTGATTCTCATGAAAAAATCAACAAAGAATCCACAGTTTAGGGTAGGTTCTTTAACCCAATTCTTTGGATTCTTTAGAACCTCAGTTAAATGTCAAACCTGGAATTGTGATCCCCCCCCCCTTCTACAACCCCCTCAAGGGTCAAAACCAGTTCTGTGATTTTGAGAACCATCAATAACCTAAAACCAGTGTCTAGAATCTTCTGTGCAAGGGGATGAGGTGAATGGATGGAAAAATGGATAACCCTAATTTTTTATGGGTGACTGGTAGAAGCTGCCAATCTACCAAACAATCACTCATCGTGAAGTGTTGCGGACGCAGAGATTCCAATGTCTATTGTTATTTTCTACATTTTGCTGTTGTTTGTTTGTTTGTTTGTTTGTTTGTGTGTTTGTAAGTGTTTTTAATGTTTGTTATTCAATAAGAGTGGCGTTACTGAGCTAGTTCTTGTGATGGAGTGAATTCTTATTGCTTGGTGTTTATTCTTGGAGGAAATGTGAATCACAATGGAAAAATGGTTGGTGCTGATGCTTCAAAAATGGCAAGAGTAGGATGCAACGTGAAGATAAGAAGAAAGCCTTGCTAGGACTATAAAGGGGCAAAGATGCAAAGAACTAAGTTTTATATGTTTAAGCAATGAATTGTGGGTTTGCACAATAGTTATCATTGTCTTTGTGGTGCAATTGGGGAAGAATGCTCCATTGTAGATCTTTGGTTTTCTAGCATGTTGCAAACACTTCCACTATGTATAAGCTTCAAGGTAGGAATAAAATATTTTCTCTTAGAATTTAGGGCTAGATCAAGGGAGATGATGATAGTGTCTAGAGATTTCTTGAATGATCACAGTGCCTAGTTCAATGTGTTATGATTTCTCAAGGTTGATGGGTGAAAGCACACTGTGGTGGTATATTTTAACCAAAAAAATGTAGCGTTTGGTGAAGTATAGATTCTATATTCTAAATAATCTAAAGTTGGTCACCTACCTTTTCCACTAAAGTAAAATAGTTGTAGGGTTCACAATTTCATGAACTTTCTGAATTGATGTGCAACCTAAGTTCTTCCCACCTAGGTTTGCAGTTAATATATGTGGGGAAGGTAGGGCTACACACCCTAATTAATAGTTGGCAATTATCAACAAACTGATTATGACACCTTAAATAGATGTCAACATCGATGAACATAATGTTACAACACGATGCGGCACCCTAATTAGTTACAATGCAAGCTCTTTGCATGTTATTGAACAGTTTGAACCTAAAGTCATGTCACTTGTTGCTTAAAGATTGATTCTCACTAATTAAGAAAATTACACTCCCATAGATTGTTAATGAGTAGTTGATGCATGGAGTGATTACTTAGCCGCACACATAAGGAGTCTAAAGGTGAGTTCTAACAAGCTGCAAAAAGTTTATTAGAGGTCACCATTTTGCTTGTAACAAAACAAAGTAAGTGCTGAAATAAGTTTTTTGTTGGACTTTTCTTTTTTGTAGTTTTGGGCTCATGTTTGTATCAATCTTTTTGTATGTTTTTTTGTTCCTTCTTCTTTTCAAGGTTTGCAAAGGTTGATGTTAAACATCAATTGAGATCAATTAGGGAGGTCAAAGGTTAAATTTCTAATACTTATAATCTATGTATATGCTTTGGGGGTTAAAGTAAATAGGCTAGGCAATAGGCTAGTAGAAGTGAAATTTAAGTTCCTGCAAAATATTTCACACTACTATAACAACATATTTGCATTCCACATGTTTATGTTCACTATTTTTGTCTTAAGTTTCAACAAATTTAACATTACCATTCATTCCAACATTAGATTCATGGTTATTGCATATAACCAAAATCTACACTTCAAAATACATTATAAAAAATTCCAAAAACAAGATTACAATTCATTTCATCTTAATTTAACACTAGAGGAAATCCACGCAAAAGATGAACATAGAATTCACTGTAGAAGTTTGTGTTTTTCTATATTACTAAAAATATGAATCCAAATTATAACGTAATCCCATGTTTTGTTTTTTAAAATCCCAAAACAACACTTATAGTTTGTGTTATATCAAAATAGAATGTGGTTTTCTATTGCAAGTACCTCGAGCTCTTCCTATTATCCTTGTCCAAAAAAACTCCCACTCCCCCGTGTCTCTCTTATTCTTTAGAACTCCCCCCTTTAATACCATCCCAAGTCACATTATTATGATCCAAAGCAACAAAAATTCAAAATTCAAACTAACAAGGTTCCTTAATTAATCCCTATCCTAATTGCCTTGTTCATCTCAAATCACATACTTAGTTTACCCCCTTAACATTACCCCCTTTATACTTTGGATTTCATCCCCAAAATCCTTGTAAAATGACAGAAATGAAATGATAATATTTTATATCCTTTTAAACATATGTGTCCCCTAACACAATGTTGTAATCCCCATCTACATAGAAACTAGTGGTCTTATATCTATGTTTTTCTTTGCAATTCAAATCTTTTCCCCCACTAATTCAATTTGTGGTTCAATGTCTAAATGATATATCTTGGATATCTCTTATATTAGTGCTAGAAAAGCCTCCACTTTTTCCTATTACGGAATTCCTTTTGGTTCTTTTTTTTCTTGACCCTTTTTTTGAAGGTCATGTGGTATCTTTAATTAACCTCCTCCTAGACTACTCCACTTATGGGGTCCTATGATTCCTTAGTTTGTACTTCCTCCTCCTAAGTTGTCCCACTCGGCCATGTTTCTGTCTCTTCATCTTGGCCTAATACCTCTATACTTGTTGGATTGCCACAAATAAAATCTAGAAAATTCTTTTGATAAACTTTTAACTTATACTTCAAAAAAATTTCATTAGCTTTATGCTAAACCATATTTTTCTCCAATTCCTTTGTAAAATATTCCTCTACAACCTCCCACTATTCCTTAGATTCTACCTCAAAGTCCTTCATCTTGATCTTCATCCTCATCAATGTATAGTACTTCAACATCTATTCATAATCCTCTAGTCTTTTCTTGATACCAACTAGATCCAAACTCTTCTTCTATTCCTTTACCTTCTCCAACTATGCTTGCAGGTGCTACAAAGTTCTCCGATACTCCTTCTTGTCCTTCATGAACTACTTTCTTTCTACCTCTGTTGTCTTTTTTTTAAACTCCTCAAATTGCAATAAAGATACATTTTTCAAATTTATCAATTCCAAATCTATCAAAACATTCTCCTTCTCCTTCTTTTCTTTAGTCAGTGCTTTCACTTGACTATCCAAAGCCTCCTACTATTTCTTATGAAGAAATAGTGCTTTTGTCCACTTCCTTTCTGTGGTTTCCCAAATTTCAACCTTCTGCCTTAAATTCTACAATTCTTCATCTTGCAACTTTAGCCATGATGTGCTACTCTTGAGCTTTTCATTCTCATCTTGCAATCACTTAATGAATATTTTATTTTTTTGTTCAACCTTTGCACAAATTGCCATGTTCTTCTTCCAAATTTCCACATTATGTTTATATGCCTTCTAGAACTCTCTCTTTTTATCCAATTCCTCTTATAACACTACTTTCTCCTTTTCCCCTGTAACCAATTTAGTCTTCAGAATGTTTACCTCCAAAGTCAAATTCCCAATGTGTAGATTCACAATCACCATGGCCTAAAATAACTCAACTACCTTATTTACTTTCATTACTTTTGCAGCTACCTCCTTCACAAACTTTGGTGTACTTATCTATGTCGTAAGATTTCCAAATCCTTCTACATATGATCCCAGCTCCTGTACCATTCTTCTCCCCAATTCAAACTCAAATGGGAATCCTTCTACAAATTCTGGCCTACTAGGTGGTACTTATAGTTTTGTTGGTCTAAACTTTTCAAAAGCAAGGTGTGTCACCACTCTCTCCATTTGTAGTTCAATAGCTTGTAGACCTTCCTGTCTCTAGTATTATTATTGTTGCAAATGTTGTTATAAATGTTGAAAATGTTTTGGACTTATAATGGTCTCCATCCAATCTTCACATACATTCCCTTCAAAATGTAAATGCTCCTCACACTTTGGAGACCATATGTCATGTTCCCTCTTAACTCCCTAGCTCTACTCCCGCAATTGTTTCTCCTGTGGCAATGTCATCTGTGGTATTCACTGCCTCTACTCCGTCAGTTGTCTCTCCTTTGGAGATGTCATTTGTGGTATTGTTGGAGTTTATTTAACTGCCTAGACCACTGGTGGCACTACCCTTACCACTATTGGTATTGCAAATGGTTCCACTCTTACTCTCATCATTTTCTATGCCCTCAAATTTATGCTCTCCTATTCCCTCTTCACTTTTGAGCCTAAAACTCCTCCTTCCTCAATTCTGTTCTTCCTTTTAAAAGCACTTCTTAGAGAGTCTATTACAATTTTCTTTCTATTCTCTAATGTTCTTAACATCTTTTTCGTAGTTTTTTTAACCTTGACCAGTGGTTTTTATGGATTGTCCTTTTGATGCACAAATGAATACTGAAAGATTTTTTCTAATACCATGGCAAATTTACCTTAAACCTATCTTTCTTATCCTTTTTATTCTCCTTAACATACTTATACCACCTATCCAGCTCATTACACAAACTATTGAATATAATTTGTGCTTAATCTACTTATTACCCTTTTTCTGCCCTCAACAATGTAATAGCATTATTGTTGCTAAAATATTATCCCTTTGATGAACGATAGATATAATGGCAAGATATCTAGAAGAGTATGGCAAACCCAGACTTTTTGCATTCCATTGATCTAGAGAAGAATTTGCAAATGCAACTCTACAATTCTATAATGCCTAAACTACTAATGACTTACTAACCTATCCTTTCGGTTCTTCTACATACCCTTCCACACACACTCCAAAAACATCTACAATTAGTTGTTTGTTGATTGCATACACCTTATCCTTATGCCCAAAATAAATATATGCCCCCTTGATCAAGAATGTGTTCAAAAATTCCAACATTACATCGAGCATTGGTTCCCACCCCATTAGAAACAAAAACACAAGCCCTACTTTAGAAGCCTAGTCTTCTTTTGCAGCAATATCATTCTAGTTCTCCATTCACTCTATATGTTTTTCATAGTTATATTTCGTCTGTGTCCACATGAAATGCTCAGGATTTGGAATTTTAATACCTTTTTCCAAAAGTGTAACTCTATCCAGGATCGTGCATCTTCTTTTTGCTACCATTTTTGCTTCATGCTACTCCATCTCCATCAACCTTCATTGTGATTCTGCCATTGTCTACACCTCTATGGTTTGATGTACATTCAACTACATTTTTGTGAATAACTATTCTTCCTATGTAACAACGTTTTCCTCCCTTGTGTCCTTTTGCATTGTTTGTGCCTCCACAAAATGATGTTTCTTAGTTTTATTTTCCTCCAATTCCTCAAGGCACACCAAATTTATTGATGTAGCTCCTAGTCTTGTCTACTCTCTTCCATGCTAATGTTATCTGCTTCTGTGCAAAAACTCAACTTTAGATGTTCCAATTATATCTATGTCTTGAATTATTGTCTCCACAAACTGTATCTTCACATTATATGCCTTCCCTTTTGCACATTCCAGAGATGATGATGAATGTGACAACAACATTACAGCTAACAGCTGAATATTCAACACTCCTTTTTTTACTTTTCTCAACTCCTCTTTTACTTATGTTGTTCTCAATAATTCCATTTCCTCCTCCTACCTTCGTTTATGCTCACTCTTCTAAACTTCCTTTTCCCTTGTTATTCACTATAGTTTTTCAATTGCACTCTTTGCACTCATATTGCTATGAACTCCAAAACTTCAAAAATGCGCACAACTTCCAACAACAAACACAAACTACTTTTGAAGGTTATCCTGTTTTTTCTCATCCTTGAACATCCCGCTCATCACATTGACCAACATACGGTTAGTTTCAAACTTCTCAATGGTCACCAATAACATAGTGTTATTTGGCAACACATATTGTACTTTGTATGGTCCAAACCATTTCTTAATAAATTTCCTTAAGTGTGACTTATTGCCCTTTAAAAACCACAAAACATAATCACCAAAACTAAACTATTTTTCCAAATTCTATTGTTGACTCCATATTGCTCTATTTCACTCCTAAATTTTTGTAGTTTCTATAGCCCACATTCTAGCTTCCTATAACTTCTCGAGCTCTGTAATTGTACTAGTTAAAATTCTCACTGGAATACTCTCTCTCTCATCTCCACCAATAACTAAAATGATGTACTCTATGGGCATTAATGGATGTAATCCATACACTAATTGATATGGTGTATACCCTATTGTTACTTTGTATGTAATTGTATATGAAAATAACACTGTAAGCATATGCTCATCCCAATCTGTTCTATTTTCACTAATTAACTTGGTCAACATTGTCCCAAGTACCTTGTTAATAGACTTAACCTGCCCATTCCCTTGAGGATAATAAGTTGTAGAATTCACATGTTTCATCAAAAAATGATCTATCAAATACTTGATGGCATCTTAATAAAATGAACTCCCTGATCTATGACTATAATCAAAGGACATCCAAACTTGGTTAATATGCATTCATACAAAAAAATTTACTATGACTGTTACTCTGTATTAGTTCTCAAAGTTCTTACTTCCACCCACTTAGTAACATAGTTTGTGGCAACAAGAATATATATGTTCCATGTATATTTCCCTACTAGCTTAATTGGCCCCACAAAATCAAGTCCCCATTTCATAAATGGTTCCTCTAGAAGACTCGTGACCAGCTTTGTAAGACTTTGAGTTGCTAATCCTCTTATTCTTTGACATGCATCATAAGATTTGTAGTAATCATGCACACCCCTGTACATAATTGGCCACCAATATCCAACCAATATCTTCCTCTACATTATTTTCATTACGAAATGCCCCTTTGAAGGTCTTTCATGTAATTCTTTCACCACCATTTATGTTTCTATTGTTGTCAAAATCATCGTAGTCTGTTATCTTGGCCCATTCTATACAATTCACCATTCTTCAATGTAAAAGGCTTTACTCTCTTAATTAATCTCTACTTCTACATTGATAATGTGCCCTCAATTTGTCCTATTTTCAAAAATTCTTTTACATCATTTAGCCACTCAGGCCTTGTATAAAACAAACTTGCATTTGTGGTTTAATCAAGCACACTTGTGGGTTTTATTATCCAATAATTTTGACAATGCATCTACAACTACATGAGTTTTGTTTGGCTTATACACTATTGTGAAATCATATTTGAAAAACAATAATAACGATCTAGCTATTCTCCCTGAAACTTGTGGTTTGTTGACCAAATAGACTAATGCCATATGATCTACATATATAAAAGAGAAACTTATTGTTCAACAAATAATGTCTGAACTTGTGTAAAGAAAAAACCATTGCTAAAGCCTTTCTTTCTATGGTGCTATAATTTTGTTCTACTCTTTTCAAAAGCCTAGAAGCATATATTGTTGGTTGATCATTTTTCCCTATTATGTTCTGAAACAACATAGCCCCCATAAAATAAGGATGCATCTATATGAACATAAAATTCCACCTACCAGTTTGGTGATATCAATATCGATGTTTTAATATACTTCTATTTAATCAATTCCCAAGCCTTCTAACATTCCTTTGTCCAAAGAAAAGGTTTTTGTCTTTTTGTCAGTTTAGTGATAAATGCCATAATTACAATGAAGTTTTTTATAAAACATCTATAAAACTATGCCATCCCATTGAATACTTGCTGCTGAGAATTTTTAGGTGGTAGCATGTTTATGATTGTTTGTATTTTCTTTGGATCTGGTAGTTTCCCTTGCTTGGAAATAATAAAACCCAAGATCATCTTTGAAAATACCATAAATGCACATTTGTCTGGATTTAGACTAATGCCATATTCTCTACACTTTTGAAAACATAATTTGAGCTTTTGCAAATGACTTTCCATGTCATTATACATCGTAAAGTCATCTAAAAATATCTTCATAAAATTATCCAAATACTCTTAGAATGTTTTGATCATAGCTCTCTAATATGTTGGAAATACATCTTTAACTCTAAACAACATCACCTTCCATATAAAAGCCCCCTAGTCTATAACAAATGTAGTCTTGTATCTGTCTTTTGGAGCTATAGATATTTGATAATATCCTAAATATCCATTTAAAAAAGAATATGTCTCATACCCTATTAGTATGTTCAGCATTTCATCTATGCAATGTAATGGGTAGGAATCTTTTTTTGTGGTTGCATTTAGTTTTTTAAAATTTATATAGATTTTTAGCTTGCCATTTTTCTTGGGTACTACTACTATGGGTGACAACCATGTAACTTATTTTATAGATTCAATGAATCCAATTACTAATAACTTAGTTATATATTGTTTGACTACTTTAACATAGTTTGGATTTAATCTATACCTGGCTTGATGTGGCAATGGTATAATAGTGTCCAACTTAATTTTATGTTATGCTAGCTCTAGTGGAATCCCTTTGAAATCTTTGTATGTCCATGCAAAAACATCTTTGAATTCCTTCAACAATTATTCCACTTCCAGCGCCTTGCCTATTTCCAACTGTGCATTAATCTTTACCATCTATTATTCTACATTAGTTCCCAGATTGAACTTCATCAATTGTTGATCTTTAATTAACGTCCATCCAACTATCTACAATCCCTATGCTTTGATGTTTGCTAAAGTTTCATGCATTACAACACTCCATGGTTGATGTCTATAATCTTTGGATACACATTATCCTCCATAGTTACTTCTTGCTCATATTTGTTGCCAAGTATCTTCTTCTTTATGCTTTGTACTTTAGATCCTTGTTCTGAAATACTCGTTTTCACATCTATATCCATGATCCCCACATCTATGGTTTTCATAGATTGAATTGTCTAAGGTAACCTATGGAGAACAATTTTGGCTCTATAACAAAGATGATATCTTCTTTTTCATCTATGATGCCATTTTGATAATCATAGCACAATAACACCTCTAATCTTTACTTCATTTCCCAAATGTTTGGTAACTGTAATTATTCAAATTGTTCGATTCCCTTATATGGTAATAGTGCTACCCCCCCAATCATGTGCCACTTTAGCATCCCTTAACCATGGTCTCCCCAACAACATGGAATAACTAAAATCTACCACACTATTTTGAAATACAATAAACATAGTTATGTAAAAAATGCCATGAACATATATCTTCAGATTTCTAATCAACCCCACTAGTTTTGTGGTTGTTTGATCTACCATCCTCAGATTATATGGTGTAGGTTTAGACTGTGGAAGCCCCAACCACAATCTCAATTGTTTTGTGATAATATTAACTCCAGAACCTCCATTTAGCAACACATATTTTATTATGTTCTTCCCAATTTGTACTTGGATAATTGCCATATGATAATCTATTATTATAGCAACTGTCCCTATTTATGGTACTGAAGAACCAACTTGTTTTTCTATGGTTGCTTTACTTACATTCTAAATTTTCTCTAATTTCAACTTTTGCCAAAGATATCTCTTTAGCTCAAAAGCTATTTTAAGCAACTATTTTAAGTTCAAAATATAATTTGTTTCTAGCATTTGCTAATTAATGTCTAGAAAAATTTCTTCTACTATGATTAGTTTCCCTTGTGAATTCACTACTTCCTGAAATTTCTATGCATCCATAAGAGTAGTATTTGGCATACCTGGCTAGGTTGTGTTCCATCCCTCCATGGATGTGGATGGCCCTTCGATTTGGGTTTGTGTTTTTTGAATCTGTTTAATTGTCTCCACCGTAGACTAATTCAACCATTCTTCTTTCTCCCAGTCAACAACACTCTTTGCTTTTCTTGGCTCTCTATCCTTGAACACCTATTCTTCAGTTACTTTACTTCTTGTGGTAACATTAACATCTACCATATTCACATTCGCAATGACTATTTGTGTTTTAGCAACAAATTGAACTTTTGTTATTGTCATAAATTTCCCATGAAACATTTTTTGCATCTCAAGAAACTTTGGACAATCTGTCGTTTTATGGCCATTCAAACCATAGATGTGACATGCATATGAAGATGTTTTCTGTGTTTTTTGACTTGGTTGTGCCGCCTTTGTAGTTGCCATCATGGTTCGCTCTTTCTTCTTTCTACATGTCTCCACATTGTGATTTGTCATCAATGTTTGTCAACATTCCTTATATTATTTTGTGTTTTTTTGGTACTACCTATTTAATACTCTATGGTACTAATATTGCACTCCTTGCTCCTATAGTAATCATACCTTCTTCACACAACATTGTTACCTCCCTATGTTAATGCAATGTTAACTATTTCATTATTGCAATCGCAACTCTGAGGTATGATTACAAACCCACTCTAAACACAATAGTTAAAAAAATGTTTGTGGTTGGTACTTGTAAACCATGAGCTAGCTTTTGAATCCGTTCATAGTAGACCTCCACCTTCTTAATCTCCTCCTACTTCATGTTCTTTAGCTCCATGTATATTTGCTCGTCATTCTGAGTTTTTAAATGACATTTGCAAAATGCTTGAATAAGCTCCAAAAAAATACAATTAGGAAATTCTGACATCTAATTATGGCACTAATCTGATGTTGTATCTCTTAGCGTATAGCTAAATGCATCAATGATATACTCTTCAGAAGTCTTTGCATTTGCTTTTATTGCATAATTAAACACTTTGACATGAACATTTAGATCAACATCTTTTTTGAAATCAAGATACTTAAGAACTATCATATTTGGCTTAACATAATGGCCATCTCTGTGATCAAAAATTGGTGCGATTATAATAATTGGTTCTTGATGTCTACCTTTTGAATGCACAACATTTGCAGTTTTGCTCCTTCCAATAGCCATTGAACTCATCAGTGGTCCATCTACAATCATGTTCCCATGAATAGCCATTATCATCTAGTAAACAACATTTGAGGTATGCCAATAACTCTAGTAGTAGCCATTGGTAGCATCGAACTTCGACCCAAATTCCTTCTTGCCAAGACTCCACTTGATCTGCTACTTAATTTTGTTGTAAATCGATTTATTATTCCCCTTTTGATAGCATTTATGTTGGGCTCAATAACCATTTCCACTCTTGTGGTTGTTATACCTGCATTAAGTGATTGAATAATTCCTACTGCAGCATGTTATTTCTGGGTTTCAACAACTGTAATTTTTAACATTATTGGTGAAGTTCTGTTGATTAGAGATTGATGTTGTTTTAGTCTTTTGTTACCCATTGGTATCATTTATGATGCAATATGTGGATGTGAATACCCTTCTAGTTTTTTACTCCTAATCTGAATAGATGAATGAATATGTCAACTTTGTGGTTCTAATTGGTTACCCAATGATGCACCCCTAGGCTCCTTAATGGACTCAAATGTGAGTCCAAATTGGAAACAACGAAAGAGCTAGGAATCGGGGCACACTCCTTGGTTCACATCACTTTAAGAGGGGTAGAGGGGCGTGCTGGAGCTTCAGGATGGGACTAGGAAGAATGACAAGCATAAACTACTCACACAGACCTGCACAAAACCAACACAAGGTGGTTAATGCGTAGTTGGAGCACTTTTGGTGCTAAGACATACCATGGGCAACTCGGACTCATAAGACTCACCATGGCCCGAACTTGGGGGAAGCCACCATCTTCCCCCTTATATTATACTTTGTGCCTGTCCACGAGGCCCACATTCAAATGGCTTTTTGTCTCGGGACTCCCAAATGAGAGTCCTGAAATTCCTAAAATTGGGATTCTCGTGATTTTGGGGCCCCATAACCTTGTGTGCAAACCTTTGATTGAAATGAGGTCTAAAGCAAAGTTGGAACCCTCATTAAGAACTTTCTAATGGTATGTCGCACGCTACTTACACGTAAGGAAATCGGGTCAATTCCTAACTTTTAATGGTTGGGAGTCAAATTGCCAATTTGATTTTCGGCCTTTCATTTACCATAACTTGTGTTTTAGATGTCTAAATGGGTAATGCAAGCCCATTTTAGACATCTACGTTTCAATAGCTTTCCATTGATATAAAGAACACTTCAACATAATGGGTTTTGACCCTTGCAATCTCTCCCTAAAAATTTGGGAGTCCACTAGGACTCTAATTCCCCAATTGGGAGTTGCCTTGGGAGTGTAAGGGTTCATTCTCTCAAACTTTCCTGCACTCCCGGGAATAAGATGTCTCTCCTGAGCCTCCATCTTGTCCCGTGCTCTTGCAAGCCCTTGCCTTGGTCGCAAGCCCAAGGCTAGAGTTGTGACACCCAACTCCATGCCTCTAAATCTATTTTGGACTATAGGAATTCCTGATTCTTATTCCTATGGTTGATCTATTAATGCTCCTACCACATTCTATAACTCCACATGCCTAGTAATACCTACTTTGATGTGAAAAAGCACAAAAGGACAATCCATGATTACATGTCCTTCTTCCTCACAAAATGCACAGACCCTTGAAAATAACATGATCATCTCCGAATCCACAGATTCATGATCCCATGTTTTGGCAATACACCTTGATTGATCCAACTCTAGATTCCTTTGATGTGAATATGATTGCAGTATTTCATCCAATGCATTCACTTGTGCCTCTGCATATTTAGATGATTTTGGATAATTTCCCTTAGTCTCCTTAAACACATCAACATTGGTGTTTTCATCCACCTCCTAGTGTTCCACTAATTAATAGTAATTTAAAGATGCAGACTTATACATAAACCTGGGTTGTATACTTTTTATAACATCACTCCTTTAGTTAGTCACTAACTCTGGAGTTGAGATTTCATGCAGTTGATCAAGTATCACAGAAATCCTTCCTTTGTCTTGATTTCTATGACTCTGAACCATAGATTGTAGCTGAAAAGTATATTGCATTTGCTTATTTGGATGAATAGTCAACTACATATCTCTTCGTGGAGATCATCGTCTAGAATTGTGCCTTCTTTGAAAACCCCCAGTCCATACATCTTGTTATACCACTTCTTGTGGTAGAAACGACCTTGTCTCGCTAGCCTTTCCTCTATTATGAAAACTTGTTTGTCCAATATTAAATTCCAATATGGGTTTCTATAAGCCCTACATACTCTTCTCCATTTTTGAAATTATCTTCTATCTTTCAATAACTTGTCGATTTGTCTCCAAGTCCAATTGTTTCTATAAACTTTGGGTCATTTGATTCATCTTATTTCACAATTTTTTTTTTCAGAGTCTTGAGATCCCTTTGCAATCTTTATGACATCAGTTATGTAAACCTCTGATACTTTTTAACATACCCCTTAAAATTTTGAATTAAAAAAATAACATTATTTGTTTAAACAATTTCATTAACAAAATACAACAAAATTTGTAGAAAGCCTTCCCATTACTAAAAGAAAAAACAAATAAAATTTCCCCACAAGATGGTTGCCAAGTGGTAGAAGTGAAATTTAAATTCTTGCAAAACATTTCACATTATTATAACATATTTCCATTTCACATGTCTATGCTCACTATTTCTGTCTTAAGTTTCAACAAACTTAACACTGCCATTCATTCCAACATCAGATTCATGGTTATTGCATATAACCAAAATTTTCATTTCAAAATACATTATAAAAAATTCTAAAAATAAGATTACAATTCATTTCATCATAATCTAACACTAGAGGAAATCCACACAGAAGATGAACATATAATTCACTGTAAAAGTCTGTGCTTCTTTATATTATTGAAAACATGAATTGAAATTATAATGTTATCCCATGTGTTGTTAAAGAAAATCCCAAAACAACACTCAAAATCTATGCTATATCAAAATAGAGTTTGTGGTTTTCTACCACAAGTACCTCAAACTCTTCCTATTTTCCTCCTCCCAAAAAACCTAACTCCAAAAAAAACTGCCACTCCCCCCTATCTCATCTTTTTCTTGTTTTCCAAAACTCCCCCATTTAATACCATCCCAAGTCACATCATTATGATCCAAAGCAACAAAAATTCAAAATTCAAAATAACAAGGTTCCCTAATTAATCCCTATCTTAACTGATTTGTTCATCTTGAATCACATACTCAATTTACCCCCTTAACATAGGCTACCACCTACCTACCTACCTACCTACTTGCCTGCCTACCTACAAATTATTTTTATAATAATATTGAAATAAATTATTTAAATCATTTGACCAATCAAATCGTCTGTATTCTACCAATCAAAAAAACCACCCTAGTCACACTAAACATGTTAAAATCGACTTGTCCAAAATGACAGGGGGTTTTTTTGCCCCCCCTGCCCAATCTAGTTTTTTTGACCAAAATTCAAATTTGAAAAAACCTGGAATTTTAGTAATGTCTTTTAAGTGAACTCAAATGAAATAACCTACCCACATTACTAGAAATTTTGGATTTTGCAATTGTCATTTACAACTAAAATTTAGTTACATGCGACACATGCAATTGCAAATTTGTGTAATTACCTAAGACAAGTTACACATGATATTCAGTTGCATGTGACACTACATATGTAACATGTATATATGGTGCTAATATACATGTTCATCCATACATACTAATCCAAATGTAGTTGCACCTTATTTGCAACTAACCTTGCAATTATAATGTAACTAATAAAAATATGACATCTTTTTAAAAATTGAACAACTAGCTTTGGACATGTGTCACTATATTTTTTTTTTTTTTCAAAATTAAAAATTCTTTGGATTAATTTCAATCATTAAAATTTTTGCCACTAAGACGATGACACGTTGCACACCATGGAACCTTCATTGACCATTTGACAAGTGTCTTTTTAAACACCAATTATATGATGACACGTGGCAATTAAGGCCCATATATTTTTTAATTTTAGAATATTAATTAATGAAATTTAATTCATCCAATTTATGGCTAATAAGATGTTGACACGTGTTGCCTAGGTAAGTAGGTAATTATTAAACGTTATTAGGTACATAGGTTTATTTAGGTATGTAAGTAGGTTAACATAGCTAGGTTTAGGCTATATAGGTAAAATTAAAATAATCCGATTTTATTTTTAAAATTAACCATTTCATAAAGGTCAAATTTTATTTATTTACTCATCCCCAATGGCACTTGGTGTTTGGTTATTATAAAGTTATTGCTCCTACTTATATATTGAGCCAAATAGAATTGGAAGCCAAAGGATATGGGATAAAAAATTCCATTGCAAACTTCATGAACCAACTTAATTACACATTAGATGCAACTAATGTATTAAAGTGGAGCATCCAAGGCAAGGCTTTGTTGCTTCTGGTGTTTAAACAAAACTTGAAGCCCTCCTTTTGGCGCATCTAACACATTAAGAATCATCCAAAATAAATAGGAAATGAAAAAATTGTGGCTCCCCAAAGTAAAGGGGGCCAATTTTTTTTTTAAAAACCATTGAACAATACAAAGGCCGATTCTTAAACACCCAAAAAGTTCCTTTTATGTTGTTAAAGTTCAAACATGATGTAGAACTTAAGATGGCACTCTTATAGCATTTTAAATCATTTAAAATGAATAAGAAATAAGAAAGTTATGAGGCTTGAATATAGCTAGGAGGGGTCCAAAGGAAAGAAAAAAAAACGTTTTGTAAATTGGAAACTTATTTTTCTTATTTTTCTTTTTGTTAATTTTTCATTCCTCCTTTTCTTTTGCACTTCAAAAATGATTGTAGAATATTTTAAATAATTATGATTACTTAATGAAAATATGATTTTAACATTATTATATAGTTTAAACTAGTATTTAGCTTAAGATGTTTGTGTACTTGTAGGTTAATTCATGTAGCCTATTTACATTAATATTTTAACATAAATAGTAAATTAAATTGTTTGCAAGTGTGACACTATTTAAGCATCATATCTATTTGTTCGCATATTTGAATATATAATTGATTATCATTATAATTATAATAAAAATTTAACTAATAATTATGAATATTTATTGTAAATTTTAATATTATCATATTAATTGATTTTGAATTTTTTTTGTTTAATCAAATTTACATTTTCTGAAAAAGATTCCAATAATAATAATAATAATAATAATTTTACTTGCCAAAAAAAATATTTAAATATGTTTGACAAATAAAATTTAAAAACTTGTAAAACCATGGTTTAGTTTAGCTTAATTTAATTTAATTTAATTTAGTTTAGCCATAATTAGTTAGGCCAAACTTAATTTAGCCATATTTATTTGAGCTTAATTTATTTTATCCATAATTAATTAGTTTAATTTATTTTAGCCATAATTAATTTAGCCTAACTTAATTTAACTATGGTTAGTTTAGGTTAGCCTAAGTTAGCATGGTGTTAACCTAAGTACTAGAAGCACAAAGTATTATTATATATAACCTATGTAAATATATTAAGTATAATAATTTAAATATGTATTAGTTTAGGCCATCATTTTTATGACATGTGTCCATGTTGTACACATTTAGTTACATGTTAGTTGCACACACAACCTTATAGCTGAAAAATTATACAATATCAAATTTATATTGTAAACATGACCAAAATAGTTATAAATGACAACCAGTTGCATGCCAATTGCATGCCAGTTGCATAGTGACTGGTTGTAAATGATAGGATTTCTAGTAGTTCCATGGACAAAGTGTTCTAATGAGTACATTGTTCAATTTTCATTGAAATAATGGTTGGGTAAGCATTAGGTAAGCTTAGCCGACCATTGCTTGAAACTTACCCTAAATAATAACACATTTTTCTATCACCAATGGTTTGCAATTGTATCATGTGTTTATGGTTTAACATGGAGAAAGATCAAGTTCAATGGTGATCATTTTTGTTCATAGGGTGTGTTTGTTGTCATGGCTCCACTGCCAAAATGAAATGATTTGAAAAAATGAAGAAGATTTACTTGAAGATGAGAATCAAGCAATTACATATTTTGCTTTGATGAAAATGGAATACGTAATTGACAAAATGTGTTCATATTTGTTTTGATACTCCATTTAATTTCCTTGAAATGTGGAGATTAACAAATTAAGGTTAATTATTGGAAACAAGTTCAAAGTAAGCTTCTTTTCATACTTGGTGAATGTAAGGTATGGTGGCTCATTTTTGGTGTCAAAATGGTGTTTTTTATTGGGTACCCCTTGTTTTAAGGCTTATGGTGAGTAGTATATTTTTAAATCTATTAATTGGAAGTTGAATGTAAACTAACAACTTTATTATGAAAACATATGTGTAGTTGTTTATTGACATATAAAAAGTTCATATGCTAATACTAATGGACTTTTGGAATTCAAATTATGAACTAGCTGGTTGATTGGAATGACAAAAAATTGAAAGGTTCATCTTAAATTTTATTCAAAATTATCTATAGTGACCTAACATATGAGTTAGAATGAAATAATACACTTTTATGTGAAAATTTTCCTTAAGAATTATAGCCAAATTCTACCTATGAACTTTTGAATGCTCTAAATTAACTTGTATTTTCATAAGCCCATAACATTGTTATTTCTCATTCATTTTCAGTTTTTTTTGTCAAAGGTGCATACATTTGGAATCTCTACTTGGGCTCTTATTTAGAATGTGGACTTTTGTGGAATATGATTATCTTAAAAAATGAACCACCATACTGTGCATTTACCCCATAGAATAATATTTTTTCATAGATGAGTTCTAATGGGTGTGAAGAATGTTGGTGAAACATTTACTAGTGGTCTCTATACAACATCTACAAATGTTTTTTTGGGTATCATTGTGCATTTTTTCATATATTATATGTTGATCTTTTTTCTAGTGACTCTTATGTTGCTATTGATTTTTTTATGATCAATTTTGTTTCTTGGAGTGTAATCCTTTTGTTTTGACACTTACATTGTGGGTAGGAGTGTGTATGGCATTTGAAGAAATCAATGTGGAACCAACTGCGCACTGGGTCAATTGCACATGCATGAAAACATAGCAACACTTGAAAGAAGGCAAGTATGTTAAGAAATTGAACTTTCAAAGTTGTTGTGAATGTGCCATCTTTATAAGTGATAGTTTAGGATGTGTAAATGCTAAAGATGTGGGAGCATAGATGATGCATCCAAATTTGTCAATGAAATGCTTACAAATGACATGTGGTTTGATTAAATGCAATGCTTGGATACTCTCATGTTGTTTCTTTTATGTAAACGTGCAATTATGTGAGTTGCAAAATTAGTTCCATACTGACATGAATGTTGATGAAGATGGAAAGGTTGGAAGTTTGAGATCTTTAGCCAAATTTTGTTCTAAGTGAATGTTAGTTCTACATAAATGTACTTTGATCATCCTAAATTTTAATTTGTTGTAGTCTAGCTTTCCTTTAGATTCAAGGATTCTATGGTTGCTCATGTGTTTAAATATGCAAAATATATATTGTAACATATTCTAGTTTTTGTAAGGTCCTATAAATGTGGCTTTAGTGGTACAAGCTAGGTTGACCAAGCAACTTACATAATAGGTTGCATTTCTCCAAGTTAGTTGTAGGTGTACTAATGAAATTAAATGTGACTTTCTTCAAGAATGTTGCTTGGTCACCTTATTGATGTTTTATAAATAAGTGTGTGATAAGAAATGCTTACATATCCAGATCAGAACAAATGTGGGAAATGTACAATGTTAGACTTTGATATGGATGATTAATATATGACTATGATAAGGAGCCCAACATTTTGTGGAACTTAACATTGAATTGGTGACTAAAAATCAAACAGGTTGCAAGGTGACAAATCTTGGCAATTCTAGCCATAGAGGACATTTGATTCCACCCCAAATTTGGTAGGAATATCTCTCACCTTATAATTTAGTTGTAAAGTTATTAAATTAACTTGTTTTAAGTACATTTTAGTCACATGTTTAGCTAGTCCATGGACCTAGATTATACATACTAAATAAATTATGTTAGTAAAATGTTTTTTACAATGATAAAAAAATGTTTGAAATCTAGAGTAATTTAAAAAACCTTGGTGTTGTTATCAATGAATCATTATAATTAATCTATGGTCAATTTAAATTTTGTTATAAATCACTACAAGACATCCTGGCTTTTTTGATTGGGAATTTTAGTCAACCCCCCCCCCCCCCCCCCC
>Ga0209611_10002108_pt1 | contig 34844 bp, 27 predicted proteins | sample S1TSphgellanicum_3_FD_187693 | JGI IMG/M metagenome (GOLD analysis project Ga0209611, IMG submission 187693) | Host-associated microbial communities from peat moss isolated from Minnesota, USA - S1T2_Fc - Sphagnum magellanicum MG (SPAdes) (version 2) | ecosystem: Host-associated > Plants > Peat...
TCTGAAGGGCATTGTCTCCATCAACCACTGCGGCTCAGAATTGGAGCTTCCCGCGCCCCGAGTCGTCGTTGTCGTCACCTCCAATCTTCCACAAGTTTGAGAAGCTGCCAAATTGGACCCAGCTTGACCACCTCCGCAGATCAGAACGCTTGCAGTGCTGTACCCATCCGCAAAGCTCAAAGGCAACAAGACTGACGAACCTGACAAAGGATAGTTGCGTGGCTCGCCGGGAATCTTTGGAAACTTTTGCACCACTTTGCCGGTGGTGTAGTTCAGAAGTATGGAGTCTCTGTTGGCAAAGATGAACAAGTTGCCGTTGGGAAGCAAGTGCACAAAGGGATACCAGTTGTCGTGTTCCGGAATATCATTCGTTTCTACCAGAAGCTGCAACGGGAATGCACCTTCACCCGGGGATCGTTTAGGAACGAACTCGTAAGTAAAGGCATCGCGTCCTCCTACAACAATCTGGCGTGATCCTTCCGGCAACAATTGGTTGGTTGAGTACCAGCGTCCATCTGTGAGCGTTTCAATGGTAGACTCGACCCAGTCGCAGTCACCAGAAGCAGGACACGGCGCAAGAGTGCGGATCTTGGTATTTCCATTTTTATCACCCCCTGTCTGCACCATGGTACCATTAGCGAAGAACTGACCAGAGGAACACCAAGTGTCTGTGAGAATATCCAAAGGCCGAACTGTGTTGGACCCGAGATCAAACATCACAGAACGCGCAGTGCAATCGTGCTCCAATGGGTTGATTCTACACTCGTGACCCTTCGGCAACGCGATTTGCGACGGCCCAACAAGAGTACGATCCAGAAAGATGGCGGTATTGAAATGGGTGATGGCCGTATGCATAGACGCAATGCCGGCATTCTTCAATAGAAGCTCCCAACTGCCTGGCAATGGAGTATCTTGGATGCTGCCGCTGACACCTACAGCTGGTCCTAATACTAATATTGTCACAGAAAACAAAAGCAAACTCATTGCTAATGAGACCACCTGCGCGTCCTTTCCCCCAATTAGACGACGACAACGACGTTGTTGTTCCAGTGGTGACATCTTCATAATAGGTCACAAACAAGCTGAATAAAGCCTAAACCACCTGCGGATCTGAATCGCACAAGCAAATTAGGTGTTTCCTGATCAAATATCAATGGGATTCTGAAGCTCACTAGATTGTAATTCACACTAGTTGTAGCAGCTACGTGCAGATCATTTAACCGGTGATGTTCACAGATGACGATCTAGTAGCTCTGCTTAGAATTCCGATATTGCAGCAGCTGCAAGTACCAGCTGCTAGGTACCACTATCTAGTCCTGCAATCTAGCGTGACGAGACCTGATGGGTACCCCTACACAGTTTGGGCTGAGCTTATGAATCTAACAACTTTCGCAAACTGAGAAGTCGATGAATACTCTAGTGAATGTAGCTGGACTTGTGCTTCCTGGATCAAATGCAATTGGGATTACAGTGTGATGGGTGGGGGAGAGACGGGGGAGCTTGGATTTAAAGGCGAAGAAGCACGAACGGGTCAGACGCTAGCTGCAACAGTCCAGCACTAGAAACCGTCGAACGGGACGTCGCGAATGGGTGACGCTGCAACAGCCCAGTGGGATGCGTGGAAAGGGACGACGCGTCATTCAACTGGCAGGCGGAAGAGACGAGTTGTCGCGGCAGTCTGGATGCGCGTTTGTAACTGGACCCAAGAGAGCGAGCGAGGAGGAATTGGCTGAGAAAAAAAAGGGTAGGTAATGTGGGCCTCCCTGGATTTGGGAGTTGCTTCTAGGAAACGCGTACGCTAGCATGGTTTGAAAAACTCGTGTGGAAAATAACTAGTTCTAAAAGGCCACAGTGAATCAGCACCCACCAGCGCCCCATCCACTGGATGAAAGTTATGACACAGTTGTGGATGAACCTCAACTCAGTTAATATCTGTTTGTTTTTCATCTTGGTAACTCATTCTGTAAGAAGTAGGTCCTATAAATTGGTACATAGATAGGAAAAAAGCGGACTACTGGCTAATTAGATGGTTTACACATAGGCAAGGGCTCTTTTTTATTACCTACGTGTTTACAACCTGCTTGTAAGCTATTGGGAGGTATGTAGTAAAGCAGGCACAGAGGTAACCACCATGGTTAGATAGTGAACAAGAATCCAACAGAAAACTGTCTCCTGACTGTTTGCCATCCATCCTTCATAGTGCGCTAGTGGGTGCTGCTGGTTCACTGTGGCCGTTCTAAAAGGGCTTTGTACTGCACTAGTTAGTCAAAAATGAACTGAACTGAGCAGTTGCAGGATTGTTGCCAAACTCAAGAAAGTGTTGCCTTTCATGTGAAGCTTGTTTTTTTTTTTTGGCCTATCTCTGATTGCTACCTCAAACAACGTGCTTTTTTCCCTGAACTAGGGCAGACAGGATTTCAAAATTGTGGCAGTACTTTTGCACTACTAACTACGCCAGTTTACAATGGGGTACCTATTAGTCCAGTTTAGTTTTTTTTTTTTTGTTCCCAATGTGTTACCACAGTGTTCCCATCAAAGTTCCCAATGTGTTCCCAAAATATTCCCCAAGCTCTCAATGTGCTCCCTAACACGTTCCCAATAGCACCTCAATTTCTGTCCCAAATTGTTTGGCCATAGTTCAACTTCCATGTGTATAAGGAAAGCCAAAGGCAAGCATGAAAATGCATGCTTCTATCTTGTGGAGGGAAGCATGTTTAAGCTTCTATGTTGGAGAATGCCCCGTGTTCCAAAAAGATTGGTGATGGGCCAATCAAATGGCTCCTTCTGGAAGAACGAAAAACATAAAAGAAAAACAACTATGGGTGCAACCCTTCACTAATTAATAGAAGCATTAAGGACTCTTTTCCAATTTGACATTTTCTACTACCAATAAGTGTTGTGGAGGTACCAGGAATGAGTGTTCATATTGAAGAACCTCCAAGTCAACAAAAGTACAATGCAAATGAGAACACAAGTAGACACAAGTTACAACCCAAAGAAAAAACAAAAGTAGACAATCAACAAAAATCGCATGAAGACCTTATGCAAAGAGGACTCATGGTCGCGAGATGACAATCAACAATAATAAACAAGATCTAAGACGAAACAACTCTCATCTACCACAAATCAACCAGTGACAAAAGTGCATTAGCTATAATGTCTAAATAAGATAAGGAACCCTAACCCAAGTGCAGCAACATGTTCAAAAATCGCTATGGCTTGTGCATGTTGTAACGTTATGGGCACATGTTGTCAATAATAAGAAATAAAAATCAAGGGGACTAAAGAAGACCGTTGATGACATGTGATAGTGGTTTGTGCACAATTAATCAAAAATGAATTAAAACAATAATGATAACATTTATATGTTTCAATAGTAAGGGGATTGAAATCATTGCGCAACGTTTGCTCAACATATGATCATGTCTTTTCTTGAAAAACCATCATCGCTACATGTGTTGTTGTTGTCAATGTTTGTTGCACCATGTCTGTGTGAATTGGATTAACAATGATGATGTCCATCAAAGTTCAAAAGTCATTTCTAAAGACAAGGATATCCACTTGTTGTCAAGTGTGGCGAAGGAAAAGGTGGGACACCTCCTTCTGAACATGTGCTCCATTCCCCCAAGTAATAGCTATGAAAGTATTTTGAAATGTATCATGGGCTATTATATGTTCATTCCTACAAAGGCACTAAAGCAAATGGGTACTTAAATTGTCAATGGTATGACCATATTGACATTCTAAAAGATGGGCAACCATAGGATGTGGTAAGCCAATACAGGTATGTAGTGTTAAAAAGAAATAGACTAAAGATAAACAAAATGCACATGTGATAGGACGAGCTAATAACCAAACACTTGCCTTTAGACTCGCACATGAGTGGAAACATGTTCACATGATATTTAAAGGAATGTTTAATAGGAGTGAAGGAAAGTTTTTCTTGTGTAGGCAATTCGGTAAAGAAACTTACAATTGGGGACAAGACGAAACCATTTGGCTTTCAAAAGGTGGAACTTAATAACAAACAACCTAGGGTAACAAGGTTTGGGTATTTCATAATGTCATCTAGAATAAGGAAGTGCCAATTTCAACATGTGCTACTGCATCCAAAAGAATAGGGTGACCATCCTACTAGAAACAAATAACAAGTGTAAGGGTGATCAGTGCCCAACATCCCAAGAATGCAGGGGAAACATTTTGAACTATAGAAGGGAGGCCAAGTCCGCCCAAAAAAACAAGAAGAATGGTTTAACAATGAACTGAATGACCAATAAAACCACCAAAAGATCCAGCACCAAATAACTTCTCCAATGTGGATGTGGTATGAGTATCGAACTAAGTGTAATGTTACAAAATACATGGAAATGGAAACATTGTACAAAACAAATAGTTAAGGCACTGGGCATAGCACAATGAGAGCATCACAAAAGCCACTTAAGGATTTGTAAACATAAAGAGATTAAATATCGTCCCAAAATCCTTATGAAAAGTTTTAGCCATAAATGATTTAACGAATGATCTAGATCCTACTAATGTGCCCAAAATACGAAAACCCGAATTAAAAATAAAAAACTAAAAAGAAGTGATATAAAGTGGTCCAACCCCTCTAGAGACCAAGCCTACACATTTCAATGATGGAAAATTCGATGGCTGAAAAACCTTAATGCTAAAAATTCATGTTGTACTCATAAAAACAAAAGCCACATTTGATGCAAAACCTATTATATGCATATCATCCACCAATGAAATGAAAACACAAGTAAGGTGGGTTGGTATTGTAGACCAAAAAGCGTGAAGGTGAACCAGAATAAACAATGTTTTTCCTAATGGGTCCCCTTGTCGTGTACTTAACTTTGATGAAATGACTATGAAATCCCCATGTTGAAAAGCCCGAAATAAATATAGTGAAAATGGGAGTGCATAGAATTGTTGAACAAATGAAAAAAATTAATCCAAAAAACCAAGTGAAAATAATAACTCCTGAAAAATGGTTAGTTATGACACCAAATTGAAGGTGTTTTGGACATCCACCTATAACACCACCTAATCTAAGTGCAAATCTAACATCACTTGAATGTCATAAACCATTATCTCACATTCACCATGAGTCCTTACACCAAACTAATGAGGGTTAAAATGCTTTGCAAGAATATCCTTAAATTGAATAACCAATGTGCAAGCAACTAGGTGATAAGTCACCTCACAAATCGGAATGGAACATATGCCTCTAAACTGTTGCTCCAACAATAGGAATCGAAATGCATAAAGTAAACATGATATTGAAGGCGAAACATGACCTTGTGCAATGTGCTCACACATTTCAAAATAAAGGTTGAAACCACTCATAGAATTATTTAGGACCAAACAATCTCATAAAAGCTCATACATCATACCCAAAGGCCCATAAGAAGAAAAAAAAATGATAAACAAGCCAAAGCAAAAATAAATGCCTTATAATTTAAAATAACTTTCACCTCAAAATGGAAATAATTGACCCCCAAAAAAAAAAAAAAAAACAACCTCGACAAGTTGATGGAAAAAACGAAAAACTCTCATAGTCTCGTTAGATGAGGTTACATGTGTATTCAGAATTAATGCACAGACTACTTGAATGTACTCCCTCTACATGAACAAGGGCTTGTGCATGACATAAGTGTATTAATGGAAGTGGGGTAAGATCTACCACCAAATCACCCACCGGTTATATAAGGCTAGTTCTTTGAGTTGAGCTAAATTTAACAAGTTAGCTTTTTTTTTTTCAAAATGGCTAAAAAAGGTTTTCAAATCATCAAATTTCGACTTAAATCTTTATTTTTTAAAAAACCAGATTTCTGTATTGGGCTCTAGTATGTTAGGCAAAACGGTTAAGGGCGCTTCAACTCTTTGATTTTCTTATCTTGTGTATAGCCAAATTTGGGTTAAATGTCTTATGGATGATGGCCAGTTCAGCTACTTCACAAAAATGAGAAAAAAAGGCACTGCTCATGAACACCTTGAACTCTTAAAAAACCAGAGATTGGGTTCTGATGCATTAACTGCCACTCTAAAAATAAAAGGTGCTTAGCTGATCCTTGGAGAAAATTGTTCAGTGTTTGATTTTTTAAAAATAAATAACCAAAACCAGATGTTGTTTAATTTGATTTCTTTTTTAAAAAAACTTGAAACAGTGCTCCTTGATTTAAAAATTTCAAGTCCCTGGATGGGGGTCTCTTTGTGCCTTTTTCTTTGCAATGAATTCTTTCATTTGAGGGCTACATTAACACCCATGCACTTTTCACTTTACAATTTTGTCACCAGTTCACTAAGGGTAGTAGGATCACCATGTTGGATCCTGGGCTATACAATCATTTTTATTTTCCCTCATGTCTGAGCATGCTTTTGTTGAAGCCTGGTTGTTTGAAACTCAGTCCAGTGTTGGTCAGTTGTTTAACTTTTAAGAAGATGCGCTCCAGTTCTGATTTTGAAATAAACTAGAAATGTCTCAGTTCCAGTTCCACAAACAAAGGGATTCCAAAATTTGGTTTCAAAATTTGTCCAATTCTTTAAAACAATTGATTTTTGTTTCCATTTTGAAAAATCAGAGCCAGTTGGAGTCTGGTTCTTACTAACCCAGACTGGAACCAACAGTTAACTGCCAGTTAATCACTAATTAAACCCCAGTTCCAGTCATTTTTGTTCAAAAAACCATGTGTATAAGTTCCAGTTCCACATATAAATAAAATTAGGAACCTGGTTCCAGGTCCAGTTTTTTTATATTAAAAAAAAGCTGATTATGATTCTGAAAATTAGACCCCAATCTGATTCAGTTTTTATTATTTTGGAACCAGTGGTTTTTACTCACCAAAACAGATAACCCATCACTGTTTATATTAACCCTACAAATCCAAAATTCAACATTGCAATAAAATATCAACGCTCCAGACTCCACACTATCTTACAATTTCACATGGAACTGGTTTGGGTGTCTTATTTAGACATTTCTCATGTTGTTTCATAGGTGCAACTTGCTTCTAGTTCTGCATGGGTTGAAGTCAATTTGATCTGTAATGTGGGAGAGAATACCAGTTTTCCCCCCACACACTGTGCAGAAAACTGGTTACAACAATCTGGAGTAAGCCTTGGTAAAACCCATTACCACCTAACAGAACGGTGGCTCACTCCTGGATATGCCTGTTCCTGGATGGACCTGGCCCTACCCATAATACATTTGGTGACCATGTTGAGGTGCTTGAAGATTTTCCATGCACTTCAGTACAAACGTCAAACATTTTACTACTTTTACACTCCACTTCACTGTAAAGTGCATCTCACCGTGTTGTGTGTTTTCCTCTTGGAAGATCCATGCTGGTCATTTGATCCAGAACAGCAAAACTGCGAGAAATGTTTGAATTAGCTTATATTGGAAGACGACCATTGCATGCTCAACATTAGCTTATATTGGCTCACTCCTGGATATGCCTGTTCCTGGATGGACCTGGCCCTACCCATTATACATTTTGGTGACCATGTTGAGGTAATCGAAGATTTTCCAAGCACTTCAGTGCAAACGTCAAACATTTTACTACTTTTACACTCCACTTCACTGTAAAGTGCATCTCACCGTGTTGCATGTTTTCCTCTTGGGAGATCCATGCTGGTCATTTGCTACAGATCAGCAAAACTGTGAGAAATGTTGAATTAGCTTATTTTGGAAGACGACCATTGCATGCTCAACATCAGCTTATATTGGAAAACTACCATTGCATGCTCATCGTGTGAGATACGCAAGCCTAGAAGTCTTTGTTTTAAGACTTCTTCATGGACCCAAAATGAGGAACTTTTGTGACTTTTATCAAATTTCCTGTTGACCACATTCTGTGTTAAAACGTCAACAAAACACCAAAAGCATGGATATGATGACACCAGGTAAGCCCACTGCAGGGCCCACAAGTAAAGCCCACTGCGGGGCCTAAGCTTCTCCTTAGTTAAGTCTCAGTTTTTCCCAAGATTGTCCCTGAAAGCCAGAGAAATGGGTCATTTGAACCTCTTCACTCTTCACCTCCCTCCATGTCAAATAGGTTTCACAAAGAAACAGAAACCATCCACCCACAAGCAAAATACACTGGATCTTTTAGAGACTGGACATTCAAAAGAATATTTTCTAATCCTCCCTGAAGGGAAAACTCTGAGAAGCTCTGGTGGAAAACAATTGTGTGCACATAGCCCGGTTGGAAACCTGGTAAGAAATCAGGCGACAGTAGAGTTATCCATAATGTACTCCAAGACTGGGGGTAGTGGCCCCTTGTTTTGTGAAACTGGGGATGAAATGAGAAGTCAGGATGAAAACTGCACAGAAATAAGAACCGAACAAACTTGTGTTTTCACCTAAATTGGTCCTCCTGGGAGTTTCACCCTCCCCCCCAGTTTTGGATTTGCCTTCCCTGCACCTTCACTGCTGCTCATTTTTCTTTTATTAAATCAAAGGCTTGTGAGAATATGATCTGCAAATCATCTGAACTGATGATACCCAGTTTGATAAAATGGTACCCAATTTCGCTCACTTTATGGCGACACTCAAATTCAAATCGTGAATGAAACAGGGACTAGAGAGTCAAACTAAGGCCCAAAGACATTTTGCTCACTTTAGGCCACACTCAAATTGTGTATGAACAGGAATTAGAGGGTCAAACTAGGCCAAAAGACATTTTGCTCACTTTCGGACTACCTTCAAATTGCAGATAAAATAGGGACTTGAGGGTCCAACTAGGGCCCAACCACAGGGTGACTTTTGAGAATAACTCCATTTTCATACTTACTATCCTTGCATTTTTTGCATCTAGCACAACCAAAGACTTTTTGATCCTCTCACAAGTCATCAGAAAAAGATTTGTTGCAATTTGGGTGTGAAAAGTTGTCAAATACACACATTATGGAAATATTTTTGCACACTGTATATGAATTGTCAAACCTGTACCCAGTGAAGTGGGAGTGAGCAAAGCTTGAAACTGAATGAGTTGAATGGTGGGATGGCCAGTGTGGACTAGCACCCACCACTACACTGTAATTCTAGTGATGATGATTCCTCGGAGCTGGTTTAAGTGAGACAACTCTAGATTTCATAAATAGTAAATCATCATTTGAACAATTCCAAACTGAAATTCATTTGGCTCATTCTTGAGTAAAGAGATATGAAAAATTACTTTTCCTGATCTATGTCTTTTTGAAGATTTTTTTTCAACACCATATTCAGAAACAAAATTTCAATATTTTCTCCACCAATTTGCATCCAATGTTTTTTTTTCATTGAATCTTAATTCATTTCAATTGGAATTGAATTTAGTTGTATTTGAATTCCATTCAACAATGTATTTAAATTCAACTGAATTCTATTTGAATCCAATTCAATTTGCATGCAATGTCATTCAATATTTTCATTTGAATGTAACTTAATGTATTGTATTTTCTTGAACATTGAACAGTATTAATGCAATGTATTAAGAAACCACTTCAATGCACCCCTACTCATCAAAGAAACAATACCACGAATGAAATGGTGGTTTGAAAAGGTTTAGAATGCTTCAACCTTATTCCATATAGCAATCAGATAAAGAATATAATTTCAATTCACATTACTAATTTAGGGTTTGGTGAATTTTGTGGGTTTTTAAAGCAACATCTACATTCCTCTGAAATACTCCTGCCCAAAATAAAACAGACATGCCTTTGCCACCAAATCAAACTGCACAATGAATAAATATTGTAAGATGTGGTCATGTGCTTTTGCAATGCTAACAAAAACAAACTTTATATTATTGAGCATTATTACTACTTAGAAAACATACTTAGTTAACTTGATATTTGTGTAACCACAACATCTTGCCCTCTGGATAAGGGAAGATTGCAAGCAAAGAAAAAAAATGAGTTATGTCCAGTGCATATCTAGCGAATAAAGCATCAATTGGGTTTGGTATATATTTATTGTATTCTTGGCTGTAACATAAATATGTAAAAATTGAAATTTTCAATCCAATTGAATTGTGTAATGATGAGACTATTGTCCTCAATGACTCTAGTTTAAAGTTCGTTCTTGATAATGAAAAATTTACCAAAGGAAAATTGCAAAAAGAAAAGTAAATCATATGAAACAACTTGAAGTTTCCAATTTAATTGGGTTGTACATTTGTCACATGGGTTAAATGTGTGAACATGGTAGATGGTTTGTTTGATTTTCATTTTTTTTAAATGTGGGTGTAGTTTAATAGTTCTTGTTCATTGAACAAGTGAATTCATTGGATCCCCACTAGGTCCCATTTGGTGAGACTAATGAATTTATTCAAAATTTAGTGAAAGCACTTGGCAAACATTGGACGCATTTCTTGTAGTGTTTGTTTAGTGTCAAAAATGTAGCGGCATTGAAAAGCATGAAAAAATCTTAAAGTTAAAATGGTACACATTAAAAAAAATGGTGAATAATATGTTGATAAGGATTAAGATGAAGCAAAGGTATATTGCTAAAAACTATCGCCATCTAATAAATGAGTGAAAGTATGTCATTCAACTGAAGACTATATAAACTCCACACCAACTCACATGTCTCAAGGGGGAATGAACTTGTAAAAAATAACAACATGGATTGTTTTCCACCTCTTATAACAAGGGAGTTTCATACACATGATGGAGTATGAAACAATGAATGAACTTTTCCATTTATTAAGTGTCCCATGAACACCTAGGCCCAATTGAAGTGACTATGTTATATGGATGATTGTTGAACACATGTATAAGCAAGTGTTGTTGAAAGCAATGATTATTATTCAAGCTTCAAGGTTCATATCAATAACATGCAACAAAATCATAATCATGGACAACACATCATGGGTTTCAATACATGCATATGTTGTTCAAAATTGGAACCACATATCCATCTTGATCTCTTTGGACCATGCATCTTGTGAGGAGCAAATATAAAAAACATCACGAAAATAATCATGATGCAATGTTGGTGGATTGTGCAAAGAAGACATCACTAATAACCTTTTGTCAATTTGAATTAATATATTTGTTCACAACCATGTTTATACTATGCATTTATAAATTATACTCAATTTTACATTTGTAATCATTTGTGCATGTTTTTACATGGATATCAATCCTTGTTATCACATGTATAAATGAAATTAATGTTTTCCATGGAACAAAGACAAGAATTGTTAAACAATTTCACATCTTGTGGAGTTGAAGGCAAGAAGTAATCCATGCAACATGGTAAGCTTTGTAAAAGTGGATCAATTTCTATTTTTGTGAATGTTATAAACTAATCTGAACTAAGTTGTTAACAAGTGTAGTTGAAGAAGGTAGACCCATATGTTGTTGGTTAGATTAATATTCCCTTGTAAGTTGTTGACAAATGTGGTTAATCATAACTTGTTACTAATCACAAGTTGATGTTAACAAATGTGGGTGATCAAAATAATATGAATTAGGTTGTTATTGACTTTACTTGTTACTTTTGGGTAATTAAACATTGGTATGGATATTCCAAGCAATTTTTTGTTCTCAATTATAAGCCAAGTGTTGAGCTTGACCCATTCTTGCCTTTGGAAACACTTAATATGCAAGCTAACTTGTTCAAATTAATAAAATAGTTTAATGTGATTGTCAAGGTGTAGACATTTTTTGAAATTAATCTAGTGACTAAAAAACCTCAGACTTGGTACTTTGGAAGTAATGAACTCTAACATTAAATGGTTGTGATGTGTTTTGGTCGTTTGGAAAACTATTGTCAAAAAAATTATTTTTATAACATTTTTGTTTAATCATGTGGTGGCATGGACTTCAGTTAAATTGAAGGAACTAATAAGCTTGATGGTTATATATTATGCTTCTTGCAATGAACAAATTGAAGGAAATATGATCAAAGTTCAAATCCAAACTTAATGGTATGAATTACTTGAAGTATAACATGAGTGGTAACAAAAGGTTAGAATTGTTAATACCTACATGTAGTCAATGTTATCAGTGGGGAGACGAAACAAAATATTAAAAGAAAAATCTGTGTTTAGTGAGTATTATGATGTAATTAATAGTGACTAATTCAATAATTATTATTACTATTAGTTGGGTTTTATTTAGTTATATGTAGCTTGCAATTTCATGGACATTTTTTGTATGTAGCCGAATTTAACTTGAAACCTTTTGAGTTTGTTGCCATTTTTGGGGTGTTGCATAATTAAATTTGTTGCCAATTGCTTTAAATTTAGAAGTTCTATTCAATTAGTTAACTAAATTCATACAAATTTTTCCTTTGTTTTGCCAACTAACTTCACTTTACCAATTTAAGGTTTTCCCCATTCTAAAAAAAATAGGGGCCACCCTATCTACCATGTATAAAAATTAGAAAAAAGCTGATCCCAAAAGATTCTTTTGACTCACTTTCTTTTTTTTGCTTTGGTTATAAGCTCAAGGCTATAGTCGTAACAACAAAGTTCATGAAACCTTCCATGACTTGAGGCAAGTCATCTTCTTTTGGTGTTTTAATTTGAATTCAAAACACCAAATTCATAGAAACACAAACTTGTAGAAAATCAAATGCACATTGGACTTTCAAATTGCAAATATTTCATTGCAATGCAAGAAATCAGTTTTGTGAGTGAGTTTGTAAATGGAACATGCAATTTGAATACTCACAAGCATTACACATTGATGCTTGTGTCCTTCTTGATGAATGGCTTCAATTTTGTAGTCAATTGATGCACAAACTTTTAAGTGACTTTGAAAAGTTTGATTTATTTAAATTTGTCAAATTGAATCATGAAAAAAATATGAAAACCAAGTTGAGGGCTTGACCTTCAACTAGTTTTCAAATTTTTTGCTTAGTAGCCACTCACTTGATAAATGTCATTTTGTATTGATGCAAAAAATAAAGTTCAACAAGATTTGGAAAAGCATTTTACTTTTTGACAAATCCTCAACAATCCTTGGAAATTGTATTGTGAAATCATTAATGTCTATTTCATAACATAGTAATAATGATTCATGTGCTTATAATACCATGTGAAAAAATGCACAAATGAAACAAGCTTGCACAAAATTGTCTCCAAATAGTAATGACTTCACCAACTTCAAATGATATGCAAAAATAATGATAAATCGACAATTTAAAAATATGAAAAAACAAAAAATTCACAAAATTTGACAATTTGCATACAATAACGTTCATTTCAAACTTCAAAATTTTACACACATAATACAAAAACAGATTAGTAAAAGACAAGTTTTAAAAATAACTGAACAAGGACTTTAACATCATGAATAGGGTCTCCATTGATGTCTTCCTCAACTTCAATGATCTAAAAAAAAAGATTCACCTAATATTGAACACATAAAATAATTTTTAAAAAAGTGCAAACAAAATAAAACAAAGGATTATCAAAACAAATGCAGAAAGCTTGATCAACAATTAAACAATGGATGATCTTTAGAAAGCACAAGTGACGAATGGATAATGAAAGACCTTTAAAAATTGGTGTGGTATTGTGAAATATTGAACCCATGGATACATTGAGCCCAATGAAACATCAATGATAATTATTGCAATTTGTATACATAGGGTAAATACTAATTAGCTTTGTTATTTTGTTAAATTATTTAATGTACATAATGATATTGGAAAAATTCACAATGAAGTTGAGGCCTTTATGTACTATTTTCATTATCAAAACATGTAATAATTTTCAAATTGTTTTCTTGCATGGAACCTAGTGAGTTTCGCAAATACATCCTTTCTTCTTTCTACTCATGCATCCTAAATTGGACCATGAAACTATAAGATGAGGACTTTCTAGCCCTAAATTATGTCATTATATGTCTATTAGTTGTTAAAGTTTTCACCTTTTGTATATGTTTCTTTCAACAATTATGAACAACATTATGCTTCTTGCTCCTATTATATGTTTAATGGCCACCAAGCATTGATGATTATTTTCCTACTTTCTCCCAACCTATGTCTGGTTTTTTAATTACAATTTCATATTTTGCAAAAAACTTAGGATTATATAAACCTTTTATTAATTGTTTTCAAAAGTCCATGGTCTATTTTAACTTATTGTTTTGCAAGATCTAGATTACCATATTGATCCTATTCAAATCGTCGAATACGAAATGAGAAGGAAAATCATACTAAATTATTTGTTATTGACGAATCTATTGCTACTAAAGGTGTTTTCTAGGATGTTGGATATTTGACGAATGACAATTCTATTCAGGGAAGCAAAGATGACATTGAAAAACATATGGGCCTAGATTATGGTTCATTTGGTTTGCCATTATCCGTTGAAAAAGCCAATGACCAAGTGAATAATTTTTTAAAAACTATCAATACCATTTTGTGTTTTAATTTTGAATTTGTTTGTGAAAATCACAATTTTAAAATTTATAATACATTTATTTTCATCTTGTTGACGATTTCAAATTCCTATTGTTTTGTGTGGGGATGCACATGACGTTTCTTCGCCTCCCAAAACAATTATGGATTATGTCCCTTCAATTTTGGGTCTTCACCCCGAATATCACCTTTAGTCCAAAATGCCAAGATCACATCCTGTTGGGGTGAGTTGATTGCATGTGATTTTGACCTCAATGGGGTTTTGGTGGCAAAAAGGGTTGTTGGGTTTCATATGTGAATGTTCATCAATTCTTCCATTACATTCAAGCTTGGATTAAAAGATTTCTTAACGAGACGTTTAATTCGATTTGAAATTTATATTTGGTTTACAACATGACATTACAACATTGACAAATATCACTAGTAAAAATCTTCAAATATATGACTAATATTCTAATCGTAAAGTACAAAAATGATTAATGGCCTTAAAGTCATTACAAACGAGCTGTTAAGAATAATAGACATTTAGGACATGATGTGGCAAATATCATCCATTAGTCATAAAAGACATATGTGAAGTCATTAATGATAGTTTGATAATAATTGAATTATTTTTTATATTACAAATTGGACCTAACAATTTGGGGAACATTTTTTTCATTGATAATATTTATTACTATATGTTTATTATTTATTATAGATTTATTAATATAAATAATCAGATATATATTTATTTCAATTTTTTTAATCTCATTATTTTTCATCCTATCAATTGTTGACACGTGTCACCACTTGAACAAAGTTAAAAACTTAAGTTAAATGGGTAAATAGACCATCTTATCTACCTCATTAAGCTCACCTAAGTAACCACCTAATTTAATTAGTTTAGGTAGGTACAAAATATTCAATCAATATTCCAATGTTGACCACAATGCATGTCGTTTGTGAAGTTTGATCCTTGGACACCAAAGATGGAGTTCAATCCATTTACCACCAAGCCACCCCACTTGTTATGTAAATTATCTAATGTTTGTTTTATTTAGACCATATTTCATTTAAACATTACACAAAAAATCAAATTTAATAATTTATATCTTATTGATAATTTGTGCAAATGAAAAATTGAAAAATTTATTCATAAATTTCCTTCAACAATGTACACAATTATATAATTTTTTTTAAAAAATGTTAATTCAGTTCAAAAGAAAAGTATTTGAATTTTTCTATTGAATAACATTTCAATGACAATACTTTAGAAAAACTAAATTCAAACACATGGTTTGTGAATGAAAAAAGATTTATGGCTAATACATGAATTAATAAAATATATCTTTCATATCTTAAACCTTCTTTTGGTTTAGGAACTTATATTATACAATTTTTGTCCCAATATATCATAATTTTACTAATAATTTTTAATTTAGATGTATGAATCCATATGATTTATCTACATAAAATATTTTTTAATGGATCATAAATTAATTATATTTATATACATTTTAAAAAATATTGGTCCTATTAAATAAGAGGTATAAATTTAATCTAAATATTTTAATTTAATTTGAATATTAATTAATTAATATTCAGATAATAACTTTTTTTTAAAATTATATTTCTTATTCATTTTTACACATAATCTAATATAATTGTGTAATAATATATTTTTACACATACTAAATAAATAAATTTTTAGAAACATACATTATATAAATTTTTATTTAAATTTATGATAAATGTTTAATGTAAAAATCAAGTATATATTTTCCACATCTTACAGTTCTATTTTATTTTTAAATTAAAATATAAAAAATTATTTATAATATATCATACTTTTATCATTAAAATTGATTTTAATGTACAATATTGAATTTAATCACATTGAATATTTTAAACGAATTATATATCAAGTATATTTATGAAAAATGTAATAAAGGTTTTTATATTATTTATATTTTTTCTTTAGTTATATTTGAAATGACTTTATTTTAGTCAAATTTTCAAATGATATTTTGGACATCCACGTCATTTTGTCATCAATCATAAATGTTATATGGATGAAAACTTGCAATGAAAAAACAATGTCATCCTCCTATTACCACATCACCATCTACTAGTCAAATGCACCACTAATATATGAATATAACTTTTTCCACATAGGATTTCAAATAATATTCTATGAGTATAATCAATTATGTAGTCATTTAAAACATCTAATGTTTGGTTTCTTGGTTGCAAAGGACATAATTCCTTTTGCATATCTAGACAAAATTAAAAAGCAAACATATTTTACTTTGGATCCTTCAAGGGTTCTTGGACAAACAAAGATACCGATGGGCAACTTCCAAGTCTGTGATGCTTTGAGTATCTTCTTTAAGTTTGAGAAGCCTCCTGTAAAGCACCTTGAGGGTTTCATCCTTTTGCCGAAAGAAGGTGGCGAGCTATAAAATTTTTTCAGAACTCTTCACCGGAAATTCCAACTCAAGAACTCGAAAGAATTCCCCCACTAAATCAGCAAAAGCTGGTGCATTAATGGTGGGAAAAATGTTTATGGTAGCAGCAATGAATTGTTGAGGAGAAAAATTTATTAAAATAGGTATCGAATTTGGATTATTGGGCACAATCCCATGATGTGTAATGGCGACTTGCAATGCAGCTTGAGAGGTGGTGGTGATGGTTGTGGCATAAGCTAGATTAGGGATCTGGGTGACACCCAAGATCCTCGGAGAATGTTGCTCATAAACATCCAATGCCTCATAATGCACATAACAGGCCAATTATTTGAATAAGAATGCCTCGGCGTAATTAGCGCCATACCTAAGCTCCAATTCACAAACCATAGTTGAGAAAGTTGCCTTGAATTCTCTCAAAAAAATGGTACTTGGCTTTCCGTTGAACTTCTCAATTCTCCTAGAGGAATTGTTGACCTCCATGGTGTATATGGGTGTAAAGGTCACAGCTTGCAGTGAAATATACGATGATGATGTGAAAGCAGGTGCAATAGCAGGCGTACCCTATTAATTAACCCCTCCAAATGGATTCTGATGTACCATTGATGTAGTATAACCTAAACTTGAATTCCTGGTAGGAATTGTGTTGGATGATGGTGGTGCTATAGACGTTTGATGGTACTGTCATGAAGATCGTGAGCTCAAATAAATTGGTTCAAATGATTGTGTGTTACTTCGTAGCTAATACCTTGGCTTTAGCTGAACGGTAGTGCTCTCATCATTTGAAGACATGATTTTCTTCCACGTAACAATATAGAGCACTAACTACAAAGTTTTAACACAACCATGTAATTAAATGCAATTGTAATGGAAACTAAAATGTGAAGTGCTTAAAAGAACATACCCTAAGCAATTTTTAGTTTCTGTAATCACCAGTGTTAAATGACGAAATAGAGGAAGAAAAAATTGTATATTTACACATTAATAAGATTACCTAAGTGTATGTATTAATACAAAAATAACGTAAATATATGTATTAATATTAAATATGTAGATGTATGTATTTTTTATTATTATTATTTTAATAATAATAATAATAATAAAATTAAAAATTAAAAAAATGTCAGTGGACGGAATGGAATCGGATGGACGTCTGTGAATGAAATTCCGCACATGGACGGAAGTCGACAACACAACATCGAAGGCCATGGCGTTGTAGAGCAGCCATGAGCTTCGCAACGATGGCTAACAACAACGTGATGTCAAAGGCCATTGCGTTGCAACTCATGGTGCTACAAGTGCAACAACTTGTAACGCTACAACTCACGGCGACGCTACAGCTCGTGGTGCTATAGTTCGCGACACTACAACTTGTAACGATGCTAGAAAAGTAATTTTTTCTTCTTTTTCTTACTTGACGTTACACCCAGCTTCAAGAGTCTTTGAGGTGAAAGCCTTTGCGAAAGAGAAAGAAAGTCTCTGCACGAGAGAAAGGGAGAGAAAAAAAAATCTCTTTCTAGGATACATCACTCCCCCATTTGGTCTCTCTCTTCCTAGCTCTTCCGATCCTAGCTCTGTTGGCCAGCAGAAATGTAACAACACAAGCTCCCTCTGATAGTAGTAACAATAGTAACAACACTAGTAATAACAACAACAACAGCAAAAGAGACCCAAAAAACTCAAAGCTAAGAAAAATCTGCCGCTTTCAACATTAAATGACAGAATATAGTTTTCTAAAATTTAAATTGCAAAGAAGGAAAGAAAATGTAGTGTATGTAAATGGTGGCCATGTAATAGCTACTGTGAACATCTAGAAATCTAGTCTAATTATGAAAGAAACTCTCCTTGACAAAGGAATTCTAGAAAAACTAATGAGAAAAGGGAAAAGTTTGGCCTTTTATACAACCGCCAACAAGCTAAAACCCTAAACAAGCCATAACCCTAAAACACCTAATAGCATACAGTAACCTAAAAATGTACATTAACCTTAAGAGCGTACATTAACCTTAAAAGGCATGAGTGGCATGCCCGTAATTGGCCATTGTGTATGAGGCCATGCATACGGGCATGAAAGCTATTAAGGATGCCAAATTATTATTATTCAAGAGCATGCAAGAAACCATGTCCAAATTTGTTGAAAATTTATGAAATGTTCAATAAAACTTTTTCATGTATTTAATGTAGCAAATACATGTGGCTCCATGATGCACTTCTTGGATGTACATTTGCATGTTTGTAAAAACTTGGGTTGTAACCAATGAGTTTCATGAGCCTTTGAGTTATGCTTACTCATCGTTATAAGTGTTTTAATGTTAACATTTGCAACATTTGAATCAATTTGTTGTTTTTATTAATTTGAATGAAATCATATCATTTTTCTTGTCAAATCTAATATTCAAAATATCTTAAATTTCACAAAGTTTATGTTGAATGAAAAACCTTATCTTGCATGGAAATTTTGTATTTGTAATGTCATATGTGTGTACATGGTTGCATTTATCCCAAATTGGGTTTCAAAAAGTTGTTTTTTCTTTTCCAAGAAGTAAAATTCCAACATTTTGTGGATAAAATTGTTTTGTCAATGTCAATGGAGTCTTGGGTGACTACTTCTCTTTTTGGTATCCATTGTCATAAGATCAATGCATTCAAATTATCATGTGCTTCACACTAAGCATCATTGATCCATTATGCATCAAAATTGTCTCCATGTAAACAAATTGTGAAGAATGAAACATGCACACACAATGTTAGGAACCAATGTCAATGCCAAATCCATTCACTAATAGAAATTAGCCAAAATGTAACCATTTCGTTGTAACTACATGCGACTTATAATCATTTGCAACTAAGTTTGAAAATATTTATAACCATAAGATCATATTTCAATTATTTTGGTCATTCTTACAATTATGATGCAACTATTGGAAATTTCATCCTATCGGTTGAATGGCTTTTAGGTTTATTTTCATCCATGATTATATTGATATGTCCCATTAGTCACAATAATCACCAAATTAATCACATTTTAAAGGTACTCTACGGTGACATAGGGGTGTATTTTTATATATGTATTAAAATAATATTTACGATATATTACATATATCATAAATACATATTTATGTGTATATTAATTATGTGTATGTATGTATATTGTTCATATAATGAATCTAAAAATTAATATTTGAACTCTAAAATTTATTATTCAAATTTGAAAATTAATATTTCAGTTATGAAATGTATATATATTTGAATTTAAGAATTGATCTTTTAATTTAAGAAATATTTATGTGAATTTGAATTTTTTATTTGCATTCTAATTTTTTGTTTAATTAAAAATCATTATTTGAGTCTAAAAATTGTTATTCCAATTCTAAAACATTTCATTTGAATCTTAAAATCAATATTTGAACTCTGAACATTGTTATTCAAATCTGAAAACTGATATTTCAATATTGAAAATTCTTATTTCAATTCTGAAAATTATATTTAAACATTAAAATTGATGTTTCAATTCTAAAAACTGCTACTAGAATTATATATATATATATATAATTTAAAAACATTTGAACATAAAATTGTTATTTTAATTCTAAATTTTTTTATTGGAATTCTTTTTTTAATTATTTGAATTTGAAACAAAAAACTATTTGAATCTGAAAATTAATATTTCAATTCTGAATTTTTACATTTAATTTTTTTTTAAATTTTGATCCTTAAAATTATATTTCAATCATGAAAACTACTGTTTCAATTCTTTAAAGAATTAGTTGATTTTGAAATTTGATATTTGAATCTGAAATTTGCTAATTGAATTTTAAATTATTATCTTTGCTTCTAACAATTAATATTTCAATTTTGAGTTTTTAGATTTAAATTAAAAAACTTATTTGATTTGAGACTTGAAATTGCAATTCCAAATTATTATTTGGGATTCTCAGAATTAATATTTCAATTCAGAAATTTATTAATTGAGTCTAAAAGAGGACATTTCAATTTTGAATATGAAAATTGACATTTCAATTCTGAAAATTTTTATTTAAATTCAAAGATTTATTTCATCTAAAAAATGATATTTGAATTCTGAATTGTTTTTTTAGAATCTAAAATTGATATTTCAATTCTTAAAATTATTGATTGAGTTTTAAAGCATTTTTCTATTAGTGTTATCCATAATGAATCACTTTTATAAATAATTATAAATGATTATATTTATTGCTTATAGGTTACATTAAATAATTATTTTTAAAACATAGATTCTTACATTATATATTTTTATATTATTAAAGTAAAAGAAATTAATTACTGTAATTAATGTTACATTACTTTAAGATCATTGTAATTAATTCAGATAAGAATTGATTATAGTCTATGCATAATTATTTTTTAATTGAACATAATTATTCACAATCTGTAATTTATAACTTTAAATCTGAATTCAAATTTTTAGAAAACTTCTAATGTAATTAAAATAATTATTGTAATGATTGTAATTTCAGGAATTATTATAAAGTAATTAAAATTTTTATTTTTAAATTTTTTAAATAATGACTTATCTATGATAATGTTTTTTACAATAATAATTATAATTATATAGTAATTAATATAACTATTTTAAAAATTATTTAAAAATTCGTGTAGGAATTTTTTTAATAAATTTTTATTATTATTTATAATTTGAAAATATTTTTGAAATATTTAAAATTAGATTAAATAAATAAATTTTACGTTAATTATATTATCTATAATTCGACTATATATAAAAAAGTAATAAAATATTTTAGCTATTTATTTATCTTTGAATTATGTATTAACTTGTGAAAAAGTAGATAGTTAGTTAATTATATATTAATAAATTATTATTTATTTAAGTAGTTGATAATGAATACTTAATATTTGTATTCTATAGTTGATATTTTAAAAATATGTTAAATTTAATCATTATTAATTAAATGGTTATCTAATTATATAGTAAACCATGTATTTGAATTGTTTATAAATCTATAAAATTAAGAACAAAAGGCATAAAGAAAGTTTTGGAATTGCAATTTAATTTGTGAAGAAATTGCAACTTCACAATTTATCCCATATCGTTTGTTCTGCAATCTTATTTTGAACACTATATAAACAAGGGGTGTTGGCATCAAATTTCACATTAAAAAAATTGTGCGCATGGGATGAGCCAATCAAAAGGTTTAACCCAAAAAAAATAAAAAATTATGCATAATTTTAAATTATCAACCTCCCCAACCTATTTATCTACGTAGCTAGGTAGGTACATAATATGACCTACCCACCTAGGTCAACCTATGTACTTACCTACTTAAATACCTACTTATATGAATAGGTATTTAACCTAAGAAGGTAGACCTACCTACCTACCAACCTTTTTACCTAAATAAGTAAGCAAGTAGGTATGTAACTTAGGTTTGTAGGCACCTATTTATGTACCTACCTAGGCACCTACCAACCTAATATTCATATTTTGTATTAAATTCATTTTAAGGTGCCACATGACATATTTACATTAGGCCACGTGTCATAATATAGGATCATCCAAGCATTTGAATTGAACATTTTAAATAATTTCAAAATAATTATTATCATTATATTTTAAATAATTCAATATTAAAACATGTGGCAACACTTCATTTCTCTCAATTGTGACCAAAATAGTTGCATTGTAGTAGCATGTGACAATACGTATATAATGGAATCAAAAGATGAATTTGTATTTGTTGATTTTTTCTTTCATCCAATACCTTTTGTCGTTTGTAACTAATGTTTCATGTGATTTGTCTAAGGTAACTAATGAGATTTGAATTACAAATGTTGCTTGCGACTAAATTTAGTCACAAAGATTAGTCGAAAATACATGTTTTTCTTCTAGTGATTCACTTCATCAAAATCTTTTAATGACCTTTCAAAAATCTGAATGCCCATTCCACACACATTTGTGTTAAACTTTGGATAAAATTCCAATAATATTTTTTTGGTTTAATCCATTTTTGTGCCCTTTGTATGGGGGAAACATCCAAGGCCTAATTGGGTAGGTAACATCACTTACAGGAATAAGGACTTGACCTACCAATTTCACAAAATTGCCCTAACACAAAATGGTTACACAAGTTTGAGTCATGCATGGAACTAACCCACCTAATGTCATAATCCCAAAAAACACATCTAAATGTAACCACCGTTTGTAAAAGGACCAAATAGAACCCCTTTTAATTTTAATAATCTCTAGCATGTACATGAGGTGTTATGATTGGAACATGTGATCCATCTACAACACCTACTACATAAGGTGTAAAGGAGTGAAATTATGACCCCCGATCATTACCATCTTTTAGGAGGTAAGATTGAAAAAACAAAGTCAACACTTTATTACTCAAAAAATAAGCTACCCTCACTTGTTTGCTTTATTGAAACTACTCAAGTAATAAGTAATAGATCACACTATATATATATATATATATATATATATATATAAGGTTTACTATCTAAAAATATACCTACCATCTTGTCTATAAGTTATTTTAATGACGCCAAAAGAAGAAAATATAGAAGGGCAACATGGGAAATGAGCATAACTAGAGAGTAACTATTTTCCCAAGGTTCTATAATACCTTTAATGCCTTTGGATGTTGTCTTAATGGGTCTAAAGGCTTCCCATAGCTATTGTCCCCACCTCAACAATGCCTATAGACCATTTGGTAACTTTACCTACCGTCTATAACACCCCATAATGCCTCCCCAACGTTGCTTATCATTTGCAACAAGCTACACCCACTCATGGTCATTGCCTACCACCTACAATAGTCCCTTTTAACCTGTCGACTATTATTTTCAAGTGCTCCCTTTCTTCCTACTACTTTCCTATGGTAACTAATTGCTTAGTATTCCAAAAGCTACCACTTATTATGCCTTCTCGCTCTTTGTTTTAAAAGAAATGCATAACTACCATGGAAAGGGTTAGCAACACCTTGTATATTCTTAAACTACATTACTTCCCACATCTCTTAGTATAATAAATACATACAAAACACATAGACATTCTTCAACCATTTTTCATTAAATCACACACAAATACAAATGCATTTGTCGACTACTCTTTCCTCCCTAGTGTTACAACACACATTTTTTCAAGAAAGTCCTCCATTCCCACAACCAACTAACTTTCGAATACATTAAAAGTCCTCCAAGTCTTATTCTAATCATTTTTCTCCACAAAGTCACACAAGGCCCATATTGACCTCATGAAAATAAGGCCCTTATCTTAATCCTTTCTTAGATATTTCTTTGGTGATTGGCTAGATTACCCCCAACCACTCATTAGTATGAACCACTTAATCTCATTAACTTCACCTCTTTGGTAAAGCATAATAAATCTATCACTAGTAACTATTAGTTATTAGGATGTTTATGGTACTAATTAATCTAGAGATTTCCACCTTTTAACATAGGGAATCCCATGAAGTGATTGAAAATATTTTGCAATGTTTTTCATCATATTTGTTGATGGCCACTTGATTTATGACTTTTTCATACTCATTTTTATTGTAAAAAAGAATTCAACAAAAATGTTTTGATTAGTCAAGAGCCCTACTACTCCGAAGAGATTTGTAGTCATTTGCACCTTTGTTATAAGTTGCCAATCTCAAAATCCCTATGACAACTCTAGTTTCTAATCAAATTGTAGAATGCATGTTTATATATTTTCTTAGCATCAAAAGGACTACTTGGGAACATATGAAATTGAAAGTCTATTTTGACACCTTCATTCTAACCTTGAATTTTCTAGCATTGAAGGATGTAAACAAATATAACGCACAATATCTTTGCACTTTTACATGAGCCCAAAAAATACAAGATTTAGATTTGTGTTGTTTCAAGGAATTTGCATAAATTTTTTTGATTACACCTGTTTCAAATGAGCTTGAATAACAATCACATGTGCAGTTGTGCACATTTCCAGATAGGCAAACATAGCCACTTGAATGCCTAAAATTGCCAACAAAAGTCATTTCATGTTCATGTTCATGATCTCTTCCATAGTTGAACAACACATTCGGAATCCCCAACATGATTTTTAAAAATAAAATTCAAAAGCATGTCAAAAGAATCATACCCATTCATATGCTTAAAGACATAAAGGAGAAATATAACATTAGAGCACTTCCAAGGATTCAAAGATACACTTGTTACAAAGGGTGCGACAAACAAAAACTTTTACCATGAAAAAAAACTTCTTCTATGCGACTATGGAGATGAAGAGTTTCACAACCACATTGCATACATTGTAAACCACAAGATATCCTTAGATCTCACAGCCTAAAAGAAAAAAAAATCTCTAAACTTCCAACCATGTGTAAGATGGAAAGGAAGGTTGAGAACTAATGCACACCTATTTCATACCAAAACCCTAGCCAATGCCCTTTTCAAGCCTTCCTTTCTTTGCACTTCCAACCATGTGAAAAGCGCCCTTAACTGTGCTAACCATGTGCTAACCAAGGTGGATAGTACAACGAGGAACCAATGAAAAAACAAGAACTATGCATCCAGTCATCATCCATCCAGATTGGTGAACTGGTGGGGATGATGCTTCACTGCGGCCTAGAATCTGAGAAATCGTTTTTGCTTCTTGTGACAAATGTGCTGATCTGCTGCTGCTGCTGCCGAGCTCTGGGTCTGCAATTTGCGTAAGCATTTTTGTTTTGTAGCTCTTCTTCTGTACCAGTAGCTTCGCTCAAGAACCCTCTTGTTACTCGCCCTCCTTACCGCCATTTTGTTTTGTAGGTTTTCAAAACTTGCAAATCAGAGCTCGGCAGAATCCGTCGAGGTTTTCGAAATTCAAGGGTTTTGAATTTGTGAGGGTTTGTTATCATGGATATCTTTTCAAAAATTGGCGACGAATTCGGAACCGTTGTTTGCGTGAAAGTATTATGATTTCTAATTCTTGGAAAGAAACTTGCTCAGAGGAGGTGGAACCTAATTTGCGTCGGGAGTCGATCGACATAACATAGTTGGGGTTTTGCATGATGGTGATGGCGGTATCGTGAAAGTAATTTTGTGTGTGCGTCCATGGAGGTGTTGTCCTGCATCTGGAGCAGCGGCAGCGGCGGCGGCGGCTTGAAAAGCAGCATGCCGTATGTTTTATTGACTCGGCCGCTTTCTTTTCTCAACTCAACGTTCCTCCATTCCTCGCGAGCGTCGTTGCGGCTTGGTGGCGGTTTGACAGAAGTATGCACGGCAGTGGATGGAAGCATCATCGGGCACGCGACAGCGGCCCAGGAGGATGCTGTAAGCAGCAACCGCAGCAATCTCCCCTCAATCTTCCAGTGAATTTTGCAACGAGCTTATTCAAATTGGTGGAGCCACAACAACACATGGTTTTCTTGCATTATGAATCCTCTTGTGGATGAAATATATGGAATGCTTCCTTGATCAGGGCCACATTACCTTTTCTGTGCAGGCCACTGGTGTGGAGCAATCAGCTGGGGCTGAATCCCAAGGACATGATGGAGCCTCTTCTCAGGTTGGAGTAGCACTGTTGACACATACATTGACAACAGTACAGGTTAGTGGTGTTTGAATGCAATTTTTTCGTTTGTCATTTCATTTTTCCAGGTGCATCTGGTATATGCTTACTGACCAGGAGAATGGTCAAATGGAGTTTTTGCAGGTGCCCACCGGCACTGTCGTCAAAAGCTCAGGGTCACACCTGGCCGAGACTATGATGGATGCAGGCAGGGTTCACTGTGATCCTGGAGCTGTTCGTTCCAGTGCAGTTCCTGTGGCCTCAACATCAGGGAGGGTGGACCCAGGTTTTTGGAATGAAAGACGGAAACACCATAGCTGTTCTGTAACTCAATCGCCTGGCATGCTTTTTGTTGTTGATGTGAGCATTATTATCTCCTCCCACATTCTGGACCTTTTGTTGTATCTAGCCATTGCCTGTTAGCACCGGAGGGTTTAGCTGTAGGTATTTTGCATAGCACCCAGCATGGAATCTGCTTGTACTTCCAATAATGGTTCTTGGGGATTTCTCAGAATGATAGGGACAGGTTTCCCTTCATTGAGCTGGAGCAGGGAAAGTTGGAAGAGAACATTGTCATTGGTGAAGGGCACTCAGGTTTGTACTCATTGTAGTTGCTTTCTTCATATTATGAGGACTGCTAATCTTCTATTTTGATATTCTTGCATTTACATGTGTGTGTGGGTTTTAGAAGATTGACTAGAATGAGTTGTCTTTTGCACATGTTACACTCCTCTCTGACAGAAGGGTTTCTGTTGTGGGCAGTGTCTACTTGTTTTGAGCAAGGAGATGTAGGTGATAGCAAGTCTATATGGCTGTCAACCTCACACAAACTGGATGTGAACCACATGCTGGCAACGCACTATGCAGATGATCTGAAAGGAGGTAGGTAATATTGTTAGGTCTGCTATATGGTGTACTCCTTTGTTGGGGGCAAAGAAAGTCATCTCTTCACTGGTACAATAGAGGTGGCAGATGGAAAGCATACATGCTGTGACTGAGTTGCATGCTCATTTATTGACAAGGTTGCACACTTATTTTCCTGCTTCTGTTCAGGAGCTGATTTCACTTTGAATACATCCCACAACTTTGTGCCAGCCTCAAGATTATCAACTTGGTATCCTCCTGACTTTTGAAGCTGAAAATGTTCTTGCAATTGACAAAAATGAATGATACTGTTGTTACTCAACATGTATGTCAACTGTGTGTTTCTCAACTCTTTCTTGGCTTTGCCACAGTTTCCATGCAGAATCATTAGGAGACCCCACACTGGAGGTGGAATTGGAGCAAGATAGAGAGGCTAGGAAGGTTAGTACTTTGTTTGGCCCACCATGCATATTGGTGGTTAAGGTAAAGGGAATGTGTTGTAATCTGCACATTGAGGTCCCTTAAGGACAAAACTCAAATGCTGGTTGATTCCTCCAATTATATGAAGAGATGAAGGCTGAAGCAAAGCTTGCAGAGAACTGTCTCACAAGGAAGGGCAGTTTTGATTGACCTGGCTATAGCAGATGCTCTTCATGGTTGGGGTTTTACTTCTATGCCAGCACAGAATGTGAGGAACTATCTTAGTGTTCTGCATCACACAAACTTATAATCCCACAAATTTTGGCCACTTCAGTAAGTCAATGTTCAATCCATTCTGCTGAAGCATAGTTAGTCTTTAGATTTGTCCATGGGCTTATTGGTAAATGCACGTACTATACCAGGAGGAATAAGTTGGCAGCAGAACTTTTCAGCGAGTGAAGAAAACCAATGTTCACAGATACAGAGAACTTGATGTTTCTTCTAATTTGCTGCTGGAACCCTTGGTTTAATTGCAATTGTCCTTGACAATATAAGGATAGAAAATTGAAGGGTTTGGCTAACATGTTGGCATTGTTTGGATGAAAAAGGTGTTGGAGAGTGTGGTTACCAACCTAAGAACGGGGGATTGTGTACTGCGGCTCCAATCCAAAAAGATATTGAAGCACAATGTTGCACTGACTAACTCATATGTGACAAATTTGAGGCAAGTTGGATCCTCTTGTTTCAGATATCATCTCGGGTCATGGCTGTGCATGCACTTGAAATGGGCTTGATGAAGACACATGTTCTGGAGAGGCATCTTAAATGTATTGACATTTTCAAACCTTCTCCTGAAATGAAACTGAGTAGTCATCCTTATGTTGATGGTGCAGGGGTCAGCATTCTCTAAGGTTGGAGACAACAACACCATTACAGGGCTCTGGAAACATCTCTAGCAGGTCAGCATTCCAGTCACATAGTCTTGTATAGAGTGCGGCTTGCTCTTCACACGGGGCAGATGTGATATAAGCAGATGCTTGTTTGGGACTGGCCTGCAATGAAGTGGCAACACAATGCTTTTAGGAGAGTTTTGAGAGTTCACTGGGGCAGCTGAATGGGGGCTTGAATGTAATATCAGGCCTTACAAAAGGGAGGGTATATGGCATGCTTATATGTACACTAGGTAGGCCTTTTTATGGGTTGTACCGGCCTCATTTGCAAAGGGGACTATTGGTGGCCCAGGATCAGGGCTCAGAGTAAAGCAACTGGTCCAGGTCACTGGGCCTGTCTGGTTTTATTATCAGATTCTCATATGTATAGTAGCACCTTGAGAGATGCTGGGATATTAGTGCAGAAAACTTTCTCCTGTGACTCTCACCTTCTCCTTTGAGCATAGAAGGTTTGGGATGGGTCTCGTTCCATGCTAACCTCAATGAAACCCTCTTCTGTAACAGTTTCAGCACCAACTTTCAAGGAACCCAAGAGCTGTGTGTGAAGGGCTCACAATGGATTGGAGAAAGAAATGTGGTTGGTGCATCTTACGTAACAGATTTAAATCAAGGTAATCATGTAAGGTGAGTAATTGATGCCTTTGAGTCAGAGGTCTGGCACACATGATGTGCATGAAGTCACCATCCCCAATGTAGGCTTTATGTTAGTGCATTTATGGGCAACATGTTTCTCAAAATTTACTTGGGTTTTCACTGTGTAGCTTGGAAGCAAAACATTCTGTGAAGGGAATTGCGGAGATGACTTTAAAGCTCACAAATGACTTACATGGTGCCCTCCAACTTTGTGCAACAAGTTCACACACCAGAGAATGTACTCATTGGGGATGGACATACAGGTCAGCTTTCTCTCGCATTTGCTATGGGTTGACTGTACATGTGGATCTTTTGACTGGGTTCCTGGTTGCTTCTGGAAATGCTACAGAAATGTAGAACCACACATGTTTATACAATTGTTTTGAGTAGACAATATTACTTATCTACACACATTGTTGTGAGCTAATGAAGTCAGTAGGGAATAATGCCAGCTGGTCACTGCTATTCATGAAGGTGATGGTCTGAAACTTTGTGACACTCATGGGGTTATGACACTCATTCTTGTCATGCTTGCTTTGGTTTGGCTGAAGTCGACAAAGTGGCTACCTTCAAATTGTCTCTCTGGAGTTTTCTCTGCAATCTGATTGGTATTTCACAGCTGTATATTCTGACATTTTCTGGGGTGTCGTCCAGGACTTCTCTGTGAAGTTATATATTGGACCATGGTACTGATCAATCCTTCATATTGCACACAGGAATGGTTCAAGTGAAGAGCAATGTTTAGGCCTGGAGTGGAGGCATGAAGTCTCACCTGAAAAGTATTTTGCTGTCCAGGCATCAACAAAAAACTGGAGGTGGAAACTGTGTGCAGATATGCACATGCCATCAGGCACAGCCCCCAAATTTAGGACTTTATCCCTGTAACTTTGTATATCAGTTCAGGTCTGGATCCAATAATTATTTATCCCAGATGCGTTGTCCTGGATCTCACACCATTTGTCATGATAATTTCCATTTGTTGGGGGGCAATGGGGCAACAATCTGTCCTTGCCATTGTGAAGCATTGTAGGCGATGATCATTTGTTGGACAAGCAACAGCAAATGGTGTTGAAGGCAACACCTTCAGTCAGCAGGTGGAAGCTGTTTCAGGGTTGTCGAGGTTTGTAGACAATCCAAAAGCAGACCCAGTCCATTACACAAAGTTCTGAGCTTACCAATGTTTTATTTTTTGGTGAATTTTTGCACCATGGCAATTAAAAAAGATCTGGTGTGAAGTGTAAGAAGGGCTTTTTTGGGAAAAAATGTGTTGAAGTCAACATATTTTGAGGAAAAAAGTCAGAAGTTGCCACATTTAGACAACCAGAAGAAAGTACGATCCAATAAAAATTCTACTTTGGTGGCTGACCTCTAGCTAACTTCAGCTCATTCCTCTTGTTGATGACAATCAGTCCACCACTTTGAGTAGATTGAAAAAACAAAAAAAAAACTGACCCTAACAGTGTCCTGGTTGTGAAAGGATTTTGTTCTATCTTTCACAAAATGAAGATTTGTACTACTTTTCTTACACGTAATGAACTGGGAATCTGTGTTTAGTAAAAGAAGCAAGGAACTACCTACCAATGTCAATAGATTTACCAGTTGTGTTTTCGTTTCCAAATAATACAAAAGACTCCCATTCTAAGGAGGAAGCCAACATCTTGGAGAGTGTGTAAGTTACGTCTTTCATGTTGGGTCTCACTGCCAGATCTGAATTCAAACATGCTTTTGCCAAGGTTGCAGTGTCACAGGCGGTGTCTAGTGGGTATGCATTTTGCAAGAGTGGGTCCATCCAAGCTTGGAGCTTCTCCTTGAAATTGTCACCTTCAAGAACCTCCGCCCGAAATAGAGATGAAAGTAGCCTTTGTTCCCCTGATGCATAATCGATGCCTTCTAATGGTGATGGCAGCTGCCTGCTAACTATTGCCTCCTTGCCTGAAAGAATCTCCAGCAGGACTACACCAAATGCATAGACATCAGCTTTGGCTGTAACCAAACCATGCTCAAGATACTCAGGAGCCATGTAGCCTTGTGTGCCCACAATGTGTCTGGTTAGCATCACTGGTGATCCTACTCCTGGATTGCTGCCATTGTCTGTAGATTTTGCCATTCCAAAGTTTGCAAGTTTTGCTCGAAACTCGCCATCTATAAGTATGTTGCTGCTTTTCACATCTTTGTGCACAAAGCTTGGATTTGCATAATTGTGGATGTAGTCAAGGCCAGATGCAACATCCAATGCGATGTGAATTCTTGTAGTCCAAGGCAAGAATGGAACGCTCTGTGAGAAACTGGCTGTTGTTGGATCTATCGCCTTACCATGCAAGCAATCACTAAGAGATCCATTGTCTGCATACTCAAATACCAGATACAGATCCTCTGTGTTGTTTGTACTGATCCCGATCAATTTCACCTACCAAAAAAAAAAACCAAACCACACAAGTCTTCATTTTCAGATGAGGAGCAACACAATCTTGAAGTTGGTTGATGAAGAACAACAGGATCTTGAAGTGGTGGAGACAAGGATTGTGAAATTCTTCTACAAAGAGTGTGAGAAACAAGTTGAAGATGAGTATGGAGGTACTAAGAGTGTGATGGTGGAGCAAATATCCTTACCAGATTAGCATGGTTGACTTGTGTTAGAATCTTGAGCTCTTGGGTCATATTCCCTTTCGTCAGCTTGATTGCAACCAACTCTCCACGCAGGTTGCCAAGGAACACTGATCCTTGTATCCAGTGGGTATCACTGAAATCCTCAGTTGCTTCTCGAAGTTCTTCATATGAGAAAACTTGGAGCTTGTCAGATCCCACCACATCCAATAGCGCAGCTGATCCCACAGCTCCCACCCCATCTGATCCTGCAGCTCCAGCATATAACACTTTGGTGGGGGTTCCTTCATCATTTGTTAAGATACTCCCAGTTTCCAGATTACTAGATTCTTGTCCATATCCATGTCCAGTTCCCTGCTGCTTTGATCTGTGACAGACAAGGAGCACACAGATGATGCCTGCTGCCACCAGCAATGCCAAGATCAAACCAGCACCGATGCCGATACCAATCCCAACATACAGTTTCTTGTTGGAGGATGATGATGATCCATTCCCAGAGTTGCTGACGTTAGGTGCTGGAGAGGGAGCAGAAGCTGGAGCACTTTGTGAAATGAAGTTGATTGAAGATAGAGGAGGGAGATTGACAAGAGGAACAAGGATAGTGGTAAAAGCTTTTATAGTGCTTTCAGTGCTAGCATTAAGATCATTTGCAGCTGCTAACTGATCAGGAGTGAGATTGAAATAGGATCGCACCACACTGAAAGTCTCAAATGGGAAATTCACAAAAGACAGGATGAGCTTGTCTCCATGCTTATGCTGTCTACTGGAAGGGCATGCACAGTTCAAGGGGACTGAAAAGCTTGTATTAATCTGGAGATCATTGGGTCGAAGAGTGGGATTTGCAGCTTCTATGGCTTGGTAAGTCGTCAAACCCTCATATTCATTTGCTACTATACTGAATGTATCACCAGACTTTATGGTCCTATCAACAAGTGTTTCATAGGTTAGGGAGTTGTTTCTATTCTGGCAGCTGCAATTCACAGGGATGTAAAAGGGTGTGGCATAGGCTACAGGAGCTGCTGTTGAGCTAGTGAGATTGCTCAAACCGGTAGCGTTTGCAATTATACTGGCGCTTGTGTTGAAGAGTGTGCTTACAGAAGTTAGATTCTCGTCGCTGCTATTTGTCCTGTACAAGATGCTGGTGCTGCAAAACTGCTGTAAGCTTGTACATGTGTAGATGTTGCTGCTATTGCTAGAAGCTGCTTGTTGGGCACAAGCTCCGTGCATCATCATCAGGAACAGCAGCAGCAGCTTCAATGGAAACCCAAACAAGACCTGCATCCGGTTTGTAGATTGCAGAGAATCCGCGACAAATCTTCCACGCCCAATTCTACTAGTGGACAACAAACCCATCGATTCTTCATGATGGGTATTCGCAAGATCATCTCTTCTTCTTCTTCTTCTTCTTCGTCTTCTTCTTCCGCTCATCAAATTCTGGACCTCATCTCCATGTCGGAAATCTTCCGGCGGTAACATCGCTGTGTTGTTACTTATTGCTCACCCAAAGAAAACCCCAAAGGTCACTATAGTTTTCTTCCTGCTTCTAATTCTTGTTTCACTATGCGGACGATTCTTTTTCCTAACATGGAGAGCATCGAGAACTCTTTCTTTCTTTATTTCGTTCTTTCTTGCGCTCCTCAAGAAACAAAAGCATGACGCATCTGGAGAATTTTTTTCAGACTGCACTAAGGTAGAGGTGTGAAAGGAGGATCTTCTGGGCTGCAAAACTTGAGCAAAGGTGCACCACGCTCGTGAATGTCACGACTCCGCCGCGTCAATTCAATTGTTGTATTGTTGAAAAACCCAATCTCTGCAAAGTACAAGAAGGCGTGCATACTGACCATGGAATTTCCTGAACTTAGCCTCGCACCCAGCAAGCAAAGACCGCACCCACCACGCGCGCACGACCAAAGATGCCGACTCCGGACTTTGCGAGTGCGCGCGGAAGCAGCGCCGCAGAAGACGCACAGAAAAAGAGAGAGAGAGAACGAACGAACGAGAACGAACGAGCGCCTCAGGAAGACGCAGAGAGAGAGAGAGAGAGAGAGAGAAAACGAACGAGCGCCCCAGGAAGACGCAGAGAGAGAGAGAGAGAGAACGAACGAACGAGAACGAACGACTGACGGTGGTTCACGCTGCACGCGCGCTATGCGTTAGTGGAAGCGCGTTGGGGAGAAAAAAAAAGTGGCTAATGGCCACCGAACCTACAACTAATGATCGCCACTTCTTTGCCAAATATTTATTTATTTATTTATTTTCAAAAATGAGGTTCCACAGTTTCAAATCTAAATTTTCAAATTTTCAAAAATTGATGAGAAATTAAGAATTTTGAATTTGATTCAATCCAAGTTACATAGCAATGTTGTTTCATTTTTTTTCAATTCAAATAGAACTTAATTTTCACAAAATCAATTCATTTTTTCCACATCATTATTGTTGAAAAATTCGGCATTTGTAGCGAGTGCACACCACCATGACCACCACGAGAGCCGTGAAACCCAAGTTTTAAAATTTTCAGAATTTCAACATTTGACAAATAACTATGCAAAAGTGTACACTTTGTATTGTGTATTTGTTAAAACAACCCAATAAATAACTTTTTCACAAGTTGGGGAGTTTGATTGTCAACAATTTTGACAAAAATAATAACTAGTTTGAACCCCATGCCTAATGTACAGGTGTGTGAGTGCATTTGACGGTACATATTTACAAAATTACAGTTACAATCTACATTTCCAAAACCTCTTTATACATGCATTCCGCATGTATCCATGGGGACCCCGGCCGCTGAAAATCTTGATTGCACTGCTTGTGACCCGTGAGATAGCAACATACAGCTGACCATGGGAATAGACCGGAATTCAATATATTCCAACGTTGTTCAACTTGTAAGTAAATAGTAAGTTACTTATTTAGTAGGTATCAATCTGTTGAAAATTATTTCTTTGTTTTTGTATGTTGATAAGTTCCAGTATCCAGACCCCCTCCCTGTTCATAATGGTTAGGGTTTCTGGTGCAGCCAA
>Ga0209611_10002109_pt1 | contig 34826 bp, 23 predicted proteins | sample S1TSphgellanicum_3_FD_187693 | JGI IMG/M metagenome (GOLD analysis project Ga0209611, IMG submission 187693) | Host-associated microbial communities from peat moss isolated from Minnesota, USA - S1T2_Fc - Sphagnum magellanicum MG (SPAdes) (version 2) | ecosystem: Host-associated > Plants > Peat...
AACTTTGAGAGAGAAGAGAGAGAGAGAGGGGAAAAAAAAAGGGGGGAGTAAAGCCCAAGCAATTTCGGTAAATTACATTTTAGGAAATTTTCTTGAGAAATGGTGTAAATTATAAAACACCTTTTTTTTTAACAGGCTAGTAAAAAGTGAAAACACGGATGGATGGATGGATGGATGGATGGGTGGGTTTGGTGGGTATCAATCAGTGCTGGGTGGTTCTTTTACCCTTGTGAAGAACCTTGGTTCTCATAAACTAGAACTCTCTCGGTTCCGGCTCACCCACATAAATGAAACTGGGAATTTGATTTTGGGTCCGGTTGTTGTTCAAAGACATGATGAAGTCTGATTCGGGTGCAGTTCTTATTACTCGGAACAATTTCCGGCAATTCTTACCTGCCAAAGTGGGTACCCACCTAACACTCGTGATCAATTCTGTTATCCGTAGTAACAGGAGTAACTTACTAATCAGCAGCCTGTGTTTCCGGGTGGGTGTTTAGAACCCACCCACTTGGCCACTACCTTCGGGTACATATAAAATTTTTGTATTTAAATGGGTTTGAATTTGAACTCGAGAACCCACAAACACAATCTGGGAAATTTTGGAAAAAAATTTTAAATGTTTTTTTGCTAGTGTAATTTCGACCAATTTTGCAATTTTTGGTGCAAAATTCGCTAAAATTTCGACATCACACATGTTTAAAAAGAAATAAAATATTATATTTTTAATATTTAAAATTTTTAAAATTAAAAAAAAAAACATTGTAAACCATACGACCCCTCTTCGGATAGATATTAGAAGATTGGTACCAATTGTAGAACAAATAGGTAGGTACCTACCCCTTCCGCTTCTAATACTAATTTTTGTAAAAAAATAAAATAAAATACACCACATCTTCTTGTATGATAAATGCCTTCTTACCCTAAGGTCAGTTCGATCATCAAATAATCCTCAAAATAATGAAATGAAATGAAATTTTGTGAAAATATAAAAACATAATTTTCATAGGTTACACACTCAATAAATTTCATTGCTTGAGCATATCATCACAATAGTATAGTAGAAGATGGAAAAAATATATATAATTTCAAAAATTTAGAAAAAAAAAATATTCAATTTTTTGGGGAAATTTTGTTTTATTCATTTTGCCAATATGGAAACTACGATAAATTTAATAAATGAAATATATAATATTTTAGTCGTCTTGTTGAGAAAAGGTGCAAGCAACAAGGTTTGAATTTGGGTAGGTAGAGAACCCACCACGGTAATGGTGGTACATTTCACTTCCGGACCCAAACATAGAATTTGACCCAAACACTCAAGTCAAGTCGTGTGTGTGTGTGTGTGTGTGTGTGTCTCCCATTGAATGCTTCACGGTGTCATGACTTGAGGACTTTCGTCATTTCAACGGGGAAGATGATGATGTTGTGTTTTCAACTTGAGCACTCTCATATAATTTCAATGGGGAAGATGATGATGTTGTGTTTTCAACTTGAGCACTCTCATATAATTTCAACGGGGAAGAAGAAGAAGAAGACATTGTATTTTCAACATCTACTACTACCTTACAAGCTACCTCTATTGGTGGAGATGAGATTTGGAGTGTGTTTCCGTTTACACCATTTTTCCAAGGACACAAAAATCCTCCTTCAATGTTGTTGCCAGAGTTGGCACTATTTGAATTGACAATTTGCATTTTTTTGAAACCACCCACATTCGCACAAAACCCTATTTCTGAGTTCTTCTTCTTCTTCTTTTGTAGTGGTGGTAGGATTTGGCCATCTATTGTGTGTACCTACTACCAATTTGTAATTTGTGTTAATTAGTTGGGAGGTGCACCACAAATTTGATGGGAACATGGTGTTCTTTTGCTGGGAACATGGTGGGAACACATTAGAAACATCAAAATTCCCAAAAAAAATCAAATGCTCTCTCTCTCCCCAAAGCTTCGCTTCTTGGGTGTGCATGGTGTATCATTTCATTGGTCGAGTATTTCTTTTATTAAATCACAATGTGATGATACTCATGAAGATATTGCATTGCTCATTTGTCTTTAGATATTATGGTTTATGAAATTATCACACCTCACATTTTTCATTAACAATTGTGGTTTTTTAAAAAACAAAGACAAGACCACAACAAAAACAAGGTAACAAAGGATTACTCATCTAAAATAAGTTGTTAATTAATGAAGCTTGTATCAATATTAGGAGTTGCAAGATGTTCATGACACCACCAATTAATGGTTTAGGGTTTATAAATGAAGAGGAGCAACATGTGAAAGTTTGTCCTAAACTTTAAACCATGCTTTGCAAAACTAAAATGAAGAGAGTTGAAAAACAACCATAAGAAAGGGGAATGCAACATGAAAATGAAAAAAAAACAAAAAAAAAAACTCACTTCAAACAACTCATTGTAAACACTTTCAATAACACAAAGAATTGATAATACGATCAACTAGACTTGCAAACAACTTTTAAACAAAAGGAACAACATAAGAAGCCATACCACAATGAAAGAAACTTTGCAAAATATCATTCCTTCATACCTAAGCTTTTGTTTTCACTATGTATTTCTCTCTTATTTCCTCTTGCCTACCATTCAAATCCCTTTCCCCTTTAATTTTTTTTTTTCCCTTCTTTGTTTGTTGAACCAACTCCATTTCCACACTAGGCATCTTGAACCCTAGAGAGAAAACAAATAAAATAAATATGTAATATTGCACATCTTATTATTGTGTGTTGTGTTCATTTATTTGTTTACATTATTTTATACAATTTTACATGGTGTGTAAAATCATATAAGTGTATGTTTGTTTGACGATTTTACACTTATATTCCCCAAAGTTATATACTTACACTAACACGGATCTAAACGAAAATTATACATTTACACTTAACCCAATGTGTATATCAAAAATCTCATGGCCAGAAAGTGAGCCAAATCACGCATCATTTAATGAAACTGAATATTGGTTTAAAAGATCTCCAGGATTTAATTGAGAGTTATCCCTAAAGTCATCCTGTCTTCACCCTGTCTTTGGGCCTGCTTTCATCCCTATCCCCTCTTTCAGTGGTATCTGCGAAGTAAGGAAATTTTATTAAATCTCAGTATGAAATGCTGAAACTCAGCATTAACACTAGGGGCATCACTAGGGACATTTTCTGGTGTTGCTTCTTGGCCGCCCATAAAGCAAACCCTTTTGTTAATGCTTCTTTTACAATTCATTTCAGTTTCTAGAATCCTTTTTTTTTGGAAAAAAAAAATCTGGAGACCAACCTTCCCTTATAATGAACTCCCAAAATGCAATCCTTTGGTGCAATTTTGTGAATGATAACTGGAGTGGATCTCCAGTTATCATCTCATGAGTTGAGTGACCAAGCTGAACCAGCACCTACACCTGTACTACAACACCTTCACTTTCTTCTTGAGTGAAGTTCTTAGTGGATGATGATACTAGTGTGGCCTGTGGACCTCCAGCACAAGTGTAAACAGGACTCTGTAAACTGCTTCAAAGTGTGAACAAGACCCAGATGATAGAGTCAGTCCCAACTGTGAATCAAATAATTTTCAAAATTTTAAAATTTATTTCTAGTGTCAAAAAAACACTCCAAAATTCAATATCTCTCCAACACCTCTCTGGTCTAACATTCACTAAACCAGCTCCAAGAAATCCCACTCATCAAAGGCTTTCCAATAATACCAAAGCTTGCCTTCATTTTTCTTTAAAAAAAGTATTTTTTTATTGTCTTGTAGTTTCTTTGACAAAATTGTTCAATATTCAAAAACTATTTCTAAACATTTTTCAAACCGCTTAAGTGTCCCTCACTCATCTGGGGCTTCGGTAGGTGCTAGTTCACTCATGATAAGCTTTCTTTTCTCACTAAAGAAGGTGCATTCACACTTGGTGTTAAGGACTCTAGTATTTAAGTCCCCTAACACCAAGCTTATCATTTAGAACCTAAACCTATTTACCACAAAGATTTTACGTTAAGTTAACATTCACTTAATATTAAATAATCACTCATTATAACATTGGGTGCCACCTAAGATGCCACCTAGACTTTCATGTAACACTGACTTAAACATTAGGTGTGAATGCAGCTTAATATACGTAAGTCTATGTGATAGATTATCTGGCTAGCCATGAGAAGAAATATATAGAGCATCAATTTGTTCCACTCATCATATCCCCGGGTACCAATTTTTTCAACAAGTTCTGTAGCCGACCAACTTTAGTAGGTGAAGAATATTTCTGTAGCAAGCCAATATAGTCACCAACACGAATGTCATAAACTACACGCATGTTCAATGAAAACTGATCTTGGGTGACAATGTTAGGTGAGCATATGAACACAACTGGCTGCCATCCTATGTTCTACCATCTATTCTTTCTTCTTTTACCTACTTTGGGGTATTCGAACAGCCAACTATCCCACAGGAAACCTACACACTTGTTTGTGTACAACGGCAGCGCCATGTGAGACATTAGCTAGCCTTCAAGATTGACCCCGCACTTTTGAGACACTTTTAAGCTCCTTGACCCCAAAGTGACCCAGGACGAGAGAGTGTAGTAGAGATGGAACCATGATTCACCAGCTGCTTCAGCTTACCAAACTGAATCAGATAGGTATATATATTGGTATACTTGCTTTAGCAATAATTTGTCCCTAACCTCTCTGCATTGCAATTCATGATGGTGATTCGTTGCAGGCAAGGTTCCCAGTGTGACCAGAGCATCAAGTTCCCGTGTTAGAGCTTAAACCCTAGGACTTCTGCCACCACCATTGGTGTGATGGAGATGCTTATGATAATCTGCCTGCTAAGGACTCAGGACTTGAAGCACCCTTTTCTCGTAATCTTGTTTCACATAAATGTAGTTGGTGTGAGATATGGACTTCAGCAAATGTCAAGTCAGCCTAGTGATATATATTGAGTCATTCCCCAAAAGAATGTAGTTGTCTTAATTAATTGTCTCATGAACCTCATTCATCTCAAGTACATTAGGGTCCAAGAGGCCATATCACCTTCAACTCATCAAGCACTTATGCAAATTTTCCAAGTGTATTTGGAAAAGTTTCAAGTGTATTTGGAGGGCACCTTACACTGATCAATATCCCTGCAAAACACGAGGAGGGGTCTTATGGGAGGATGTTAAATCAGCAATGGGTTCCTTATTGCAGACAGTACAAAAGCATTGTCTTACTTCTTTTGTTATTGTCTGCCTGTGGCCCAATTCATCTTTTTGAGAAAGAGATGGATGATGCCAAGACACAAAATTTGGGTCCTGTTATGCACACTTTGGGCACATATAATAAGACACAAAATTTGTGTACAAGCAGCATCAACATGTGTCTGGACATCATTGGGCAATTCAGCAGTCAGGGAGAAAAGAAGCAAACAAAACATTTTGTATTTTCTGCAACAAGGACCCATTGCTGGTTGCACACCCTCTGATTTTATGCTTACTCCTTAAGGGTGGGTGAGAGCTTACTCCCACCATTAAGACCCTACCCCTCCTGCACCTCATGATCGAGATATGTTTAAGTTTGTTATAACATTTGCCCCACGCTTTACAATGGGTAAATCCCAAGGGTGGGGAACATTCCCAAAAAGCTGGGCTAGACTTGCCAGCCGCCTAGTTCTAGGCCTTTTAATTGGAGAATGCCCTCATTGTATGGCTTTACCTTACATTTTTTCGCCTTGAGAGAGAGAGAGCCTCATGTGTCACCCATTGTGACAACCACCACATGTTCATGGACCTCATGTTTAGCCCTCACACCTCTTATTGACAAAACATCAAACAAAGAGCAGTGCATCATCCTCTACAATTGTGTAAGACTTTGTCTAGTAGGAAAGTTTGAAAAGACTGAACGGGTTTAGATGTGGAGTGCAGTCAATAGCTAAGGATATAAAGCCACACAGATCGACCTACCTTGGGAAGGAAAGAGCGCACATTTCAAAGCGATATTATTACATTATAGCTCTGTCCCTCAGGGCAAGTTAAAATTTCAAACCAACAACAGTTAAAACAGGAATTGCTACATGTTGATAAGAAATGAACTCACACTTGGTGAACAGTACTCAAAATGTGGGACCAAATGTAGTAAACTACATCCATGGATAGTCTCTCCAACAAAGGACCCAAGTAGCCCAGTTTCCAACAGTAGCAATCGCATAGAGCAAAACCTTACTAGGAATCAGTGTTGGGTGGGTACCAACTTTTGAACATACTAGCTGATACTGGTATGGAATTCTTTTCTAAAAATTGCTACAAGCCTGATACTGGTATTGAATCTGATTTTTATCTTTCGTACCAGCCACCATCCTGGCATGAGGATCCAAGTCTGATTTCAGCTGGCATGGGCAGGTATATATACTTGGTATTGAGATTGACCTAGTGCTCATATTATTAAACTGGTATTATCTCAGTTTGTATCAATCCCGTACTGGTACAAGGATGATATCACCTCAGGTCATATCAGTCTGGTCGGTTCTTTGATACCAGGATTAGGGTAGAACTGCCCATCACTGATCACTTCTTTAGATCTTCGTCATCCGTGCTTCATTTTGAATGATTTAAAATGTTATGGGAGTGCTCAAGAAATCATCTTTAAAGTGCAAAGGAAAATGAGTAATGAAAAAACAGCAAAAAGAAAAATAAGCTTTCCAACTCACAAAGCTCCACTTTTTTCTTTTTTCTTCTCTTTGGACCCCTCTGACTTTCCCAGCTTCTAACTTTCTCATTTCTTATTCATTTTAAATGATTTAAAGTGCTATAGGAACGTCACCTTCAGTTCTACAAACCATCTTGGAACTCTAATAACAACAGAGCAACATACCAGGAATTTTTTTGGTGATTGGGAATCGGCTTTGTAGTGTTCAGTGGTTTGTTAAACTGAGTTTTTGACCTCTTTACTTGGGGGGGGGGCCATAACTTTCTCAATTCTAATCCGTTTTTGATCATTTTTAGTGCATCAGATGCGCTAATAGGAGAGGTTCAAGTTTTGTTTGGACCCCAGAAACAACAGAGCCCTCCCCTTGGATCCGGCCTGCCCTGAGCACTTAAGTGATTGCTCATGGGCTGTTCTACCCTAGTAACCCCTCCACACACCAAGGTTCCTGCGTGCTTGTACAACCTATTAGGAAACTTGGGCCCCAGTGACCTGAACCTCCAAAAGATGGTATACCCACCTTTTGCTTTTTATTTGCTTTTTGAGTGGATCCTGAGTCCCAGGTTTGGTGTCTCTCTTGATTGATATGCCATTTTATGCCACTATCTTATTCTTTTATGTACCAATCTGAAATCAAAGGTATCCTGTTATTGTAGTACCCAAGCAGATTGTGCTGAATAATTTATTTATTTATGAAAATGCATTTTGGCATATGATAGATTTTTTTCCATATTTTCAGCATGCATTATAATATTTTCAACAGTAATGAAGGCCAGAACCATCCGTCTGGCATGAAGCTTGACTTATGTTGAAGCAGCCATGCTTCTCTGAACCCAATTAAAATGAATGCAAATTTCTAATGAACCCATGATTAACAAATTGACATGTTCTGTCAACAATTAGAATCAAGATTCAAACCCAACTGCCATATGGCAGCTCCCCAACACAAGCAACCAATTGTGTAAAACCATAATACAAATTTTGATTTGGCAAATGTTTCAAAAAGTTCCAATCTTTTGTTGGATAAACTCAGTTTCTAGAGCAACTGCCCAAGGAAGATGCTTTTGCAGAACATCTAATGGCGAACCTGATTGTGCCACTAGCTTTGAACATAGAGCCCACAAATGTGCCCCATCTTGCTTCCACATTCAGGTTTTCAAAACTTTGAACACTGGAGACCTGAAAACCTTAAAAGTTTGGCATTTAGAGCATTCAAATTCTTTAAAATTTCACAATTTCAAAACCAATTTACCTAGTATGGAATCTGTTCAAGTACTACAGCATTTACATGTTTCACACAGCTTCCCATTGTGATTCCTTTATTAGGTGTCTATAGCTAGCCTTGGATCCAGGGTTCACAACCATATTGTATTAGTCCATAATCTATGTAGCATGCATGCTATCTGTTTGTCATTTGTCAGGCATATAGGATATACTGGGACTCACCTCTTTTCTGGTATTCCCAAACACAAGTAGAACTGAGAATTCCGAAAGTTGTAGAGCCGATTTTCTAAACCTAAAGCTCATTTATTTTCAGCTTGTGGCAACAACAGTTTTTGAGCTAAAATTTTTGGGATCACCACAATTTGTCAACCAAAAAAAAACAACAAACTATAAGTTCCAAAGTAAGTAAGTACCCAGGCATTGTTACAGTGATTCCTTGGTTTTTTTCCTGGTTTTCAGGAGTCCAAGCAAACACACTTTTGATTTCTTATCAATTTCATGCGTGACTGACTGATTCCCTTTTTTCCTGGTTTTCATGAGTCCAAACAAACACACTTTGATTTCTTATCAATTTCCATGTGTGACTGGAATTTTAGATTTATAATTGTATCATTGGACAACACCTTTTATGCAACACCCTTTATGCTCGGTGGCCAACATTCCAACTACTAAAAAAACCATTCCAGTGGGCAAAATGGTGGTGGGGTCACAACAGCACTTTGACTACTAGTTGAATATGTCTCTGCTACAACAATTATGTATCATTTTCCATGAATGGAGAGTATTGGGTCAGTCAAGGAGGATGTTGGGTCAGGTGGAGTTTCTCGTTACTATTTATGAGACAAATCTCCTTCAAGATCACACCCCCTGTAGAACTAAATGCCATATTGCAAGAAAGAGGAAAGAGGTTACGGAATTCCCTGTGAATTCCTTAAGTTGTCAAACCAGTGAGCCAGAAAATCTCACTTGCTGCACAATGATTGATGCAGAAGTCTCGAGAGTCTTAAAAAAAGCCTGAAATGTTTTGAAGTGAAGTCGAAGAATAGTGAAGACTAAGAGGGCCAGGGAATGTATGTGGGTATATTATACAACGGAATCCTCAATTGGGTTTGTGTTTCTGCATTCCAACACCGTGCCTAGGACTAATAATAATGTGGCACTTCTTTGTCAAATATTTATTTCTTTTAGAAAACCAAGTTCGACAGTTTTAAATTCAATTTTAAATCCTTTTGGCAAATATTGATAAACTTTTCTTTTTTTTTCCTGGCTGAACCTTTTGTGAATTATTTTGTGCCAAACATCAGTCCAAGGTACGATACACAGCACACAGAAAAAGAACCTAACAAGTTGAGCTCTTAATAATCATGAGAAAAAAAAACTCAGGACTTTGGAGAAAGTATTAAATTGTATTTAACAAGTAAAATGTGCACCTTAATAACACGTCAATGGTTATGCTAGATTCTTAGGAGAAAATACATTAAACATTGGACATCAAAGTGTCGAACTTGCAAGAATAATAGGTATCCAAGTTTAGTATGGTTTAATCAGAATGTGACGTATACATTGTATGTCCATTATTTTCTCCTTGATCATCTCCTCTAGTAAAGGGAATGGACATTGGAAAAGAACACCGAATATATCAACAGCTATGTTGTTGTCTCTTTTGAAATAACACTCCTTTATTTTAACATATGTAGACCTTCTACTCTTGACTTTGTAACAATATTCAAGCTTTGTTGCAATTTGATATTTTGACCCATGCTTAAGCTTCAACTCCTGAATTTGGAAAATGAAGAAAATGATCTATTATTATCGTTATTATTTTATTAGATCCTTGGGAAAGTTGAAAAGCCCATATACGTGTACTTATAACCCAAGAAATTGCATACTTCTCATGGTTGCTGAAATAGGCAGTATATGGCGGCAAATCTGGTGGTTGAAAATGAGTAAAATGAATCCCTCGAGGACAAATTACAATAACTAGATAACTTTCTTCTCATTTATGAATCTCTTGATTGTTGGGCCCATCAAATTAACCAAGACCTTATCTTCCTCGAATTAGATTTCTCTAAAGCATATGATAAATTCTTTTGGGTATTTCTCTTTTGAATGTTTTGGTAGGTTAGGGTTCTTTCAAAAGTTTGTACAGATGGCTTGAATCCTTCTTGAAGGGGCAAAAGTCCGAGTTAACCTTAACAGCTTTTCGACTAAGTCAATTTCAATTGAGAGAGAGAGGTGTTAAACAAGGGTGCCTTCTTAGTGTCATAACTTTTCTTAATTGTTGCTGAAGTCCTTAATCGGGCTATACTGGAAGGCAAAATCCAAGGCATTTCCCTCCTTGCGGAAACCACCCAGGTAGTTTCATAGTACACAAACAATACCTCTTTCACCATTAAAATTGAAAGTCCAAAGGTGCATTCACACTTGGTGTTAAGGACTTTAGTATTAAGTCCCCTAACACCAACAAGTCATCATTTAGAACCTAAACCTATTTGCAAAGATTTTATGTTAAGTTAACATTCACTTATAATTAAACAATCACCCATTTAACATTGGGTACCACCTAAGATGCCACCTAGATTTTCACATAACACTGACTTAGCATTAGGGTGTGAATGCACCTTAAGTGTTTATAACTTAGTTGTTACTCTTAATAGCTTTGTGAAGCCTCTAGCTTGGAAATTAAATAGGAGAAAAATGTAGCATACTAGTTTGGGGAAACATTAAGTTATCCAAACTAGTAAGATGGGTAGGAATGAAAACGGCCAAGAAAAGGAGACATCACAAAGTTGTTGGGCACTCCTTCTCCTTGGATATGGAGATCCAAGATGTCGACTGGCTTCTCTTGAATAGTGTTAGAAAGAAACTAACCTATCGGTGTTCAACAAAGTCATTGCTTGATGGCCGTGTTATTATTATGAACAAAACGTTATTTTCAACTTTGTGGTCTTTCATAATTGTGCAAGGAGGTTCAAAGCAAGTAAAATTGACATGTCATATGACATCATGGTTTTGTGATTATAATCAATATAACAACTTGTTGGTTTTTCAAGTAACATTTTTTATTATTTTTAATTTATGTGAAATTAATTAGTTGATAGGATCATTGACTTTTGTGTGATAATAAGGTGTTACGACTAAAATTAACATCATGACTCATGATAATTTTTTATGAAATATCATTGACCTTTATGATGAACAACGACTTAAATTTTCATGATGATGATATATGGATGCAATAAAATACAATACGCATGTTTATTAGATGAATGTTATAACTATAAATCACTATTTATCTAATGGTAGATTCACACATGACATCATAGATTTCACAAATGAAAATGTAGGCCCTTAGGGTAACCTTTAGGTAGACATTTGGGTAACTAAGCAATTTTAAATAATTTATTTAAAGTAAGTCCTTATGTAACCTAGATAGTCTTTAATTAAAACCCTCTAGATAAACCCTTATGTATTTGAAATAGTGTAAATAACCTCTAGGTAAGTGTTTAAATAATTTGGGTAGCTTAAGGTAGGTTGAATAGGTCACTTAAATAAAGTTTTTTTAAATTTGATAACATAAAAATAATTAGTGTAGCGATAAAAAAAAATCTTTTCAATGTGAAGTGAGAAATTCAAATCCTTATTTTGATATTTTAATTCCAATTTTGTAGAATAGAATCAAATGTAATTGTAATTTTCAATCATTTGTAAGTGGAAATGGTTTGAAACAAAATTAATTGTGAGCAAGATCTTCCTTAGATAACTTTTTTTAAAACCTTGAATTTATCTTAAGAATTGGGAATTGGGGTGAAAGGGAGACTTATGGTATGTAAAAATACCACAATGAGATATGTAATGGGATATGCAAAAGGGGTGCCCCATCCTTTTACATAATTTGTGTTTCACTTTAATTTTGTGATGTTATCCTTGTTTTATCCAAGTAAAGAGGTTACAACTTTACAAAATCATTTGTTAGTCAATGTAACCCTAAACCCTAAACCTAAAAACTTTGGCAACTGAAGAAATCAACAATGTACACACAAAGGCTTTAAGATTTATGTACCCTTCAAGCACCATATTACCTTCCCCTTCAAAAGAAAACACTAATGCAAGTTACCTAAGGCAAGCTACAATAAATTGGAGATTGGTTTTTGGGAATTGGTTGGTTAAAGTAACTCATGAGACATCTTCTTTTGGTCTTGGCCTAATAACTCATAGAGTATAGTAGCTTAAGTGATTTTTGGCTCCTAGGCAATAGGTCTCTTTTTATATGAGGAATTTTTGAAAGATTATATTTTGGATCGTGTTGAAACTTGAGATTAATTATAGAGTTATAATAGCTTGAAGGATTTTGGTTTCTTTTAGAGGATTTTTTGAAGATTATATTTTGGCATGGTGAAATATTTGAGTTTCCGTAATTCTTCTTTTGCCTTAACATACTTTTTAATGTAAAAGGCAAGGCCACGGTGTGACACACCCCCTTGTTAATAACCTCCAGTTCCCCATTTTCAAAGACTTTACCTTGGGTAAAAACCTCTTGAAACTAGTAGAAAAGACAATAGAACCCCAACTGCTAAGAGGTTTTCACAATACCCTATAAACACCATAGGGGTACCGTGCTTCTCATGTGGGGGGGGGGTGGTGGTGGGATTGTAGAAGCACAAAAAGCTTCTTGAAAATTCATTATTTCTAAATGTATTTTGAATGCTATGAAAATTTGATAGCATTCAAAATTCATTACTTCTAATGTATTTTGAATGCTATGAAAATTTGATAGCATTCAAAATTCATTATTTTTAATGTATTTTGAACTCTAGGAAAAATTGATAGTATTCAAAATTCATTATTTCTAATGTATTTTGAATGCTATGAAAATTTTCATAGCATTCAAAATTCAATAGTTCTAATGTATTTTGAACTCTAGGAAAATTTTATAGTATTCAAAATTCATTATTCTAATGTATTTTGAATGCTATGAAAAATTGATAGCATTCAAAATTCATTATTTTTAATATATTTTGAACTCTAGGAAAAATTGATAGTATTCAAAATTCATTATTCTAAGTGTAAGTTTAGAGGTCAGTTACAACCCTAAAATAATCATTTTCCCCAAGCCCAAGTTTGTGGGACCTCACACTAAACTGAAATTGTTTTTGGGAATATGTGTCATTTTGAATTTTGTGCCAAAAGTGGGAATTGGTTACGTGGTTGTTCAAATCATTCGCCACCTGGATAGTCTCGGTTTAGCCATAATTTACTTATGGTTTCTTTATTTTAAGCAGTTTTTCTTCGGAGTCTCTAGGTCCACAGTGTTTTCTTTTTTGGCGAAATTTCGCAAAATTTTTGACCTGAAAAATTATGGTTTCAACCTATATACAAAAGGAAAAAAAAATTCATGGGAAAAATGGGGCCAAATTCGCCAGATTTCAAAGAAAAAATAAATCCAAATTACCAGATTTTTTATTTATAAGTCCCAGTAGGTAGCCAGGAATTATGGAAAGATTTTTTTTTTTTTTTTTTTCCGACATTCGTATCTAGTATATGTAGCCAAATCTGGCTAAATCATCTTACGGGTGATCACCACTTCAGTTTATGGAGCAGCAGCTGATGGTTCTGCCAATGGGACTTCAGTGCAAAGTGCAGCGCACGCATCCTTCAACACAATGTTGATGAAACTTGCGGTTTTATGAATCAGCCTCACAGATCCTGCATCATGAGTATAAAGAGGTAGTGTGCTTCAATCACAAACTTATGCATCCAATGAATTGGTAATGTAGAATTCAATGATGTAACATTGCCACACACACAACCTTTCATATGCAAGAATTTCTGGGAATGCAATCAAGTAACTGGCTGAAGATTTCACAGCTTCAGAACCAGAACCAGAACCAGACCTCCACATTTTGTGACAGCTCCAAGAAAACTTCGTTACTGTTTTCTTTAGTAGTGATGCACTTTTAACTAGTTTCCTATTTTTGAAAAGAAATCTTGGTAAATCTGAGTGGATTAGAGAAGTTTATTTGCATTTCAACCTAAGTCATCAATTCTCTTTCAGAAGTTTCAAAGTGATGCATTCAAGGCTGTGGATTAACATTTCTATGAGATGGAATAAGGAGCTGTGCATCTGGTTCCACTAAAATGCAATCGACATTTTTTCCAACCTGCTGATTATATGATACATGCAAACTATGTGTCCCTTCTAATCAGGTCCCCATGAACCAGGAATTGTGGAGTTTGTCTTAGAAGAGAAGAGGGGTAAAAAAGCCTTTTACAGAAACCTTGAAAAATTGATAACTTCACAAGTAGTGGATACTTCCCCCTTGACAAACTACCTGCAAAATGTTATTCATCACAGCTGAGAATAGTTAAACCCATCATGCCACAATGGTCGCTCTAAACAAGACACCTATTCACATGGATCCAGGGCACAGGTCTCATCAAAATTGCAACAAATAGCAATGCATCCAGGTCCAAGTCCCTTCCCACCCTTTCACTGCTACCTCCAGTCTGGAAACAAAATATTCCTTGACAATTGTCCTCATGTTGAAGCAAAAATATTGCCAGCAGAAGTTGGAGTAAATGCCAGCTACAATGATCCCAACATTAGACAATGAAACCTTCGTTGAGATCTCTGCTAAGAGAAGCTACAAAACTTGTTTCTGAAGCATGGACCCTATCGAGGATTGCTGCTCTAACATACAAATAACTAGCCTGTACGATCAGCAGCCACTCGGTAAGGCCTAAAGCGTGCATCAGGAGCTCGTTGTGTCTGCCTTCCTGCTGCACCATACCCTCCCCCATAAACTGAAGTCCCATTGGCAGAACCATCAGCTGCTGCTCCAGCCCCCATGCTGTAGTCCCCACTGCCCGCAACTGCTGTTCCTGCTCCTCCACTGTTGTAAGCATCTGTTCCTGCTGATCTCCATGCATAATCTCCATATCCAGAAGCAGACATGTCACCATATCCTGCACCATAACTCCCAATACCTGTACCTGCCACTGCTGAACTCCCATACCCACCTGTGGCAGCACTAAAACCACTGCTTCGCCCTCCATATCCAGCAGCAGACCCATAACCACTTTCACTGCTTTCATAGCCATAGCCAGTACCACCGTATCCTGGCGTGCTTCCAGTTGCTTGGGCAGCTCCAGTCCCACCTGAAACCCAACCTGCACTTCCATAGCCAGACACACCACTGGCACCAGTGGCCCCATAGCCTGTGGCACTCCCAGCTGTGCCATAACCAGCCCCTCCACTCCCCCAGGAACCCCTTACCCCTCCAGGAGCACTTCCAGCTCCTCCACTCCCATAACCACCACCACCATAGCCAACCCCACCTGGAGCACTGCCATATCCAGCACTTCCATAAGCAACCCCAGATGCACTACCATAGCCAGTGCCCATGCCATATCCAGCTCCTCCATATCCTCCATTCACTCCTGTACCATAGGCACCACCATTGCCATAACCTGCAGCTCCATAGCCTGCATAACCACCTCTGCCCCCTCCACCATAGCTGGTGCCACCACCACCAACCCCAGGACTAGAGTAGCCATGGCCATAGCCAGAATCGTAGATGCCGCCTCCCATGCCACCTCCGAAGCCACCACTGCTGCTGCGACCTGTGCCTGAGGAGAGGTCCTTGGGAGTAGCCCGCTTAACCTCCACCATCTTTTCGTTGAGTTCATGAAAGGATTTCATGAGAACCTTTTCCACAGCCTCCTCAGAATCGAAACTGACGAAGCCAAAACCACGAGGCCTTTGAGTATTGTGGTCATACATAACAACCACATCTGTGAGAGTACCAAACTGCTCGAAATACTTTCTGAAGTCATCCTCTGTAACTGTGGAGGCTAAGCCTCCCACAAATATCTTCTTTGTCCTATTTTGTGACGCTGGCCCTTGGCCACTGCTGCTGCTCCTAGGCACATTCTGCTGCTGCTCATCTCTGGGCACGGCTTTTTTCGCTTCCACCTAAATAAAGTGTCGAGGAAAGAAAAGAGACATCTACACTAGTTATAAAACATGCTCCATCCCACACGACACCTAGACCACTCCTCCGCTCACAATCTCTCTCTCTCTCTCTCTCTCTCTCTCTCTCTCTCCACACACTCACATTGCCTACTACCACGCTGCGAATCACATTCTTGTGTCCTCTCTTCTCCTGACTCTCTTCTCTCTCCACTCGACGACTCGATAGGGTTTTACTCTAGAGCTTTAGTTATGCATCCTTACCGTTCTGCCGTCGATGGTATGCTTCTCCGTCACCACTCCATCTGCCACGGCGGGATCTGCAAACACGACGAAGCCAAAGCCGCGCCCTCGGCCCGTGGCGCGGTCTTTCATGACGACAATCTCCACCACTTCTCCATACGCTTGGAAGTGATCGCGTAGCTTCTCCTCCGTGGTTTCCCATGAGATCCCTCCTATAAACAGCTTCCCTTGGTCCGAGTCCATCTCCCCAAAAGCTTCTTCCCCTCTCTCTCTCTCTCTCTCTCTCTCTCTCTCGTCTCTATGCAATTCCCGCACCCCGGGAACGCAACCGGGATCTCGCTGCCCTCGCACCGACCTCGAAGCTCTGCATTCGTGCGCTTCGATTCTCGACTCCGCAGCGAGAATTCCAAACCCTAATGCACCGCTTGCAAGCTTCGTACTCAACGCGAGCACGACGACGCTTGCCTTCGGACGTCCGCTCTGCATGGGGACGGACGGAGATCGAGCGGACGAGATCCAGGGCCCTGTCTATCCAAACATTTCATCCAACTCCTCCTCTTCTTTCCATTTCTTTTTTTTCCTTTTCATTTTCATTTTATTTTCTTTTCTTTTCTTTTCTATTTCTTTCTCTTTGTGTTTTCGTTTTCTTTTTTTTCACTTCTCTTTTCATGTGTTTTTAAAAATAAAAATAAAATACGTCAAGAAATTTACTGTCTCTTCACTACAAAATAATTTTTTTTCTCAAAAATTTCAAACAAATCAGTAAATTCAAAAAAATCACCATTTCTTGAACAGAGAACAAACTTACAACAAAACAGATCTTTTTATTTTCAAAAAATGCTAAAATGTACAACATAAACCAGGAAAATAAATTAATTTGAAAGTTTGAACCAACTAAACTACTTGGAGTTTTCCTAATAAACTTGAATCGATTATACAAATAGGATTTGCATGGGAAGGAAAAGTGGATTAAAACTCTCAATGTTCACTTGTCTAGATTTCACTCACCCAAAACCAAATCCCAAAAAGAAGTTCTTGCCAAAAACTAAAACCCCAAATGCTTCCAAACTCACTCAACAAAGATCCCAACAAGTAAAAGCTTTCTCCAAAAACATAAAACCCGTATACTTACACACTCATCCAAATCAAATCCCAACAATAAGAAACAGTTGTCCAAAACATAACCCAAATCCTTACACATTTAACCAAGCAAATACCAATAAACTCATGCCATAAAGAGAACCCCAAAATGCTTAGAAAATGAACTTCCACCCAAATCAAAATCTTAACAAGAATATTGTTCTCTCAACAATCCAACCCTGCACCCTAGGTGATTTCCTCATGAAATCCAAAGATCTCTTTGACTTCTCATCACATCCACATCCTCCCCTAAATCCTTATTATGCATGTCTTACAACAAGCAAGAAAACTTGTACTAGATCAAAATCCCATAAAAATAAACTAAAGAAAAGTTCATGAATGCCTTTAATCTACATCTAAACTACTCATGTGGTGGTGCTATGGTAGGAATAGACTTTGAATCCACAACATAAGTAATAGTATTAGGGCAATTCTAGAGGTGGCTCAAATGTGGCCAGAAGAAGTGTTGACTTTAATAGATTCCAACACTAGCCAAGGAGTGAAAATGATTCTAACCTATCCTTGAATTTGGGAAACTTGTTCCTTTCCAAATAGGTTGTTCCAAAAGGTCTCTTCAAAATCAACAAATCCACCAAATTCTAATACTTACACCATTGGAACAAACACCACAAGATTAATGAACATTGAAGAACAAATTACACCATGGACTTCACTAACATGCATGCAAAGACAAATATATAATACATGTACCATTGAATTTTCTTAATCCATGGAAGCAATAGCAAAAGTGGTTTTTTGTTGATCCATAAAACCAAAAGCAACAAAAACATAGCCATAAAGAATGGCAACAATAGAAACGTGGCCAAAAGGAATGCTAGCAACATAAACACGACCACTATAAGGAATGACAATAATTCTACTACAACCAGATGTGGCCCTAGAACTCAAAACAGCAATGGCAATATCATGGGCAAGATGAACAACAATGTCCACAACAACAAAGTCATTAACATAGGCATCATCAACATCTCCATCAATGATGTTTCCATCATGTCCATTTGTAATGGATTTTGGACATCTTGCAAGTGGGTTTGACATTTGTATGCAAGTTTAACCAAAGAAAAGTTAGAGGTGGGAAAAAAAAAATTCAAGCAAGTTGAAAACCTACCCAAACAAAAATGGAAAAATATTACCTTGTTTTTCTTGTAGGCAACTAACTCTTCATTGAATGCCTTTTCATAACGTAACAAGCTACTAAATTGTAACTCACCACTAATAATCCATTGCATTGTTCTATCATGGAACTGTTTATCAATTTGGTTATACCTACATGTGGCACAACAAACCACAAAAAAAAATTCAAAATTAGAATGGAACAAAATAACATCAAGTTTACAAATAAAGAAACCAGAAAAGAAATCTTGAAAAACTAAAAGAATGTAGGAAACTTACTTGCCATAAGAAATGGGATCCTTGTGACCAATTACCTCCATCCCATACTCTTGAGGAGCAAGTGCTTCCTCCATCTAGGTGATTCCAATATCCCGACCAATCTTGTTAAACAAGACCTTTTTTCATAAATCAAGAAATTTTGCTATCAACTTATCAACAATTAATCACAACTTGTTGCCTCCAATTTGAGACACAATTAACTATACTTGATCTGAAGATTTCCATTTAAGCCTAAAGCATAAAAGGTGGGATGTGGCCGAACTTGGTCAATAGGCTATACGGTAGGACGATGACAAGAAATCTACTTATAAGTTTTGATAACATTAGCAACCGAGAAATCCATAGCAAGGCGATGTCAATTGCAAAACAACGAGTGACATCTATTCACCAATTCTTGGAGACCCCTTGGCAAAATCTTAGAATGACACTAATAGGCAAAGAAAACAAGTGAAATTCATCAAAATCCACATTACGGAGTTTAGAACACCGCCTTATAAAAAATTTGCACATTAAAAGTATTGAAATTTGAGATGTAGGTCAAATGGAAATGTGAGTTGACAAATTTTTTGAACCAACATCTTGCGCTCCTCTGCAATGGACAACACATCAGATTTTTTCACAAATTTGTCAAGACTAGATATTGTGCTTGGAAGATTATTCCATCACCAACAACCTTAACATGGTGAAATCTCAAATCCGTGAAGATATTAAAAAAGACAACATGTGCTTTATTTAACTCAACCACACGTTGTTGTTGTCATAGTTTTACGAATCTTCCAATATCACGTATCAGATATTAAATGTTGTAAAAAAACCAAACAAGAAAACACATAAAGTAAATCCAATATAAAAGCCCAAAACAAATACTATAAATGCACAAAATAAAAACTTGAATGATGCAAAAAAAACTTAAACCCTAACATGTAAACCTATTTGCAAAAAGAAAACCAAAAAATAAATTTAATGAAATGAAATGTGTACCTTGGTGGAAGATATAGGTTGCCATCTATCTTTGCAACTTGCAAAATAAAAAAGGATAACATATTAATAAGATCTTTGACAAAATCTTCATCTTCAAAAAGATCTTCTATGGATTTCTCAATGTCATAGCCATGAAACACTTTCCATTCATTGATCAAAAGCATTTTTTGCCCACAACTTTGCATGCTTGTTCATTCTCTGTCCTCCTTTGTTAACATTTTCCATCTCATTATCATCAATATCAAGGAAACGAGGTTTCAAAACTAGCTCCTTAACAATAGATTCATAGTCAGTCCCCTCAGCAACCTCAAAACCAAAAACCTTAAAACCAATAACCTCAAAACCAACAAACTAAAACTAAAAGGAAGAAATTGAAAGCTAAGATGAATAAAAAACTTAGAAACAACTGTAGCATCAAAGCTAAGATGACCAAGAGTATCAAGTACATAATAAATAACCTCCAAACTGTGATGAAAAATAATATTAAATGTCGCAACATTAAAAAATATATCAAACTCTTCCAAATGCAAAGAGATGTAAGGGTTGAAGAAATGCCCAAACACATTAACATTCCTTCAAGATGGAACTGAATAGAGTTAAAAGGAGGCTTATCAAGAGAAGAATAGAAAATAGAATCATGGTTCTCAAGATTTTTAACATACTACACAAAAATCTTAAACCCGTCTATGGATCGCAGTAACTCATTAAACACATTAAAAGACAATGTCAATGTAATAGATGGTGTAGCTGAAGAGAAACCAAAAAGTTAGACATCACATAATTTAGAAGGCATAAAAGACAATGTTGGTGTACCAAGAAAGTAACCAAAAACTTACACATTAGATAGTTCACAAGGTAAAGAGATTGATTTAAGTAACCTCTCCCTTAAAATTTCAAGAATAACATCTCCAAAACCTTGATTTGTATGAAACTTCTTCACAATTGCTCTAGTAGTAGTAGCCATCAAAAAAATAAAAAGGAAAGAATTCAGATTTTTTTAATTAAAAAAATATGAGAGCCAAAAGAAGTATTTTACGTTTTAAAATTGAAGATGTAAAATGCAATTGAAATTTCCAACCACTTAAACACATGCATAAAAAATTTCAAAAAAGAAAAACACATCAAAATTTGCACGCATGAAACGAAAAAAATATTTTTAAAAAAATGCAAACACCTTGAACAACAAAAATCGAAGTGTAGAAAGGAAATGCAAAAGGGCGAAGGGATGGAAAACGAAAGAATGCAACAATTGTAAGAGTAGCAACTACAACACAAGATAGGTGTGTTGCAAGATGTAAGAATTGTCGCAAAAGAAAAGAGCTAATCCAAATGGAGAAAAAGTTGAAATGTTGCCGAAGAAGACACAAACAACGACATAAAAAGTTGAAGAACAAGTTGCATACAAAAAACCAATGAACAAGAAAACGAAACAAAACATGTTGAAAGAATTTTCATAAACAAGTTGAGTTTGCCGATGCATTGTTGATGCATTGAAACACAAAATAAAAAATAAGAATTGTGTAGAAAATAAGAACAATGGAGAAGAAAACTAAGAAAACAAATTGAAGCCAATGAAGTGTGGGAAAGCAAGAAGACAAAATAGAAAAAAAGGCAATGAAACTTTAATGTGCAAGCCACAATGCACGAAATAAGTTTTGTAAACTTCGTCACTATTACATTCACTTTACCTTTAGGTTGAAAAGAAGCTAGAAAAGAAAAAAAAGCAAAAAGATGACAATGATGGGGAAAAAAGATTGCCATGTTTTACATAGGAAAAAGGTCTATTAATAGACTTGTCTACTATACATGAAAACCTGGAAAACATTTATTAGTGTAGTTTTAGGTCACTTCCTAACCCAAATCTACCACTATACCTTCTAAAATTCAAAAGATACAATTTCGTTTTTTCTTTTACATTTTTTTTTATGTTTTTCAGAAAATTTTAAAATTAAAATCTAGTTACATAATTTTTTTGAAATAATAATAGTAATAACAATGATAATAAATAAGATAATTAAATGACATTTCAATATTTTTTATTATAAAGTCATAAAATTTAGACACAAAATCTGAAATTAAAATTAAAATTAACAACTTGAATTCAAAACTAACAAATTATTTAAAACTTCTTATCAAAGGTAAAAAGTAAAAAATTCAAAAAATTCAAAAAATTCCAATTTGATATTTACAACTTAAGAATATAAAAGTCCAATGTCAAAAAAAACTTTGAATCCATAAATGAAAAGCTTTGCATCTATAAACTAAAATCTTTAAACTTTATAAATCAATGGAACAATGAAACCTAAAGTTCATTATGAATTTATTAAGCCCAAGCCAGATGAAACCATGTATCAATCAGACCCAAGCTAGATGAACCATGAAAATCTACGAATGAATCAAAATTACCCTTAGATCTCATATGGATCAAAACTACAAAAATTTTATGAATGGATGCCAAGCTCCATGTATCATAACCAAACTACAAATCTTAAATATGGATTGTGACTATGAAAATCTCAAATGGATCAAAAAAATATAACCAAAATGTTCAATAATGTTTTGAATATGTTGAAATATATGATGTAAATGGCCAAAATCAAAAAGTTGTCAAGTTTGTAACTAACAACAAAATCAACCAAGTTCCTTTCTCCTTTTCACCAGCTAGTAGTCGCTAGGAATAGAAAGAACATCACAAAAAACAAGCAAACTGCATTCCACACCTATTGGCAACCACTAGAAACAAAAAGAACATCACAAAAGAACAATCAAACTCCTTTCTCCACTGCACCTAGCACCAATCCAAAAAGAGTTTTCAAGTTAGACTTCAGATCCACCACATGGACATTTATGGTTATCAAACAATTATGTAGATGGTTAAACACATGTTTAGATGTCATGTTGACGTTCATGACCTCAAAAGGTTGTAGAAGAAGTGGTCATGGATTGACCATAGTTTCTAGGAGCTAATTGTTTTTGGTAAACATCTCATCAACCAAATGATGATATGCACTATCATTAGGCTCAAAACCATTGTCATGTTCCTTTGAATCCCAATCCTACACAATAACCTTACTTCGAACACCATCATCAACTATAGAAAACTTTTGATCGCAACACACCATCATCAACAATAAAAATTGTCAGTCACAAGACAAGAATAGAAGATGTAAAAGTCACCAACCTTAATGAAGAGAAAGTAATAGTAGTAAAAAATCTTGACTCATAAATAGAACCAATAGGAATGACACCTCTACCAAAATCTCCCAACACCAAAATTGCAAAAGGTAGCACATTATCACTGTCATTTTCAAAAGAAAACTCCCACAAGAAAAAACACAAAGGAAAAATAATTAGAAATAAACAAGATAATAATTATTTTTAAAAACTAGAACCTAGTAATTCTCGCATGAACAAAGAAAGCGGATTAAACACAAAAATTGGATTCCATGCCAAGAACAATCAAATGAATAGAACATCAAAACATTCAATGTCTAAAAGTCCTACACATCCAATAAATTAAAAAAATCCATGAACATGGGGGAAAAAAAAAGACCATAAATCAACAATATTTAATAAATTACCTTTGTTTTACAAATGCTTCTTTTTCTTAGTTAAATGTTTTTTCATATCAAAACATGCAAATACCCTTCAATTCACCACATTATTACATTGATAATATAGTGTAAGGTCCATATGCTAGTTCTTGGAGATCCTTTGATAGAACCTCAAAACCTCTCACATAGGCAAAGAAATCAAAGCAAACTCCTCAAATCAACCTTCTATAATTCAAAGCAACATTGGATTCAATGACACATTGGTTCTATTTTTGTCAGATCAACCTACCAATGCTTCAGATTAAAGATTAAATGCTACATAACAACAAAACAACATTGGAATTTAACAAAATGAACAACTAACAAAACAAAAGACAAAATCATGAAATATAAAATATAAATAAATTGAAACACTAGTTGTAAAAAAAGGTGTGGAAATTATAAACTTGGATCTACAAATTATAAATGTTGAAAAACCTAAATCCAAAGAATTAAAAGTCAAAATGTTGTAAAACTTAACCCAAAATAATCAAAAATTATAGTTGTCCAACAAATTCAAATCCAAAAAAATAGGAAGTTATGGATACTATAAAAAATTTAATGAGTAAGGCTTAGTTGATGTTTAAAACAAAAAAACATAGGCAAAGTTTATAAATACATAAAAAAGGATCAAGGAACTTACTTGGTGGGAGGGTACATGCTTTCGTCTTTTTTTACAACTTGAAGAATGAACAAACAACATGTTTACGAGCCCCATAATAGAACTTTCATCTTTGGACATATTTACAATATATCTTTTTTGTATCAAAACTCTGAACTTATGCCATTCGTCAAATGCATTCACAACTCAAACCTTGGCATATTTGATAACTCTATGCCCACTTCTGTTGACATTATTCAATAATGTTTTATCGACCTCAAGAAATTTAGATTTTGATACTTCATCAATAATAGATTCATCATTTGTGGGAGAAACCACATCGTAGTCATCTACAACATCAGTAAGAGAAACATCATGATTTCATTTAGTCTGGTTACTAAAATCCTCAACAAGAGGAAGGACTTCAAAATTGTCAACAACCAAAGAGGTTACATTAACATCAACTTTAGCAAACTTAGAAGATTCAAGCAATTTTGGTAGTTATCAGTAGAAATCAAATCCATCATTAGACCATAAGATTCTAGCACCTGCTGCAACATTTAAAAAAGAAGGTGTAGCAAATGTAGTAGCATGTGTAGATGGTGGAAACCCCTAATACAACATTTCTAGGAGTTGTGGAAGTACTACACATTATTGCAACAAGTTGAACAAAAACAATAGAAAATGTGGATGGACCAAACCTTAAACCATTAGATGGAACATCAACACTAGAAATTGTGGATGGAACATCAACACCAAAAGCTTTGGATGGAGTTTCAACTCCAAGAGTTGGTTGAACATCAAATAACAAACTAAATTCCTCGAGGCTTAATTCACATAAACATTGAAAAACATAATCATCAACATAATATGAATCATTAGTTTTTTTACAGAGCTTCTTGGAAGTCGGTTTATCCTTATGAATCATTTTTATTTGATTTTTAAAACTGGAAAAAAAAATAGGAAAGATTACATGGAAGCTTATGGCCATGATAAAAATGAGGGATTCATCTAGAAAGCCATGCTCTCCATCTCCACACAATTGAAGGAAAAAAAATGAAGAAAAATGCCAAGAAAGTTTAAAAGAACTAGTAATTCTTGTACACAAAGAAACAACAACAAAATTAATGAAAAAAAATTTAGGAAAAAGGGATAAAGAAAAGCAAAAATTCTTTAGTAAATTGCAATAGAAAAGAAGACCTCCACATTAGAACATGGAAGAACTGGATCAACACCAACACAAATGAACATGAACAAGATCATCATTATCTTCTAGAGCAAACAAAAAAAAGAATAGAGATTGCACACGTTAAAAAAAAACTTGATCGACACATAATAAACTTGTAAAACAAAACAACCAAAAAAATATCAAGGGAAGAAACAATGGAAAAAGAAAAATGGCAATGGAAAACAAATGTTACTATAAATGAAAAAGATGAAAAACCAATAGCAAGAATGATCATAGGAGGAAAAAGGTGTAAGAGAAAAAACAAAAAACAAAAGCCTCGTGAACATCATTTGATTAGTAACGAGAAAACAATGCCATGAGCCAAAGGAAGCAAGAAGCTTAGAATGAATGTAGAAACAAGACGAAACAAAAGCTTAAAATGGGCATAGAATTAGGAAGAAACATAAACTTAAAATGAGCATAGCAACAACAAACAAGTAGAAGCTCAACATAATGAGAATAGAAACAACAATTAGCAAGCTTAGAATAATGAGCGCATAAACAAAAAAAACAAACCTAAAAATAAATTAAAGAAGGAGTAATAGGACAAAAAGAAAAAAAACATTGTCCTTGCTAACGTTGACTATTTAGAACAATAAGAATAAATGGAAAATTGTAAAAAAAATAAATTGCAAGCTTTCATGTAAGGGAAGGTTTTGTGCCTAGTGCTTTCTGAATTTTCACACCCCACCCCTTGGCCTACCGGCTTCAAGTGGGCCCTCAAATCTAAAAAGTACAAGGTCAAAACCTTCTCCTATACTAAAAGAATATTACTATTTTTTTTGCATAAATAATTAAATGTTTTTTTTTGTCTTTTTTCTTTTCTTCTTGGAATTATTTTGGGGGATGCATGTATTTGTGCAATTGAAGTATTATGCAATACAGGTGTGAAACACACAAAGACCATGTCATGATATTTGCATTATTTGTACTTGGGCTCCACACTTTGTGAATTTCCGGTGATGGTCAATTGATGAAAAAAATTGAATTGATTTTATGGAAATTAGTTTCCATTTGTATGAAAATTTTGAATGAAATTACATGCAATTTGAATTGATTTTTTAAAAATTCAAATCTTTAAATTTAATTCAAATACATTGAATTCAATTTAAATTTAATTATATCAATATTTAAATTAAATTAAAAGTTAATTGAAGAGAAATTGAATGAAAATTTATGTTTAAAATATTGAAAATTTGCTCATGACTATGATATTGGATTTTTTTTAACACAAATTTTACAATACATTTTCTCATTCCTCTTTATTTGGGAATGGTCTAAAAACATTTCATGATTCATGGATTCCATACAGATGTCTTTTATAAACCAATTCTAATGAATCATTATCTTTGGAATTTATTTTTAAATTTGAATCATATGTAAAATAATATATTAAATTTTTTGAATCATACAACAACATATATTACATAACATGACATTGAAATTCCAACTAAATCAAGAAAATAAAATGAGGAACCTAACAAATTAATTAAAGTATATCTTTCAAAAAGATGAAATTCCAAATTATTTGCCTCTTTTACTACCTAGATCCATCTAGATATTTAAAGCGTTTGAATTTAGTTTTACATCATTAAATTCTTTTTATAAGTGTGCTTAAAGGTCACCTCCTTAGGAGAAAGTTCCAAGTTGAAACTATTTCAAAGTTCAATTCAATTAGATTTGACAATAATTCAACAAACCTAATGTTGGTTGATCCCTTTCATTCTAGGTTTAAAAGTTACATTAATAATCATTCTACTTGTAAAATGTAATGTTGGTGAATTATCATTTAATGATGAGAAAGGCAATTCCAAAATTGTGGGCCTACTAATGAAATACACTTTGAGGAAATTGTAAAAGTTCTGACACAAAATGACAAGACATACCATGACCACACAATAAGTCTAGCTAACAAACAATTTAGGGTTAGGTTTTTTATCCTCTTTGATGATTATTGTTTGAATTTTTTTGATTTTAATGTGAAGGACAACAATATATAACACCAATAGGATAATAGTGGTGTGTGGTTGCTTTATTTTGTTATCTTTTCCGTGGATGGTGGCATGACTTGATGCTATTAATTGTGGAGGATTGTGAATAATGAGGATGCTTGTGAAATGGGGCCAATGGAGTTTGTGGAGTGTGTTCTACCTTGTTGGACTCATCAACCTTGTGAATCACCTTACCTTGATGAAGGTTGACATATCTACAAAGTGAAGGGATATATTGGAAGATTGTGGATGGAAATAAATAGGTTTTCAAAGTGAATCATGAAACTAAATAATTCTTGTGTGAAAACTTTGTGTGGATGGTGTGCAAGAATGTGAATGAAATAAATGTTCATTAGCAATCAACTATCATTGGGTTCAAATTTTCCAAAAATTTCCATTGTGCATGGAAAAGCAAAAAAAAATGCAAAAATAGGTTGTTCAAATGTTTAGCAATAAGGGTTCATATGGAGATGATGATGAGCATTAGGGGATTTGAAAGAATTGGTTTGTTATGGTATTTAAAAAAAAACAATTCATTATACTTGAGGAAACTTGATCAGCTTTTTGGATTCTATAGGGAAGGTTGTTGATAGAAGTTAATATCTATTTTTTAGAGGCACTTTGAATGGGTTTTTATTTTCCTTTGAACATCATGCATGAGTTGTTGGGATAAATCTTGCAAAATCATGATAATGTAGTTTATTGGGTTTCAAAGGAATTATTTTTCGATTGTCAAAGCTTATGGGATGTGAGAATTAAAAAGGGCATATTGTAAAATATGTGACTTTGATTCGGCACCTATGGTGAAAAATGTGGTCAAAGGGTTTGGGTTATGGAATGTTGGACTGAGATGTAATGAAGAAAACCAAAATAACTCAAGAGAAATATAAATTCAAAATGATTTGATCTAAGCATGAACTAATAGGATTGTAGATGTGTGTTAATTTGTTATATTGCTCAAGTTTACTACCAATACCTATGGCAGGGACCATCATGAAATAAATTACTAATTTGAGATTCCTTGTTTGCAATGTGGAACCAAAAAAATTATGTATATTATCAAACTTCCTTTTTGGTTACAATATTTCCAAATAAATACAAGTATAGTCGACACAATTAAATTTTGAATAGAGCCTTAAGGAGCCATTTTGTATGGCATAATATATTTTTCAAATGTGATAAAAATAATTTAAGTCCATATGAACAAATGTGGGTTCCCATTTATATGTGTGTGTAAGGCCATGGGCTTTACCAAAATAAGGGCCCTTGTAGGGTGGATGTCAAGGCCACCCATGAACTACCAAGTTTTAAGTATTTAAATGAAATAGGAGTAGAAAATGAACATTTCAATTCTGCAACATTAAATGACAAATAGTCATAAATAATTTATGAAATTGGTATTTCAAATAGACTATAGGTTTCTATCATGCAAACATTTCAAACTTGCAAAAAAACATACATTTTCAAACTCAAAATAGGCTGGAAAAAACAAGTGGAAAGATGATTTCAAATGTACTCTTTCAAATCTCCAACATCAAGATCATAAAATTACAACAAATGATGATACATCTTTTGACTCCCTAGGTTTCCCCATATAAAACCTTTAAGGGGCCAAAATGGTGGAAATCTCAAAAAGTTAGGGGAATCCTTAAAATCTCTCTAAAATTCATAATAAATCCTATTTAGAAATCCTCATCTAAGTCAATCTAATTAGCTAACTTTTTGGTCTACAAATATACACTTCAAAATCTAGTAATAAATTTTCGGTAATAAAAAATTGGTAGTGAATTCTAGTAGTAGTTTTTGGTAACGATTTCTAATAGCAATTTTTAGTAGTGAATTCTAGTAGTAGTTTCTAGTAATGATTTCTAGTAATGATTTTCGGTAGCCGTTTTTGATAGTGGTTTTTGGAAGTAGTTTTTAGTAGTGAATTCTAATAGCAATTTTGGTTTAGTGATTTTTGCTAGTAGTTTTTGATAAGTTTTCTACCTTCAATAACGGATAACACAACCCCTCATTATGGTAAGGCATGTGGGTTTACGTTATACAAGGAGTAAAGACTTGCTCATATTTTATTTTATTTTTTCCCTTGTGTATTGCATCCACTAGATATCATGGAATTAAACTGTAAAAAATGGAAGGCCTAGTTTTTTAAAATAAAAAATACCCCCTTTTTTTCCCAGAATGTTGTTTTTTGAAATGTTTCAAAACAAAGGAGCAAAAACTATACCTTTCATTTACATTAAAAATAATTGGAATGGGTCTTTACCAAGGCATTTTGGTCACAACAAATGTGAAAAAGTCTTTTTTTGGTTGTAATTTTGACTACCATGGTTTGCCCAAAATGAACCAACATCCACTAGTGCAATAGTTGGCCATTCTATCCATAGATGGGCTGCGTTTCTTCATCCAGTTCTTGACCTTGCATTAACCAACATTATACCACACTCAACCTTTTTTTATTGCTGACTTTTAACCCTTGTTTTTTTGGGGTGTTTCTTTTTTCAACTTTGACCATATCACCCTCCAACCTAGTTGTTTTAATTTTATAACTACCCTATTAACCTAGCTACATTATTGATTTACATCTTGACCTTACCTACCTACCCTCTATTTTTTTGTGGCTAAACTTTTTTCTTGGTAAATCCCTTAATTTTTTTTGGCTAAACCTATATCTTTCAACAAAACCTTTATTTCTTCTTCGCCCATCACAAATTTAGCATCTCACAATTTAGTAATGGAAATAGTGAAAAATTCATTCATAGTTCGTATGTTCCACGGAGTAATACTATGCATTGAAAACACATTTGGAACACGGATTTATTAGAAAATGAAAAATTCTTGTGACATTCATTCATTTATAGGTTCATACTCATTCGTCAATACTTTTATTTGTTGTGTCAAATGTATTTTCATCACATGATATTCGTGTGTAAAATGTATAAACCTATGAATGAACGAACTTCACACAATTTTCATTATTAATTTGTCACATGTTAAAGTTGTGATAGTAGACTTTTGTTTCTTGGGACAACTTTTAATTCTTCTTGGTTAAACATATACCTTTTAGCAAAACCTACATCTCTTTCTCTCAACAAAATCTTTATCTCTTCATGGTTAAACCTTTAAATATTGGCAAAATATTTATCTTTTTTTCATTAAACCTCTATTTTTGGGCAAAACCTCTATTTCTTCATGGCAAAACCTTTACCTTTCAACAAAATCTATATATTTCTTTGGTAAACCTCCACCTTTTGGCAATTTTTTTTTTTTTTGGGTTAAACACATACATATTGACAAAACTTCCATCTTTTCATGGTTAAATCACTACATGTTGACAAAACCTCTATTTCTTTTTGGTTAAACCTTTATTTCTTAACAAAACTTTTATCTCTTCTAAACTAAATTTTATTTTTTATAAAACTTCTACATCTTCTTAGCTAAACCTTTACCACTTGAAATAAATAAATAAAAATCTTGGTTAAACCTTTACCTTTTGGCTATATCTTTATTTCTTCTTTTAAAAAATTTAATCTCTTAGTAAAGCCTCTATTTCTTTTTGGTTAAACCTTTATCACTTGGAGAAAATTCTAATTATTTTTGGTTAAACCTATACCTCTTAGTAAAACCTCCATGTCTTCATGGTTAAACTTTTAATTGTTGACAAAACCTTTATTTATTTTTCATTAAATCTCTATCTTTTGGAAAAACTTTTATTTCTTCATGGCTAAATTTACTTTTATCAGCAAAACCTCTACCTTTTGACGAAAAAATTATATCTTCTTGAATTAACTTAAAGACTATTCTTTCGACAAAATCTTTTAATAGAACTTAATGGCTACCCTATTTGACTTGGCTATCCTATTTACATAGTTACATTATTGATTTAACTTTTTTTTTATTTGTGTACATATTTACCTACTCAGGCACCGACCTAACTATTTACCTACCTTTGACCCTCTACACACTTATTTACTTACCTCCCCATGCACCCATTCACCTACCTACCCACGTAACTACATATCATTTACATGATGTTAATGTATGCCAATGTATGATATACGACATATGAAAGTATTCTGTTAAACAAACTAACAATCATTTTAATCATATTTGATCCCTTGATGTCAATAAATGGTAACCCTAAATGTGGTTATTGCTAATTCAATCAACTTTTATGACCCACATGTAAGTATTACATATTTTTCAAGTTATTCTTAAAAGTTAAAATAATCAAAGATCCAATCACAAAATACAATACCCACATATGAAAACAATGTCATTTTAGATACAATACACATCAATAATTATTACATATTTTGTGAAAAAATTAATCACTTTTTCTTTTTTTTGAATTATTATTTTTCTTTTAAATTATTTTTCCTTTTTTTCTTTTTATTTTTAAAATTTTTATTTTTCTAATTTCTTTTGATTTTTTCTCCTTTTAAATTATTTTTTCTTTTTTTATATCATAATTTTTTTTCTTTTAATTTCTTTATGTTTAATCTTCATCATTTGTGTCATTGAACATGCATATTTTATGCCAAATATTTGGGTATTACACAAACCACCCAAGAAAGCCAACCAACATTTTATGCTTCAAATGTGGGTATTGCAAACTTAGGATAATAAAATTAATGTTTATTTTGTGACCTCTATGAATGTATTTCACATTGAACTTTATGTTTATTGAAATTCTTTTAGTGTAATAATGCAATATTGCAATATGTTTCAAACTTGTAATTTTAGGGAAAATTTTCAACAAAGTATTAATGCACATTCAAGGCATGCAAATATAATACAAATGTGAGATTACAATTGCAATAAGACGAAATATATATATGTATTGATGCAAATATCACATTTATCAAAACTTTTTAAAATGTCCAAAAAATGGAAACATGAACTCCACGCCATTTTTTATGCCAAAAGAATCCAAATAAAATATATTCACAAGTTTCTAACCTTGAAAGAGCTCTATTTAAATTTATTTTCATTAGCCATCATGCCATGTGTTCACCAGTAAGTTCATGTTGTAACCATTTTAATAACATGTTGATGAATGTAAAGTTGATGGTGATACGACTGGAGTTGAATGACATTGATTACAAATTGGTGTTTCATACTTATTAAGGTTTACATTAAACACGTGATACACATAAATATTCTAGCCTAGGGTTAGTTTCCACATTGACAAAAAAAATTATTATCATTTTTCAAAACATGAATTTGATTTTTAAAATTTGAAATTACATATTTTTCATCATCTATCATGATATTGTGATGAACAGTGAAATTATTCTGAGAGTGTAGCCTACGATAATTATGACAATTTTCAACATGCAATTTCATATTTTCATTAAATATCATTTCACTATTTTGAGGATTATTTAATGTCAAAGCTGACCTTAGGGTAAGGTATGCAAGTTTGAAAAATGTAAACAAGACCCAAAAAAAATTATATGTGTATGAACACAGAACATCTATTGGATTTTTTCAAAAAGGAAAAATTGGGAAAATTTTAACAAACAAATTCTTTTCGAAAAATAGGAAATAAATGAAAAAAATTCATCTTTTGGGGATTTAAATACCAGAAAATTTGGAAAAAACATGGGAAAAACCAAAAAAGTCTTTAAGACAAAGCTAAGAAAAACAAAAAAAATTGGAAAAAAAAACTTTTTATTCTTAAAAAAAGAAAAAAGGAAATAAAAAGAAACAAAAAAGGGGGAGGGTGCAGGGGGTGGGAATCTTCTCCTTGATTAAAAAAATTTTTTTTAAGAGAAAAAATCTTCAAGAAAAAACAGAGCAAAATGAAAAGACAAAAAGAAACCCCACCTCAAGTTTGGTTTGGTTTAGGTTAAAGGGTTAGGGTTCATTCCAAACCAGCCAAACCAGCATCCTCCACAACTGGTGTATTTGCTAACAACTGGTTCACTCATGTGGAAATTTCAAGCCTGTTTGTATAAAACAACCAGCTGTCCCTTTGGAATTGTTAACTGTTCTTCAATACTAAGGACTGTTGTGGCTTTAGGGTCCAGTGTCCAGTCACCTCAAGCTCCAAATTGGCAATTTACACCATTGCCAAAGCTAATAGCATGGAAAATATAAAATCAACTGAGTCAATACCAGATTCATGTGATGACAAAAATCAGAGTGCTCCAAAAATCCAGAGCAAGCATTAGGCCCTTCACAGCAGAATAATTTCATGTTCCTGTGAACTGTCTAAACCCTACACAAAGAAAATGGTTTCTTCTTGCATCCATAGATAACAAATTCTTTTCTAGGGAAGTACTTGGTGAACCTTTTCCCACATTGTGACTTGAAGGAAAAGCGAGTGGTTCTGCCCCACAAGAATTGCAACCTAATTGTATACCATGTACTTTGGAGTAGCACTGAACTTTTGATAGCCTTTGATCACCTTGTTGACTGCCTCCAAGAAGTCCTTCTCAGTAACAGTTTTCCGACGGGCTCGAATTGCATACATACCTGCCTCGGTACACACACTGCGAATATCGGCACCTGCACATTCAACGTGCATTACACTTTGGTGAAAGCTATAACTGTCACCATCTATGTTACTGCCTTCCCACAAGAATCTGGAAAGTGGAATGGGCTGCACTGGACCCACAGTTGGAACTTGATGTCACCCCCTGGCAATCTATACAACCAGAGAAGATGACTTCAAATTCAAGACTGAAAAAGAATACCTAATTTGGCACAAAGGCTGAGGAAAAGTGCCTCAAAGCATCAAGCATCAAGTCATAGCAATGGAACAATTGACTGCATGTTCATTCAAGCTAGATTTCCCCATTCTAATACACCTCCGTAGAACGAAGTGTATGGAGGGTTCTGTTCCATTGGCAACCGAACTCCACGGTCCAAACCCCAAGGGATTGTCTAGATCTGACAAGGAAGCAGTAGCTCTGACACACACAAGGCCAGAGCATCTTTTTCACAGTGGGATATAAAGTTCTAGGGCATTGAAAGTCATGTAATAATTTGTAGCATTCATGACCTAAGATCCAGCCATGGTGCTTTTGCATAACGATAATCACAATCTTTGGCGAAGTCTATGAAAACTTGGAGCATCACCACAGAAAGTAAAAGGAAGGGACACAAACCTGTGGAATTGGGACATAGACGAGACAGAAGCTCAAAGCGAATGTCACGCTCGCAGTTCATGGTACGGGTGTGGATCTTGAAGATCTGGGTCCGGCTTTCAAGGTCAGGCAGCCCAAACTCAACCTTGCGATCCAGCCGCCCTGGCCGAAGAAGTGCTGGATCTAGTGTATCAGGCCTGCACATACAATACAATAATAAGATAACAAGGAAAATAGTCCAAATCTTCTGGGATATCAAAATTATTATTAAAAAAAATAAAATTTAAACACACTTTTCTGATTACTCTTCAACATGTAACCAATTACACACCGTTAGAATAGTCAAATGTGAATCAAACCAACTGTTCCCACTTGACAAAGCATTGTGAAGATATGAGGTGAGCAGTGCTCAACCCGAGGAACATAACCAAACTCCATAAATGTTGCACCAAGAAAGAAGCCTGTACCTGTTAGTTGCCATCAACACTTTAATATTGCCCCGAGCATCAAATCCATCAAGCTGATTTACAATTTCAAGCATAGTGCGCTGTACTTCATTGTCACCCCCCAATCCATCATCGAATCGAGCTCCTCCAATTGCATCAACCTCATCAAAGAACACAATGCAGGCCTTCTTTGATCGAGCCATCTGGAACAAAGAAAAATAT